>TARA_R110002153_G_scaffold47769_2_pt1 | contig 11551 bp, 9 predicted proteins | sample TARA_R110002153 | Tara Oceans TARA_R110002153 (sample SAMEA4398193) | marine metagenome | biome: Polar Biome; feature: [SRF] surface water layer (ENVO:00010504); material: water (ENVO:00002006), including particulate matter (ENVO:01000060) such as... | depth 5 m
ATTAGTTATCGGGTCACTTCCTGAAGGAGCGAAAAAATAAGTTGCACCAAAAGTGAAAATACCACCTAGGATCATGCCAATAATTATGGGCTTAGTGTTTTTCCTTAAGATGTTTGGGCTCATTATTTTTCTCCCGAAATAGCGGCATATTGGCGGCTGTTTGATAAATTCATGTGATTTTTCGTGGTTGAAGAATCGAGACTGTCGATAAAAAGATAATTAAGTTCTAGTCGTATTTTCTGCTCTTCTACGTTGAGTGTCAGTTCGTCTATTTCAGCATTTAACACGGCAATACGTGAGCGAACAACTTCTGAAAAATCGCCATCATCATTGGTATAAGCAGTCAAAGAGGCTTCTGCTTGCTCATAAATTTGCGGTAATAATTTGGTTTTATATAAATCCTGCCTATCAATTAGACGCAGTAACCTTCCTTTTGCGCTCGAATAAGTACCTAACAGTTGTCTAAGTAAGAGTAACTTTTCGGTTTTCACCGCTTCGGTTTCAGATATCGCTGATTGCACCTCTTTATCTTGTCTGTTTTCAGTGAAAAGTGGTAAATCAAAGGTCACACCAATCGAAAATAAATCAGCTCGACTTGTACCCATAGGATCATCCCCGCGATAGCCATAACTTGCGTTTACAGCCCATTCAGGTTTGTACTTTTGCTTCGCCAAATTAATTCCTGCTTTAGAAGCGTTTACTTTTTTTTCTATAGCGACAACAGAGGGATGATTTGAGAAATAAGAGACCAACTCTTCTGGCTTATGCCAATTTTCTTTGTAAACTAAATTACTATTAAGTAACTCTATTTGAGGTAGCACTTGGTTAAGAACGATATTATGTAAAGTGAAATCAGACGCTAATGGTGCTGCATATTCAGCACGATTTTCAGTAGTAAACGTGGTTAGCCATTGTGCAAGCATGCCTTCATAGCGGTTTTTCTGTTGCTCTAGTTGATCTAATCTGTCTTCTAAACGTGTTAACTCTAGCTGTGCTCGAACAATATCTTGCTGACGAGTTTTACCTAAAGCCGATGAATAGCTTGCTTCAGCCACATCTGCCAGCTGTTCAAATAATGACCTATTACTTTCAATTAATGCAATACTTTGCTGAACTTGATAAACATCCAACCATAAGCTTCCTACCGTAACGGCCACTTTTGATTCCCGGTCTTTCCGTTGATATGGGAATGCTTCACTTTGAGTTTTTAGCTGTTGGCTTTTAATATCTAAGGTATCGCCCCGTGGAAACATCTGTGAAACGCCTACTTTAGCCTGTGTCATGCCTTCTTGACCAAAATCGAAACCGTTAGTGGGCAAGTTTGCCAGACCAATAGTCACCTTAGGATCCGGCAAAGTATTAACTGCAATACTCATCAATTCGATGGCTCTTTGTTTATGCACATTTCCAGTTAACCAAGGATCATTTATTTGGGCCACCCTGATAGCCTTTTCGAAAGATAAAGGTGTATTAGCGTTCATCACTGGAAACTCAGTGGCACTAGCAGATAAAAGAGTAAAAGCGAATATCCCTACTCCGAATTTTATGTGGAATTTACGAATTTCATTGAGTTTATTCATTAAAACTGTTCCTCATAAGTCATCACTTGCTTATATTCAGTCACAGTGCCGTCTGCATTAAGAAGTAAGATGTTGTAAGGCATGAATCGATCCCCAACCTCCATGCCAGGCGTTCCAACTGGCATAGCTGGTACAGAAAGACCGATCGACCCCTCAGGTACATTGGCTAAATACTGTTTAATAAATTTGGCAGGCACATGACCTTCAAAAAGGTACCCATCATTTGATTCAGCGGTATGGCAAGAACGATAGTTTGCAGGAATACCTTTTTTGTCTTTCAGCTTAGACAAAAGTGTAATGTTGTTTACTTCGGCCTCAAAACCATGCTCCTCGACATGTGTTATCCACTTTTGACAGCATTTGCATGAACTACTTTTGTAAACCGTTAGTTCAATGGCCTCGTTCAATTTTAATTCTTTAGCTGTTTTTGCATTCACTTCTAAAGTTGAAGCATCAGAACAAGCTACGACAAACAAAACAGACAGGATGGTCAGTGTTTTTACTGGAAATATATTTATTAATCTCATTTCAATATTCTCTTTCTTTTGACATTGTGTAACACAAGGTCGAAATAAATCAGTTCCAGCTACTCTGGAAAGTTAAATTTCAGGCAGATCTACGCTGCTTAAGAAAAAATTGTTTTGGGGGGGCGTTGAGGGAGGGCCAAGAATATATTATGTAAAGTAGAATGACTCGCTATCATTTGAGTTGTTTTGTAGTCGATTGGTGTATCAATATTGAATTCACCTAGCACGGCAACAGTCACAACACCCATTGGGCAACAACAGTCTTTTTGACAGCAATCTTCATCAGAAGTCATGCTAGATTTATCTATGGTCATGGAGTGTTTAGAATGATCCATATTTTTATCGTTCATCACCATCATGCCATCATCAGCGCACGGCATAAATGAAAGAGCAAAAGACTCCCCTACTTGAGCTGTGAGCATGATAAATATCATAATAATTTTGGTGATTTTGTATAACACTTGAAACCTTAAACTTAAAAACCAAGTTCATTAAATAATGTGTAAGTCTAAACTTGGAGCAGTGCTGAGTTAAATTACACCTTAATAATACTCACCTAACATGTCACAGCCATTACGTGTTGATTACATTTTTGTAATCAACACCTATTACACTGATTTATATTTTATATTGGTTGTTAGTAACTGATTATTATGTAAATTGGTTATTTTACATTATGCAGTTAAAGTTTCCAGCTTTGATCGATTGAATACACAACACCTTTCAATAACTAACGAGGTTAATAATGAAGATCCTTGTCGTCGAAGACGAAACTAAAACCGGAGATTATATAAAGCAGGGCTTAACCGAATCGGGCTTCATAGTTGAATTAGTAAGAACCGGGCTTGATGGTCACCACAAGGCAATGACAGGCAGTTTTGAATTAGTGATACTTGACGTAATGCTGCCAGATATTGATGGATGGAGAATATTAAGCTCTCTGAGGGAGTTTGGTAATCAAACTCCAGTGTTGTTTTTAACTGCTAGAGATAGCGTAAAAGACAGAGTAAAAGGTCTTGAACTTGGAGCAGATGATTATCTAGTCAAGCCCTTCGCTTTTGCTGAATTACTTGCAAGAGTCAGAACACTGCTAAGAAGAGGCACATCCGTACCGTCAAATACTATTAATATTGCTGATCTTGAATTAGACATTCCCTCCCGTGTAGCAACACGGTCAGGCAAACCTATAAGCCTTACGACAAAGGAATTTATGCTTCTTGAACTTATGGTTCGAAGACAGGGGGAAGTGCTACCTCGCTCGCTAATAGCATCACAAGTTTGGGACATGAACTTTGATAGTGATACCAATGTAATCGACGTGGCAATTAGGAGGCTAAGAGCCAAAATTGATGATTCGTTTTCACCTAAACTCATCCAAACTGTTAGAGGTATGGGTTATAAGTTGGCGATAGATGAGCGAGAATAACGTGCTAAAGAAACCCAATTCCCTTGCATTTAGAGTCACTGTATTAGTTGGGGTTACCATTTTTATATGTCTCAGCATCATGAACTTAATTGTTATTGAATCCATAGATCAGCATTTTGTAGAGCAGGATGCGGACGAGCTAAATGAGGTGTTCAAAGCTGTTCAAAGTAAGCTCGGCGAAGCCCATGAACAAAATGTACTACCATCTAGCATCCTATTTCAAGCAGTGTCCGGCCATCACGGCGTTTACTATCACGTCGAAGACAAAAATGGCAATACGATATTCACCAGTCAGGAAGCCGACTTAAATACATTTCCGAAAAAATTTAAAGCGTACAACCAAGTTATTCCCTCGATGTTAATTCTTTTTAACGATGGAAAACATATATTGAGAGGTACAAAAATAACCTTTGAATTACCAACCAAGTTGGGACTAGAAAGGTACACCGTGACAGTTGCGTCCAACATGGAATTCCACATGAATTACATGCAGAACTTCAAGAGTACACTGTGGGGAATTGTATTTTTAGCCGCTGTGATTACCGTTTTTGCGGCACGTTTTGCAGTATACAGAGGGCACTCGCCGTTAAGGCAATTAAGCAGCGAAATTGAGTCAATCACTGCTGATAAGCTTGATATTAGGCTGGACCCTTTAAATGTACCAATCGAACTCACCACCCTAGTGGATTCTTTTAATACCATGATAAAGCGTCTCGAAGACGGCTTTGAAAGGCTTTCTCATTTTTCAGCTGATATCGCACATGAATTACGCACCCCAATCACAAATTTAACCACACAGACTCAGGTAATGCTCAGTAAACGGAGAGATAATGAAGCATACATTGAAATTCTATATTCGAATCTTGAAGAATATGAGCGCATGACGAAGATGGTCAGCGACATGCTTTTATTAGCGCAAACAGAGCACGGTCTTATCAAACCCAAATTGGATAACATAGATGTAAAGAAAGAGATGAGTGAGCTTATCGAATTTTTTAGTGTTTTAGCTGATGAAAAGAACGTGTTGATTATAATGTCTGGATCAAGTTTCAATCTGCTTTGCGATAAATCGATGTTTAGACAGGCATTAAGTAACCTGTTATCAAATGCCATTAGGTATTCACCTGCAAATGACACAATTACGGTAGCTACAAGTGAAGAACATGATAAAAAAGTGGTCTGTATCTCAAATCATGGAGAAGCTATACCATCAGAACATATTCCTCGCCTATTTGACCGTTTCTACAGGGGTGACCCTTCACGAAAAAGAGATGGGCAAGGAGCAGGCTTAGGGCTAACAATTGCTAAGGCAATTATAAATGTGAACAATGGTGATATTATCTTAGAGTCGTCTGCTGAGAAAACTAGCTTTAGCGTAGTATTTGAAAATAAAAATTCACATGGTGTTAGTGAATTAGTACCTTAATCATTTTAATTTTAACATTGGAGAGTGAGTAAAGATCTCCAGCCATAGACATAAAGGAATATGACTATGCATTTGAATCAAGCCTATTTCACGGAAGTATGAATTATAGCTAAGTTTAACAATCGAGTAACCAATCGTTGGTTGTTTGCCTTACACACCGAAAATTGTTCCATGCTCAAGCTAGTTTTCATATCTGCCTGATTATCATAGCTGCGCAATTTTTTCTGAAAAAGTACCCATTTCTTTAATTTTAAGGTTGTGTTGGGCTATCACTTGTTTGTTTTCTTGGCACCACTGTTGATATTTGGCTGCCGTTATTTGTTTAAATTCGTCTGCATTAAAGGTTTTCGCGTTTCCGCTCTCTTTACCTTCAATAAGCGCTTTACGAATTGCATCACTATGGTTATTGAGTTCCTGATGCTGACGTAACAATGCTCTTATATACTCACTATCATTCGTGAAACGCCCAGATTGAATTTGGATTTTTATCCACTCGTCCTGTAGCTCTGTAACAGTAATAGTTTTACCGGTAGTTGACATAATCGCTCACACACAAAATATGAAATATGCATACCATTGATGGAATTATAGCTATTTTTAATTCTTCTACGAAATTATAGGGGGACTTTATTTAGGCTCTTCACGTAATTTATTGGTTGTTCGTTAATGACCTATAACAAGATATTGTTTGATTCGAAGACATATTATATTTTTCAAATATCAACGCCTTAACTACATTTAGATGAAGTGCCTAAACCAGCACTAATTACAACTCCTACACCATTTGTTTCTATTTTGTTTCCAGATTGCTTCTTTTTTGTTTAAAAAATGTACTTTCAAGGTTGACTCTGCAATTTTAAAGTGGGAATATGCCCACTAACAGGGCAATAGCCCAAATACAGATGATTTTTTATTCAATCTAATTACATTAAGTTTACATAAAATGATTAACAAACGTCGCTTGGTATTTGAATCCATGAAGTAAAAATCGTTATTCGAAATTGCTTCCATGACTTAATCGAGCAGAAAGTAAAACATTGAATGGCAATATTGATTTAATTATTTTTGATTCTGATGACGTGTTAATTGAGCAGTTATCAAGCATAGATTTTAAAAAGTTACAGCCAACTCTCATTATTATGAGTAGTGATAAATAACCGAAAAATAATAACTTGAGAAATACGTCCTTATGGATAACAAGTCAAATACAGAATTAAATCGCTTGGAAGACGCTGCTCGTGCTGCTTGGTTTTATCATGTAGCAAAAAACACCCAAGACGAAATAGCGCAAAAATTAGAAATTTCACGGCAATCGGCCCAACGTTTAGTGGCGCTTGCTGTGAGCGAAGGCTTGATAAAAGTCCGTTTGGATCACCCTATTACTCAATGCATTGAATTAGCACAACAGCTAAAAGATAAATTTAATTTACTTGATTGCGAAATAGTTCCTAGCGACCCGGCGACGCCAGACTCAAGTCAAGGTTTAGCTCAGTGTGCAGCGGCAATATTAGAACGCTATTTAAAATCAGAAACACCAAAAACATTGGCTTTTGGTACTGGAAGAGCTCTAAAAGCCTGTATCGATGAATTACCTTCGATGCACTGTCAACAACACCAAATTGTTTCACTTTTAGGAAATATGATGGCTGATGGTTCAGCCTCAGCATTCGATATTGTGGTTACCATGGCTAATCGAATTAACGCTAAACATTTTCCGATGCCGCTCCCCGTTATTGCATCAAGTGCTGCAGAAAAACACATGTTACATAGCCTGCAACCCGTAAAGAACATTTTTAGCTTAATTGAACAAGCTGACGCAACCTTTGTTGGCATAGGCCAAATGACTCATTACTCACCTTTATTGTTAGATGGTTTTATTAACGATTCAGAGCTTGAAATGGTAAAAAATGATGGTGCCGAAGGCGAAATAGTAAGTTGGTTATATGATCAATATGGTCATCTGCTTACTAATACAACCAATGAACGAGTAGTCAGTGCTCCATTAACTATTAATGCCACAAAACCTGTTTATGGCATTGCTGCGGGTTCGGATAAAGTAAAAGCAATTCATGCAGCCCTCCAAGGTAAATTAATTAATTCATTGATTACAAATGAGTATACCGCCAAAAGCATACTCAGATTGTCATCAAACAATAAATGTTAAACGTTAAAACGTTATTAATTTTAGTTTAAAACACTTATCACTTAACCCCGTGCTTACGCAATGAAGGTGATAAAAAGGAAAGTAATAAATGGCCAATATTCAAACAAATAACTCTTTTAGTGAAATAAATGAAGAACAAATGCCTATCGCAAAAAATAAATTGCATGGCTGGAAACATTTTGCGGGTTTATATGCAGGAGAGCATGTTGCCGCCACAGAATTTGTTATAGGCGCAACCTTTGTTGCATTAGGAGCTGCGACCAAAGATATTCTATTAGGTTTGTTAATTGGTAATTTATTAGCTATGTGTTCATGGTGGTTATTAACTGCCCCAATAGCCGTTGAAACGCGCTTAAGTTTATATAATTATCTTAATAAAATTGCCGGTAATTCCATGACCAAGCTTTATAACTGGGCGAATGTGGTGATATTTTCGGTGATTTCCGCCGCTATGATTACGGTGTCCTCCACCGCCGTCAGGTTTGTGTTTGATATCCCGGCACAACTCAATTGGTACCCTAATAGTTTTTGGTTTGTTGCTATTGTTTTAGCCGTAGGAACGATAGTGGTATTTGTTGCTATGTATGGTTTTGCAACCGTTGCAGATTTTTCTAAAATTTGTGCACCTTGGTTGTTTGTTATCTTTATTGCTGGTTCATTTACTTTATTTCCAGCCTTATCTAATCATGTATTAGGCACCACAACGCTTACAGGTTGGGGCGATTTCATGACGATCGGCGATAGTTCCATCTGGACCGGTTTTACCGGTGATGGTGAAAAAGGTATTGGCTTATTAGAAGTTATTGGCTTTGCTTGGGCAGCTAACTCTATCACTCATTTTGGCTTAATTGATATGGCGATATTCCGTTTTGCTAAACGTAAAAGTTACGGTTTATTTTCAGGTGTGGGAATGTTTTTTGGTCATTATTTAGCATGGATCTCTGCTGGGATAATGGGTGCTGGTGCCGCGGTATTACTTAAAACAACCATTACTTCATTAGATCCCGGTGATGTTGCTTATCACGCCTTAGGCTTAACTGGTTTTGTTATTATTATTATTGCAGGTTGGACAACCGCTAATGCAAATTTATATCGCGCAGGTTTAGCAGCTCAGTCTATTTTTGTAAATCAATCACGGGAAAAAACCACTGCTGTGGTAGGTATTGTTACTGTGATCATTGCTTGTTTCCCTTTTGTATTTTCGCAAATGTTACCCCTACTCACTTATGCCGGTTTATTAGTTGTACCCGTTGGAGGCATTGTATTTGCTGAGCATGTGTTGTTTCCAAAAATTGGCTTAACTCGATATTGGGCTAAGTATCAAAATATATCTCGTAGCACCCCTGCCATTGCCACTTGGGCATTAGCCTTGATATTTGGTTTTGGGTTAAATGCTTTAGATGTTATGTCTTTCTATTATTTATTTATACCAACTTGGGTATTCAGCATTGTTGTTTACACATTGCTTGCTAAAAAATATGGTGCCGATAAAGACTATACCCAAGAAGTGGCAGCTGAAGTGCTTGAACAACAGCAAATCGTTGCGTATCAGGCCGAACAAGCAATTAATGACAAACCTTTCATTCATGATACTAGCGGAATAAGCAAAGTGTTAAATGCCATATCCGTTATTTCATTATTGATCATTACAGCCTTTGCTTGTCAGGTGATGTTTTTCAGCGAAACCATGACAATTTATGATGAGAATAAAGCGCAATTTGAATTTTATTGCTTCCTATTTACCATTACATATTTTGCGAGCGCGTATATGTCTCTTAAACGCCAAAAAGCGCTTAACAGATAGTAATTTTGTTTATGGGTTTGTTGCTATGAGGCCTCCAAATAGCAACCTTCTTAAGCTATTTACACTGCAACTTAAACAATACATGACAAAAACTGGGTAGCCTGTACCACTGTTACCCCGATTATATTTTAGGTTTTATCCTATTTAGTAAGGCAACACATAAGATGACTAATACTCCACAAAACAAAACACCAAGCCCTTCGTTAAACCACTTAACATTAGCTGATTTACCCAGTCATATTGATATTCCAAAATATGATCGTAGCCAACTTAAAGCGGGTATTGTGCATATTGGAGTAGGTGGTTTTCACCGTGCACATCAAGCGATGTATATAAATGAGTTATTAAAAACCCCTGGATCGGAGCAATGGGCGATTTGTGGTGTTGGTTTATTAGAAAACAACCGTAGCTTACGAGACATTTTAGTCAAACAAGACTACCTGTATTCATTAGTGGTGCGCCATCCCAATGGTCAAATCGATAATAAAGTGATTGGTTCAATGATCGATTTTATCTTTGCCCCTGATAACAAACAAAGCGTTATAGATAAATTAGCCCATAGCGAAACTAAAATTGTTTCATTAACTATTACCGAAGGTGGCTACAATCTCAATCCAACTACGGGTGATCTTGATCTAAATAATCCAGGCATTGCCCATGACATTGCCAACCCCAATGATCCAAAAACTGCATTTGGTTATATTGCAGCAGCGTTAAACATTCGCAAAGAAAATAACACTCAGGCGTTTACTGTGCAGTCTTGTGACAATATTCAGCACAATGGAGCAGTTACACGTAAAATGTTACTGACCTTTACCAAACAACAAGATCCTCAGTTAAGCCAATGGATTGCACAGCATGTTGAGTTTCCAAATGCCATGGTTGACCGTATCACCCCCGTCACCACAAAAGCAGATATTGACTATGTTGAACAAACTTTTGGCCTAACGGATGAGTGGCCAATTACTTGTGAGTCATTTTCACAATGGGTAATTGAAGATAACTTTAGTAACGGTCGTCCTAACTGGGATTTAGCGGGTGCGCAATTTGTAACTGACGTAACACCCTATGAAAAAATGAAGATCCGCCTATTAAACGCCGGCCATTCAGTCTTAGGTTTATTAGGATCAATTCATGGTTACGCGACCATAGATGAAACCGTATCTGACAAGGACTTTTCTGAATATCTACGTGCATTTATGGACTTAGAAGTGACGCCTTTATTAGATGAATTAGACGGCATTGACTTAAATCATTACAAAGACACCTTAATTGAACGTTTTTCTAATCCTAATATTAAAGATAGTTTGGCGCGCATTTGTTCAGAAAGCTCAGCCAAATTACCGAAGTTTTTAATTACCACTATTCAGGAAAACCTAGCGGCATACCGTGATTGCTCGCTAGCTGCTTTAGTTATTGCAACTTGGTGTTTATACAGTGATAAACAAATGAATCAAGCTCAACAAGCTTTAGATATTCAAGACGCAATGCAAAACGAACTCACTGAATATGCTCAAAAAACCCATACAGATAAATTCGCCTTTTTGAAACTTAACATTTTGTTTGATGATTTAATTCAACAACCAGCATTTTGCCAATTATACTCAACGGCTATTGATGCACTCTATGCGCCAACAAGCGATATTAAAAAAATAATGAAAATCACTCTAGAACAAAAGCGACATACCCTAACCGCGGAGACAAATTAATGAACAGCATATTCATCAAGGATAAAGCGCCTAACGACATCTCCATTAGCTGTTTTGGCGAAATATTATGGGATTGTTTCGCCAGCGGCAGACGTTTAGGTGGCGCACCACTGAATGTTTGCTTGCGATTAAATTCCCTTGGTATCAAGGCGCAAATATTAAGTGCTGTTGGTGATGATGCCTTAGGCCATGAACTGCTAGAGGTCATTAATGAACGTAAAATAAATACCGACTTTATCGCAATCAATTCCGATAAAAAAACCAGCACAGTTGAAGTTATTTTGGATCATCACGGTTCAGCATCTTACGAAATTGTTGCGGATACTGCCTGGGATAATATTCCTTTAACCCCAGCCCTTATTGAACAAGTGAAATTGTCAGACATTTTTGTTTTTGGCAGTTTGGTGGGCCGTGAAAAAGTATCTTTAAACACCTTGAAGCAACTAATTGATGTAGCACAATTTAAAATTTTTGATGTGAATTTACGCAAGCCACACTATGATCTGGAAACCTTAGTGGAGCTAATGCAAAAAGCGGATTTTATTAAACTCAACGATGATGAATTATACGAAATAGCCCTCGAAATGGGCTCTAAGTTTAAGTCTCTAGAACAAAACCTAGAATTTATTGCTGATAAAACCAATACACCATATATGTGCGTTACCAAAGGTTCTCATGGTGCATTATTAAAAATTAATGATAAAAATTATTATAATTCAGGCTACCTAATTAAGGTACTTGATACAGTGGGTGCTGGAGACTCATTTTTAGGCTCATTAATCTACCAACTCTGCACTTCAACCAATGCCCAATACGCAGTTGATTTTGCTTGTGCTGTGGGTGCTATGGTGGCACAACACAATGGTGCGACACCTGAATTGTTTATTGCAGATATTGAACAGTTTATGAACCCTG
>TARA_R110002153_G_scaffold140607_6_pt1 | contig 11543 bp, 3 predicted proteins | sample TARA_R110002153 | Tara Oceans TARA_R110002153 (sample SAMEA4398193) | marine metagenome | biome: Polar Biome; feature: [SRF] surface water layer (ENVO:00010504); material: water (ENVO:00002006), including particulate matter (ENVO:01000060) such as... | depth 5 m
AAGTTCTAAAGTCGTGTCTATTCCAAACTTTGCGTTTGGAGGCGGACAACAGGGGACAATGGTGGCAAACACTAGTGAATATTATGTTCCAAATTATAAAGGTGGAGGAGACGCTATATTTAATAAAGACATGGTTAGATCCATGGGGTTGCCAGGCGGAGCTAAAAAATTAAATGCGGCTGGTGGGTTTATACCAAATTTTGCAAGAAGACAGTCCCAAACGCCGATCTCTGACCCAAGGTTTGCCATGATCACTCCAAACAGAACCACGGGCAAAACTGCTACGGGGAAGGCACCGAGTGGAAGAAGTTATAGCTTTCCAGTTTTTGGATATAATGATGCAAATTTAAAGGGCACAGAAACTGAAGACTTTGTTAAAAATGTTAGAGAATTTGGTATTTCATTAGCTGATAAAGAAGCAATGCTAATGACTGGCGGCAACCCCGAAAAAAGCAAAGTTAAAAAACTAGGAAATGCTGGATCGGTGGCTTCTTTAGCTGGTGTTATTTATGAAGCTGCTATAAGTTCTATATTAAAAAGTCCAGAATACGATTTAAGCGAAACAGCTACATTTGATTTTGTTGGCAATAAAGCTAGAAAAGATATAACAAAAATATATCCTGGAATTTCTGGTCAAACTAGATTCATAGAAGCTAAAATTGCTGGTAATAGTCGTCTATATAATAGCATGGCCAAAAAGATGGAAAAATTTGGCGCAGGAAAACAAGCACTTCCTAAGGCTGGCGTGCAGGAGCTACTTGCTGCAAGCCCTAAAGCAAGTCGCAGCGGTAGCAAAATAAAAAGCGAATTTAATAGACAGGCTGCCAGAGGTTACATTCCAAACTTTTTTGGCGGAGCATTAGAAGAAGCTATAGACAGAGAAAGCCAAGCTGGAGTTCCTCTTAATCAAATTAGAGTTAATCAAAGTGGGAAACTCCGCAACGCACAAAATCCAAAAGGACTTGCTGTAACAAACACAAAAGATGAGCCAACTGGCGCAATTCCAAACTTTAATAAAGGGGGAATGAGCGACGGAATGGGCGGCGGTATTATGGGAATATTCGCAGTACAAGCCATCGGCGGAATGCTTTCTAGTTTTGTTGATGCAGAAAGCGCGGTTGGTAAATTTGTTACTGTATTGACGACGGCTCTTACTGGCCTTGCAAGTGTAAGTTTAATAACTCCAGCGATCGCGAGTTTTCAAACTAGTTTAAGTAAAACAGCTAATTCATTAAAAGGAGCAACGCTTACTTTTGATAAGAGTGCGAAAAGATATAGAACCGCAAGTGGAGCATTTGCATCCAACCAATCGGGAGGAAGCATGGCTAATAGGGGGAGATCAATTGGTGGTAAAGCGGCAGCGTTAGGCAGCGGAGCTTTAGGTATGCTTGGGCCTATCGCAATGATTGCATCAGTAGCGATACCGCTAGTATCAGCTTTAACAAAAACAAAGACGGGGTTCGAGGAATTAAATAAATCTCTGGGTCAAATTGATCTAACAAAGTTATCTTCTGGGGAAAACATAGGCGATGTTGTAGTGGCCTTAGAGACCGAAATTGCTAGAGTGGCCAAAGTCAATGACGCGAAGCAAAAATTGGGAGGTGGTAGAGAAACGTTAATTGAGGATGTGTTAGCGAATTTTGTAAAAGGCACCGAGGGCGTAGACGTAGGCGCTTTTGGTGGGGTAAAAAATAAAGAAAGCCTAGTAACTGGATTGGCTGCTCTCGGCACAGACGCAGCGGGAAGGAAACAATTTCAAGATCTTGTAAAAGAGAGTCAAGTTGCAAACTTTGTAACCAAAATTGAGACTACTGGAACGGGCATGTCGAGCTCGACTTCAAAGCGAGTGCAAGAAGGAACAAAGTTTAGCGCAGAAAATTTCATGACGCTCTTACTTGAAGCGATACAGAATAAACCTGGATTCTCGGATACAGAGTTTGCCAAAGAAAGAGCGGCTGCTGAAAAGCAAAAAGCCTTTGAAGCTTCAGAAAAGAAACGAGTAACAGGCAGTAATGGGGCTTTAAGTATACTAGACATTAAAAATATAAAATCCGCACAAAGAGCTGGATTAGCCTCAAGACGAAAAGGAGAGTCGGGAGATCAAATAGATAAGTCTCAAGAAATGGCATTAAAGTTGGCTGGAAACTTAGGTCGTTTAGAAAGAGAAAGACTCGTAGCGAATAAAGCGATCACGGATGCCAAGATTGAACAAACCGAAGCTTCTAGAAAACTAGGATCGGAGATGGCAAAGGCCGCGCTCGCTGCTACGGATGGGGTCGTAGGTAATACAGCAATGGCTGAAGCTATAAAAACCGCTGTTGAAGAGGGAAAAAGTTTTGAGGAAATTTTACAGCGAGTAAATAAATTAAAAGGTGAAGGGTCAATTGAGGATGGTAAATCAGAAGCAGCGCTACAAGAGGCGATCGAATCCTATAGAGCTCAAAACGAGGAAATAAAGCAAGGAAACTCAGACCTCGACGAACGATTAAAAAAGCAACAAAAAATGGCGGACATGTCTTCTTTAGATAGAGCAAACGAAGAAAGAAGAAATGATTTAAAAGAACTATCTGAAGATGTCCCAAAAAGATTAGCGGACAACCTAGAAAGCTCTATAGGTAACGCAATGGATAATTTAGCCAGTGGAACCTATGATTCTCTTGGTGATGTATTTTTAAATATCGCTTTAGACTTTGGAAAGGCTTTGCAGCAAGAAATAAGTTCTGCTGTCGCTAAAAATTTAGTACAATCATTTACTGGTAGTGGCGCTGGAAAGGGATTGATGGATGGCATAGGCAAAATGTTTGGTTTTAATTCTGGTGGAATAGTAACTGGTGGAGGCGGAGTAAAAGACGATGTTCCAGCGAAACTAACTAGCGGAGAATATGTTATTAAAAAATCCTCAGTTCAAAAATACGGCGTAGACTTTTTAGATAAATTAAATTCTGGAGGCATACAAGGCCTTCAAAACGGGGGCTCTTTAATGACTCAAGGGGCAGACAATACACGAACTGGTAAATTCTGGTCAGACAGTCGTGGTTACAGTGAGGGCGGAGCGAGATCTAGAGCTTATCTAGAAGAGGCAAAGAAAAGAGATTTTTTTGTTCCAGGTCAAAGAGGATTTGGATCAATTGTAGGTAAAGAAAATTTATTAGCCTTTTCTCAACAGGGAGTTACAAGAGGTTTGACTGATGTTGTATCAACTGGACCTGGTGGAGCATCAATTAATCTAGAAGATCAAAGCGCTAGACTAACTGCTTTCGGAAGAAGAAGAGATAGCCCAGCGAAAAAAGCACTACAAGAAGCTCAAGGGCAAGCTTTTGATTTGTATCAACAATCTGCAGCAGAAGAACAAAGAGTTATACAGGAAAATAAAGACGCCAAAAAAGCAAGGTCAAAAGCGTTCAAACAGGCCGTCGTAGGAGCGTTTGTAAATGCAACTATGGCTGGAGTTTCTGCTGGACTCAATAACATGGGAGGACCAAGCGCATCCCCACTTGACGCAGCAGGAAATGCAACGGTAACTCCTAGCTCTGCTATGAGCTCCCCAACAATGTATAACTCTGTTGGGCAAATAGTTCCAAATACAAATATAGGGACGGCTGCCGCTGGGAGCACGGGAGGTTTCAGTCAATACTACTCTAACGCGAGCCCCACATTTGGAGGCATGAGAGCCTCTGGTCCGATGCAAATGTCTTATGGAGACTATATGTATGGTAGCGGTGGTGGGATGAATAACAGTATTTTTAATAGAGCAAACGGCGGATTGATGTCTGGCGGAGGATCAAGCTCGGCAAACGCTCTTCTTATGGATGGCGAATATGTAATGGGCTCAGAAGCATCAAGCTCGCTGGGTAAAGGCACTTTAGATAGTATAAACGCAATGAACTATGCAAACGGTGGTTCAGTTGGAGGGTCAACCGCGGGTGGCGGTAGCGGCGAAAGCGCTGACGTTGGAACTTTAAATATAGAAATCAATATAGAAAAAGATGGAAACGCTTCCGCTTCGGCTTCTGGCTCTGGAGAAGAAGATCCAGAAAAAGCAAAAGAATTCTCAAAGAAGGTTAAAGATGTTGTGCTCAATGTAATCAACGAAGAGAAGAGAGTTTCTGGATCACTATTTACAAGAAATAAGTAATGAGTTTTATTGATAAATTTAATTATAATAGAAATAAGATAACAGATACGGTCAGCGAGACTTCTACCACTCTGCCAGATCATGGTTATTCTTTGTTTAACCTTAATGGCTCTTCAAATCAATATGTTGTTGATGTCGTTGATGTGTCTACAAACTCAACAGGGTCTTACACAGCTACACATCTTAGAGATGGTACATTAGAAGCGGCTATAAGTGATATTGGTGTTGTATCAAAATTTTATGATCAATTCGGTGGTAAACATGCGACTGGAGTTAATGACGACACTGGATTAATGCCATTTATTATAACTGGGGGCAATTTTATTAAACTGGGTGATAAACCCGCAATGATTTTTAGAAGTGGGGATGGTAACACGGATAATCGCTATTTGTCTATAAAAGCTCCTGGAACTTCGGCTTCTAATAACTCAAGTCATATACTAGGCGTTGATGGCATAGAAGCTTTTGCGACCGTCTCGCTTGAAGAAAATGCTCAGTACACAACTAGTAGTCCGCCGTATAATAACAGTTATATTTTTGGAGAAAATTTTGGGTATGCCGTAAGCGATTATGCGCTTGGATTTATTAGAGATGGATCGAATAACAGATTAACCTTATATACAGAAAGAGGAACTGCTAACAGCTTTGCAAGAGGAAGCGTTGCTGCAGATACTGATGTTACGAAACACGGCTATGCATACACTGGAGAACTTGTAACACTAGGACAGAGATATACTATAAATTCTTTCGCTAAATTTGACGAAGCAAATGATGTTGGAGTAGTTGGCATTGGAACTGGACAGAATTATGCTTCTGGAGAGGTTTCAACTGGAATAGATAATTATATTATAGGAACAATTGGGTCTGATGAAACTTACGACAAAACTTTCAAAGGAAAACTCCAAGAGCTTTTATTCTATACATCTTTAAGGGATGACAGAGCAGCAATATATTCAGAAATTCAAGACAGATTAAGTAAAAATTTAGATTACTTAACTAGCTTTGCAACCTTTCGTCCAACTTATGGAGCACAAATGTCTTTTCAAGCCGAAAATTCATCGTGGAAAGGTTCTAGTTTTTATCAATTTATCTCACCAATGGGATTAAACAATATAAAACTAAGATCAAAACTATCTTTTATAAACAATCTCACCCAAACAAAAAAACTATTAAATTATATAGAAAGCATAACAACTGGCGTTTTAACTGGAGAAGAAGCTTTTACTGGGGACACAAGCTATCTTAATTTTGGGTCATCCAAAAACGGAGTATCAATATCTTTTGACACTGGCTATTATAGAAACTTTTCTGGATCTCAAATTGTAGATTATACTGTTGTTGATTTAAGCGATGATGTATATAAGATTGATGTGTCCTTGTTTAATAACACCATATCTCCAGTACTTAATAATGGAATGGCTTTTGTTAACGACTTAACAAAAGATGAAAAATCTACGACTGGGTTCTCTAAATTTGATGTTATTAAATCAACTGGTACTAATGAGTTTAAGTGGTATTGTTTTGAAGACGGCACCGCAGACATCGCTGCCCCTTTTACTGGAACAACTGTTTCTCAAGAAAGTTTTGATGGCACCTCGACTTCCGTTAGTATAAATCCTGCCACAAATCCAACGGGAGTTTCGATATCTATAACCGCTGGAAATGTTATAAAGGGAACTAAATATATTCATGCAATGGATCGAGCCGATCATCACCGTATTGTTCCATTTTCTGCTTCTGGAAAAACTTTTGGATTTAGCGAGGCAAGGAATGATCCACATGAGGTTTTTGTATTAGCTTTAGAAGACGGAGCACAAGTAAAAATGTACATTGACCAAACAAACGGGATAAACGGAAACGCGAGTAATACTTTGAATTTGGATGCTGGGGAGACTGGATCTTTTGATATCAACAGTGCAAGTGATTCGGTAGTGATCTTAGATTCTAATAAAAATATTATTTGTTCAAGAGAAGGTAGTGATGGGTACGACAACGCAATATTAACGCCAGTAGATGTAGATGTTTATAGAAGGCGGAAATTGAACGGCGCGGTTGCTCAAGCAACTACCATAAATAGTTCTCCAGCGACAGTTACTGATCATTATGTTTCGGATCCAAATGGCGTATTCACAACCGAAGCTGGGGATGGCGCTGGAGCTAACGCCGCTGGACACTTGGGTTTCAATTCGTTGACAAATTTAGCGTCTTGGGCTAACACCCTTGTTGATTATGCAATTGTTTCTCCCTTTTCTGGGAGCATAAATGTTTCTTACTATACTGGAGACTCTTGGCAAGTTTTAAATACCCACTCTTTAAATGGAAGCAAAACGTCTCCCGATTATATTTTCAGAAACGGGGATGGTGCGGTAGATACTAATGGCACTTTGGACCAAGCGGGAGACGGTTCCAAATTTAGTGTAAATGGGGTTTTGCCTAAACTCTGGAAGTTCGAATCTACTTGCCCAGTTGGAATTTGGATAAATGACACTGCCGCCGTAGAGGGAGTTTTGATTGGGACAAATAATTTTTTAGAAAAAGGTCAAAGTATTTTTGATGATTATTTTTATGTGACAGAAGATCAAGAAGCTATTGGCCCACTGGCTGGAGAAGATGTATTCGCGGGATCAAACGGAGTAACTAGAACTTTTTTCTGGGAGCCAGACAGAAGTGTGCCGTTGACAATTCAACACGCAAATAGATCTATTGCGTTTAAAAATTCTTTTACAAAAACATTAAATGTATCGAACAATCAAAATAATATAAATGAAATCGAACTCACCTTTACAAATAGATCAGAAAAAGAAACTTACTCTATTCTTCACTTTTTAGAATCGCATTTGGGATATAAGCATTTCGTGTATTATCATAACAATGATGCAATAAATAAAAATAGAGTTTTTTACTGCCCAAAATGGGATCACGCGCTTGTATACAAGGACTCGAATAATATAAAGGCTACATTTGTAGAAATAGTAGCTCCAACCATACCTAGATAACCATGGCAATAAATCAAAACAGACCAGTAATAAGTTATGAAAATATTGCTCTTTTTCAGAGTAAGTCTCCCGCTTATAGCGCCGCCTCTAACAGTGGTCATAACTTGTCATTTTTGCCTTTGGTTCAAGGGATTAATTTTTCTATCGATGTGGCGAGAACAAATGCTGGAGCCCTTGGGACAAAAGATTTTATTGATCAATCAAATAGAAACGCTCCAGATGTAAGCGTCACTATCGATACTCTAGAAAATTTCGGACACCTGTTTTCCGATTTAACAAGCGCGTCGAGTACGGGGGGTAATTTAAACACTGATAAAAATTTTTATGCTATTTTAGGGCCAAAAAGAGGTTTCGATATATCTGAAGATTCGGCAATGGGTAAGGATACGTTGGGTTTTGGAAACTGTTTTTTGAATAATATATCGATGTCTCAATCTGTAAAAGGTTTATTGACCTCTCAATATACTTATGTCGGATCTAACGTTCAAGCAGAGACTCTATCAAACAGCCTGGGAGCTACTAGCATGTTTCTAACTGAAGAAATGCCAAATCTAATATTTACTCTTGGTAGCGAAATTTTTGCAGATAAGAGAGATAGTGATGGTTCAATTCAATTTAAAAATGGTAGACCATCATATCAAAAGGTTGGTGTATTTTTACAGAATCCTGTAATTTATTGGGATCCTAGTAATAACTATTGGGTACGGAGCCTATCGCAATTCGGTGCAGATCCAATTATCACGATATTAAATAATGGAGAAGCTACTTTACGACCTTATGTAGATCTCAACGATGTCGTTAGGCCAGAATGCACCATTTCTAAAGGGCTAGGTTTGGCCCCGTCTATAAATTTAACTGGAGATCAATCTCAGTCTACCACTTGCAGTTTTAACGAGATGCGCAGGTATTATACAAATGATGCTGATGGAGTGATTCCGAGCTACAGCACAAATGTTTCAATAAGTGGGGACACGTCTTTTGGCAATTTTTTAATTAGGTCCGATTCTATTCAAAATTTTGACTTAAACTTGCCGATCAACCGAAAGGCTATTTATAGTTTAGGAAAAAAATATCCATTAAAAAGAAAAGCTTTATTCCCTTCGGCTGGGAGTTTCAGTTTTTCTAATCTTGTGTCTAGCTTTGAGTTAAATGGAGACATGGCAAATTTGAAAGATTTTTTAAGTTCTGATGAAAGCTATTCAATAAAAATAGCTGGAGAGAATTCCAAGGGAGAGGACTTCCATCTGCAAATAGAAAAAGCAAAGTTAGTTTCTCAAAGCCAGGCATCTTCTATGGGAGAAAAAATTTCTGCCAATTTAGGGTTTAGTTTTGAATTAAATAATTTTAAAAAATTCAATTTACTTGAAAGATTTCAAGGCGCGAGTTTGGCTTATAGTCTGCGAAATATTAGCTATAGACCTATGAGCAATGTTGTAGAGGTTCGCAGGAATGTTGACGAAAAGATTAAGTCCTTCACGGCTACAGAGGTTGCTGATGGTACGCTTACATCTTTTGTAAATGAAAGCTTTACCTCAAGCCTACCACTGGACGTAGGTGGTTCAGCGGCTGCGGCTTATGCGCTGCGCAACCTTAGCTCTAGCTACAATGGGAATGTTGTTGATGTAAGACGTTTTATAGATGGTACAACAAGATCATATACCGCTGATGAAATTACTGCAGGAACCCTCACAAGTTTTGCCAATGAATCATTTAAGTATTTTGACAGCGCTGGGGCGAATTCGGTTGGAACGGTATTCACTAATGGATTGCAGTACAGCTTCGTTCAAGGAGGAGCAACCATGGCCAATAACTTATCTTTTAGTGCTAATGGCGGGTTTAATGATACTGAAAAATACTCCTTTACTGGCGCAGGAGATAATGGCAGCTATACCAATAACTTTTATTTTAGTAACTCTTTTAATGTTAGCAGAATGGGCCCATCAGCACCAAATAAGACAGTTACCATTGAGGCGTATGTAAAGCGCACAAGTGGTAGTTCTAGCGACAGTTTATATTTTAGACCTTACGGGACAAATTATTCCTCAAACAAATTTATCGTTACTGGTCTAGTGCAGGATGAGTGGACTCTTGTTAAAGGGACTTTGACTAAAGACTCTGTGGTGGATAGTAGGAATATGATTCATATAGGAGGAGATACAGGAGTTACCTTTGAGATCTCTAATATTAAATATTATTTAGAAAACCATGATATTTCCGTATCCAAATGGTACGACCAATCGGGTAACGACAAACACGCAGTTCAAACGGACTCCACAAAACAACCTAAGGTTGTTAATGCTGGCATTTTAAATCCCGATGGTATTAAGTTTGACGGTGTTGATGACCTACTAGATATAGGTGGTGCAGGGCTTAACGAGATTGGGATACAAACAACTAACCCTCTTTCTATTTACACAGTTCAAATTCCGTCTAGCAACAGCATACTAGGTGATAACTCGAATAGATATCTTAGTTTTAGGACTACTACTGCTAATTATTATCTGTCATTAGACCCAATAAGTTTTACTTTAGGCTCGTCCGTACCTTCTGCCGAGCTTTCCCTTTTCTCTACTAATCATGGAGGCGAGGGAGTTACATCTCTTGTGCAAGCATACGCTAATGGTATAGCGGCAAGTACGACCGACCCCGACCAAGGAACTTCAGACGCAAATACAGCTAATAACCCTATAGAATATATCGGTGCGAATATAGGCAATAACTATCAAAAGTACTTTGAGAAATCCGTTAAGGAAATTATCATATACAAGTCTGACCAATCGGCCAACCGTCCCGCCATCGAAGAAGGTATCGCCAGTCACTACGGAATTACCTTGGCTTCTTTCAACCGTGACGGCTTCGTTAAAACTTGGTATGATCAGAGTTCGAGCGTAGTGCCTGTTTATGAAGCGTATGGTAAAATTTATGCAAATACAAGTAGTAGCGTTGGAGTTACACTTACAAAGACAAGCGAGCAGGCTTTTACAATTGAAGCTTCCAGCTCAACAGATGATCGATATATAACGCTAGCGAACATATCGAGCGGAATTCAACGAGGCAAACACCGAATAACTTGCGATGTGAGCGAGACTGTAGGTTCAGTTAGTTCTATTGAAGGGCTCTATGCGGACGACGATGGAGAACCTCAAGACCCTAGTTTTTTCTCAAGTTCTTATGGTGGATTTACTTTTTCTGCGGGATCTAACGTAATTGATTTTGAAATATTTGATGATGGAGAAGTAAAAGTGACACCTCCTATTATACAGTTAGCAATAACTGCAGGAAGCACTTGCAAAATCTCTTTTAGTAATTTTAAAATAAGCCGCATAACAAGCGAATCGTTTGTGCAAAATAATAACCACGCCACGCAAACGGATCCTACAAAACAACCTAAGATTGTTAATGCTGGTATATTAGTAAAGGACTCGGAGGGTCGACCAGAAATTGATTTTAATGGAAGTGATCAATTCTTTGACATCGATTTTGGTTCAGATCTTTCTCAGCCTAATAGCATTTTTATGGTCCATCAGTCAGACACAACTGATTTTGACGACAATGAATTCTTTGACGAAAAACTAGCAGTTAATGGGCCGAGAAGTCTTTTAGATGTAGGTACAAATGGTGGGAATTATAGAATGTTTGCAGATGCTTCATTTACCACAAATCAGAGCATTGATACAAATAAAAATCTTATTGCAGCATTTTATAATGGCGCGAGCTCCTTTCTTTCAAAAAATGGAACAGCTAGTAGCGAAGGAAATGTGGGTCCGAAATCTATTGCTTCAGCATCGTCTCTTGGTTTTTCTGAAGGGACAAATAACTATTACGATGGAACTATGCAGGAGTTTATTATTTACAATTCAAACCAATCAACCAACAGAATTGCTATAGAAAAAAATATAAAAAAATATTATAAAATAAATTAAAGCTCTACATTTAGGCCTGCTTTATTTGCTTTTTCAACAGCCTTATTAAATTTTTCTTTTTGTTCGTTTGGGTGAGTCTTGCCGTTTGTCATTTTACTGTAATCATCATACGATTTCTGCTTTACTGGATCAATTCCCCCAGCTTGTTGAGCTCTCATTTCGGACGCTTCAGCACTGCGCTCAAAAAGCTGTCCGTACGTGTCATTCTTGCCCAAGGTTGACGCTCTAAATGAAGATGAACTAAACGGGTCCATCTTTGTGTCTGTAGACATATTAGGGTTAACGTATACGCGCCTCCAGAGGCCTTTCTCCGATTCGTCCTCACCGTTGTACTCGTGAGTGTCGTTCATACCTTGTAGGACCTCTAAGACCTCTCCAGTCTCTTTGTTTTCATATAAATATAAGGGCATAACTAATTATAAAAAAGCCCCCGACATTTTCAATCGAGGGCTTTAATTTATTCTACTGAAATTTTAACAGTTTTAGAAT
>TARA_R110002153_G_scaffold128229_3_pt1 | contig 11532 bp, 18 predicted proteins | sample TARA_R110002153 | Tara Oceans TARA_R110002153 (sample SAMEA4398193) | marine metagenome | biome: Polar Biome; feature: [SRF] surface water layer (ENVO:00010504); material: water (ENVO:00002006), including particulate matter (ENVO:01000060) such as... | depth 5 m
TCTAGCTTTACGTATGTCAATCTCAGAGTCAGTAATTCTAGACTCTTTTAATGGATTTATTGGATATACCTTTTCCATTTCTTTATCCATCTCAAAGTAATTAAAAACTTTATCAGCTACTTCATGTCCACTCATCAGTTGTTGCTCCTTTAGTGCAAGGTTGTTGCATCGTCATCGTCTTGTAATCCTATTTCAATACTATGTAAAGTTATCTTAGCTGCGGTATTAAGAAACTCTAATGATTTCTCATTCTTATTAACCTCAATCTCCCTAGCTATACGAATAAGTAAGTTAAATCTGTTAACTAAAATGTCTGGATTAAAATCTAAACTTACAAAGTCATCAGATATTGGTGGTGATTTATCAAACATATGACTTCTCCTTATCTGCATAGTCTAAGCCTGTAAGAACATCAGAGAATAACTCTGGATGTTCTTGTACTCTATCCCAAAACATATCAAGAATAATCTTAGCATCTAACCCCATGATTTCAACAATGTCATGGCGATCATAGTACTCACACAGGCGATTCATTAACTCTTCATCGGTTATTATTAGACCTGTTAACATCACTTGTATTCCTTCTTCATACGATCTATACTAATAAACTCTGGATCATAGTTACCATCAACGACATTACGCTTGACAATAACACCACGCCACCATAGTTCATTAGCTTCTCCTGCAAAGTCAGCAAAGTAATCACTGAATACACCAGCCATTAACCCTTGTATACGGGAGCCATCAGCTTTAGTACGAGTAGCATAGTCAAGGGTATGTAAGTGTCCAGATGTACATGACTGATACTGTTTAACTAGAAGAGAATAAGCAGGATGTTCTCCACTAATCGCTCTACCCATAACACCACTGGTATGGTAATGAGCATAGGCCACTCCATCAATGACCTTGATGCCGGGAGTCGCACCACGATAGGGGATAAACTCCCATCCAAACTTTTTATAATGTAAATCATCCAGACTAATAATCCCATCAAGGTGAGCTGCGTCAGTAGAAATAGCTCTGCTGATACGATGTTCATGATTCCCCTCCAACATGTACATTTTAGGCTTACGTTTTTTAGCTTTCTTTAAAGGGGCAAACAACTTTTCTTGTGCATCTATTGTAGCATTAACATCGTCTTTGTAACGTCTACCTTCAAAGCCTTGAGTACCTTTGTCGTAGCTACATAAGCTAGGTAAGTCTGCCATGTCTCCTAAACAGATCACCTTGTCAGGTTTAATATCTACTATAAGTTTACCTAAGAGTTCAAACCTTTTGTTATTAAAGTCTGGGTGTGCATGTGGATCAGGGATAACTAAGTGTGTTGTCATAACCATTCCTTTGGTATATCTTTGTCAGCATAAACAAACCTATGTTGAGTACACCAGTCACCGTATGTAGTCTTAGCACCTTTATACAACTTCTTGCGGCTGCTGCTAAATACGAAACGAATGTCTAACCTTGGGTGTTGTTCTTGTACTAACAAATGTTTCTTTCTATCTGCACTACTAAACAATCCTTTAGCTTCAATGATGATACCACTAGGTAAAACAAAATCAGGTGTATACGTATGATTAGTTATTGGTTTAGTATATCGAAGCTTTGTTGTTTCGTATAATACTTTTACATTCCTATCCTCTAGTGACTTAGCTATCTTATCTTCTAAGCCACTCCTATACTTACCTGTTCTCATTCTGTTGTATCTCATTGGTTACTCCACTTCTACTTGGTACTCAGTGCCACGGTTTAGAACAAACGTAACATCAGTACTAAACCCTGCTGAGTTAAGGAACTTTTTAAATAACTCAAGAGGTCCTCCTTTGTCTGACAAGGCAGAACCACCATTGTATGTCTGTGATATACAGGCTTCCATGTCTCCATTATTATAGGTAAACGTAAACTCTTCAAAGAAATCATCAAGGTCATTATCATTAAGCATCTTTGTTAACTCCTTTTTCTGGTACATCAGGCTCACGTACTACCTCAGTAAGCCACCGTGGTCCATAACTATAGAAGAAAGTACGTAACCCTTTTCCATCATTAGCATCAGACCAACATGTTTCTTTATGGGCACAGTAAGAACAGTTAACACCTAGTTTCATGTTACCACTCTTACCATCAGCTATAGGTTCATAACACCTCTCTGGTGGTTCAGAAGATTCAACTACCTTTTTCATATGTTTGATACGTTCAACAGGGTTGATACGTTCCATCTTATGAACAGGCATGTATGTCAGCTTACCTAACTGCTTCTCCATCACAAGGAACCCTGCTTCTTCAGTGTCTTCTGCGTGTGCATATGCACTGATCTGTGCCATATACCCGAAGGCATCGTCATCTGCTAGAGTACCAGTATCAAACTTCTTAAAGGCAAAACTAGATGCACTCTTAACGTCAACTAATGCACCATCAATCTTAGCATCAATGTGTCCTTTGATACCTTCAATCTCTACCATATGTTGCTCATGCTCTACCTTATGTCCTGCTTCTTTAGTAAGAAACAACATTAAAGATTCAATAATATCCCCGAATAAAAACTTAAGTCTTGTCTCAGGTGTTAAAGATTCTTTAGTATCATTACCATTTACATCATACCATACTTGTCGATCACCTTTACCTATGTTAGACATACGTAAAGTACTGTGATCAGTTCTTTCAGTAGCTAACAATTGCCTAGACATAGCATGTTCAATGTCTTCTAAGAACCATGCCATATTCTTTGGTTGTATTTCAGCAATACCTACATCAATGGTGGATAGTATATCTTTGACTAACGTATCTACTTTCTTCATTACTCTACCTTTCATAGTAAGACTGGCCTACCTCCTCTACACCAGTACCCAAGGCTATTCTGTCTATGGAATTTCGACTACCTTGGCCCATGCGTAGATGTTAATCGTCTTCGAATGGATCATTAACGTCAGATACATCTGCTGCTTTAGATGCAGTAGTTTTATTAAAAGAGAATCCTTCCATGTCACTGTCACTAGAAGTTTCACCATCACCACCTCCACCAGAGGTGTACTCAACCATATCAATAACTTGTACGATATTAAAACCAGCAAACAAGCCGGGGTACTTACCGTCATACGCCTGTACCTTGACGTTAGCAGTAGTACCATTACCTACAATACTACCATCGACATCCATGCCTGACATATCGACAACCTTAGGAGGGAAGTTAGTCTTACATGTAACAAACATACCACGATCATCATCCTTAGTACGTATACGTTCACCAAGTCCAATATCTTTGATAGCTTTCATAGTAGCTTTATCTAGTTTACCAAGGTCTACAGTAAATTTACCAGCCATCTCATTCTTCTTAGTTAAGAAAGGCCAGAATAGTGTAGCTTCTACAACAGTTGATCCTTGAATAGCCATTAGTATAACTCCTTAATTTAGAGGGATATCTTTTATAATTAATCCCTAGCTTCTATACATAGTATACATATAATTTATTAGGCAGTCAACACTTAATGTGTATCAACCCATGTACTACCTGTCCTATACTCTGCATCAAGTGGACAGTTAAGGTTAAAGTGTTCGCCAGACATAACAATAGACTTCTTGACTAACTCTCCAACCAGTTCAGCTTGGTCCTTAAGGACTTCTATTTGGAACTCATCATGAACTACAGCTACTTGTCTAGCATCTAGTCCTCTTTTCTTGACCCAGCTATGCCATAGCAACATAGCATACTTCATGATACATGACTCAGCTCCTTGTAGGTAGCAGCTAAGTGCAAAATGTTCAGACTTAATTTCTATCTTACGCTTGTCTAACCCAACCAATCTTCCAAGTCTAGCTGTACGGGAAGCGTCTTGTTTGAGACTTGCGAGTGCTGGCAAGTTGTCAAGGAAAGTTTCTTTAACTCTTCGTCCATCACTTGAACTTCCTCCAATGATTTGACCAACCTTTTCATCTCCAGCGCCAAGTAACCACGCATAGATGAAAGTCTTTGCAACACTTCTACCTGACCATACTCTGTGTTCATCATCCCATACTCCTTTGTCTATACCCATTGCTTCTAGATTCTTAGTGTGTATATCACCATTGACTACCTCTTGTGTGTAGTCCTTGTCGTTCATGTAGTGTGCTAGTATTCTTAGCTGTACTCCACTAGCGTCACAACCCAGTAAGATATGGCTGTTAGTGTCACCAACAGTGAAACAACTACGACAATCATCTCCGTAAGGGGAGTTTGATCCCGGTATATTTGCCATGTTGGGTTTATTATGAGACATCCTATGAGTAACAGCACCAGTGCTAAAGCAAGTACCATGAACTCTATCGTCTGAACCGAGAGCATCTAACCATCCTTCCACTTCTTTTGTGCGTGAAGATACCATAGCATACTCACCCAATAACTTAAGCTCAGGAGGTGCACTATCAAATATTGTATTTAAATTATCTTCAGACAACTTCCACATGTACTGTTCACGTTCATAAAATAATTCTTTAGTAATCTCACCTACCTTACGCTTAGCATACAAATCTTTGTATGATTGCGTACGATAGGTAGGTTTCCAGTAACCTTTTAGTCTACTAACTTTCTGTTTAGGAGACTTAAGGTTGAACTCTTGCCAGTCAATACGTGTAAATACACCAGCAACATTAGTCCAATCATTGTAAAGAAACTTTAAACCAACCTTAGATATAGTCCCATCTTTCTTAATCTTAGGAGATATAGTTCCACCACTAATAGGTTTGTCTGGTGTAACTTTTTTTATTATACTATCTAACTGGCGTTCCTTATCTTTAAGCATGGCAAAGAGTTGATGTGCCTTCGGTACATCTAAAGCAAAGCCAAGTTCCTTTTGTTCCTCAAGTATGTGTTGACTTAAGTGCTCAATCTTACTTGCTTCTACGCTTCCGAACTCTTTGCCTTCTAACTTTAGATAACAGGCTACCTTATACGTTAACTCTACATCATTAACACAGTAGTCAAGCATCTCTGGTGTATACTCATCGAAGTCTTTGAAGGGTAACTTAGGAAACTGTAGTATTCTACCCCAGTTATTAAGTGAGTGACCACCCTCTCTTGTGTACTGCTGTAACCTAGACACAAGTAACGTGTCAGTTACACGACTAGCCTTTATCTTAATACCCATTAACTTCTTAAGCACACGCATGTCATACCCTATAAAGTTATGACCTATCCAGTGATGTACTGTATCAGCAAAGGCTTCAAACTTATCAAGATTAGATGGAGTCCATTTGAATATCTCACCTGTATTGTAATCCTTACACACAATACACCACACTTGAGTAACAGTATTGAGTAGACCATCTGTTTCAATGTCACAGATAACCTCTCTTTGTTTAGTCATCGGCATCATCCTCCGGTCTATCTATCTCTGTTAACCTACCTGTACAATCGTCATAGAAGATATGACTGGTAGGTCCTGTCTTACCACTGAACCTGTTCTTGACGATACGAATGAGCGTTGTGTTACGTTCTCTTGTATCTTCTGCTTGTCCGTTTCTTTCAAGACCCATGACGATGTTAGATAGTTGCCCAACCCCTGCTGTTCCTCGTATATCTGACAGACTGAGTTGACCGCCTTCTTCCAAAGACTTCCCTGATACCCTTTTGGTGTGTGCGATAATGTGTAAGTTGATATCAAGCTCAACTGTGAGCGCCTTAAGCTTGTGTGCGATCTCATCTAGCATCTTCCTTTCATCACCACCTTGGTCAGACACCATAAAACTTATGTGATCTAACACTATAAATTTACAGTCTAATCCTTTAGCAAAGTAAGTTATCTTATCACATATGTAATCAACACTATTATCTTTCCAAGATTCAGAGAGTGAGTGTAACCTATTAGTACCCCATGTATTCTGAGTACCGTCCCATAACTCTTTGTCATTGATGTGTACATCAGGTAAATGAGTAGGTCTGTTAACCTCAAGAGATACTACACCCCTTGTTGTTTCCCAGCCTGTCTCCTCAAGGTACATCAAACCTACGTTAGCTTGAGTGTTCTTAAGAATATGGTAAGCCATCTCTCTTGATACAGAAGTCTTACCACTACCACTACCTGCTATGATAGTAACCATCTCACCTGTACGTACACCATACGTCATGGCATTTAACTTAGGCCAAGGGTACTCAAATGAAGCTTCAGCTCTTGGTTCTTTAAGTATAGCAAAGGCAGCTTCAGCACCACTGATAACATCATCAGGTTTATATTGCTCTGCTTGCCACCATATTTTATTGTACACATCAGCTTCGTTATTCTCTAGGTACTCACCTATGTCCTTACGTTTAAGCTTGACTATCTTAGCTTTCTTAGGGAACAAAGAGGCAACTTCTTTAGCTGCTTCAGACCCTGCCTTATCATTATCAAGTGCAATGATAATGTTATCAAAGGTATCAAGCCATTCAAACGAACGCTTACAACCTTTATATGCTTCAGTTGCAGACTTCACACCAACTACAGCAAACTTAGAACCCATCATCTGAAAGGCAGACATAGTATCTATCTCACCCTCACATATAGTGACATACTTACCACCATTGGTGAAGTTAGATTGTCCGAACAACATACTTTTACGTATAGGTCCTTCAGTAATAAAGTCTTTAGTCTTAACGATACGTTTTTTATAGGCTATAGTCTCACCATCCTTATTAGTATAAGGGTAGTAGTGTTCAACTATAACACCATCTGTTAACTTAAGACGTACCTTGTAGCTACGCACAGTATCAGCAGTGATACCTCTGTCGTTAATAGGTCCTACCTTAGTACCCTCAACATCAGAGATATCTTTAGTAACTGTTGCTAGTTCTACCACGTTGTCTTCCTTTCTCTTTGTACCATGCCTGTATGCTTCACATACAAAACAATACATATGTCCATCATTGAACAATGTGTTACCATCAGTTGATCCACAAGATGTACACTCATGCCTACTAACCATAGTAGAGTCGTTGTGTTTAGTATTGAATGTCACTCTTCTCATCTCCTGTACTATAGTCCCAACGTGCCTCTTCACTAGGTGTGATAGCATCAAGGTTACCTTGAATAACTATCTGACACGTAGTGCAAGGCTTAGGTCCAAACTTATCATACACCCCTACTTGTGTAGGGTCAAGTTGTTTGTTACAGATATAACATCTACTCATTTAACTTCCTTCCTAGTTTCAAGACCTTTCTTAATGGCATCCTTTACTGCCTTTTTAACACCATACTTCTTAATGTTTTTAGATATTTCAACAGGCTTACGCCCCGGCATATCAATAATAATTTCTGGCATAATAATGTATCCTTATTTAACTGGTTAAATGCTACGCTGCGTCATTTAATCCTGCATCATAGCCATCATCATACCCTGAGTCATACCCTTCAGGATAGTCATCCCATACTGGTGTGTTACTAAGGCTATCCTCAACACCATTCAAGTGTTCAGCAATAACCTCATACTTACAGCACCTACCCTTACTGTTATTGTAGTCAAGAGGAATAGATACGACATCAGCAGGGTTAATCTTAATGATCATAGTATGTCCAGAAGTACCCCACATACTAGTCAGGTACTCCATAGAACAGAAGTGTAAACCAGTAGAGCAAGTCTGACTAGGGTCATCCATCACTTCATTACGAGGCATCTCACATACTGATCCAACAGTGTTGTCGTACGTATCGCTATGCTTATCACGATAATTACTTCTAACATTTTTGTATGCTAAGAAGCAACCATCTTCAGTGATAGGTAGATTGTTACACTCAAGAAAACGATAGAGTTCTTTGATTGCTCTACCAGATGTGTTGTCCATTAGATTACCAAGGAACGTAAGCATAGCTTCACTATCATGACCATTACTAATCATGTCTTTAATTCTCTTAGTAATACTGTTGTGTAGTTCTTTATCTTTGTAATACACAACACCATCTCGTACATAGATATCTCCGTTACCGAAGTCATCGACAACCTTGGCGGCATTACTTAAGTTAATAGCTTCTTCATAGTCACCAAGACCTAAGGCTTCTTTAACTCTATTAAAAGCCATGTGCGAAAATGGTACAGTCAGTGTCTCATCATCAGTGATGATAGTAGCTGCACTGGACGTAACGATATGTGCTTTATACATTGCAAAACTCCTTCAGTTTAATATACTCTTCAATAGAATTATTGAAGATTTGTTTTTGGTCATCCGTATCGTACGTTGTGGCAGACGTTGCCAACTTTAATAAAGGATAACGACCAAAGAATTTATCCTCTACTTCTTGATGCTTATCACAGAAATTATCTACTATGTTTTCATAGTTATTAGTAGCTCTACTTAAGTGCTTGTAACCACAGTATAATTTATACTTATTAGTATCTATTATACTAAGATAATTATTAATTCTTTTTCTATAAAGATTATAATAACTTGTATTAATATCAATGTCAAGATTAAAAAGTCTATCATTACGTAACTTAAAAGTGTTCATACCTTCAAGGTAACTAAACCTCTTAATCTCTTTAGGTGTTAAAAGATTTTCAACAGTAGAGTGAGCTGCCTTTACTGCCTCATCAAGGCTAAGAAAGTTAGCATGATCTACCATCTTGTTCTTATATGAACCGGGACACCCATATAACACAGTTCCTTCAGTTACTAAATCATATTGTGTAAGAGATAACATTACTCTTCTTACATTATCTATTGAGTAAGCTACCTTACAATCATGTGGATCACCACGTCTTAGATCTATATAGATACCTTTGTTAGTATCAAGATCTATGTCACCTCCATCTCTAAACTGCGACCAACTAGATGTGTAGTCTAATGTTAATACCTTTGCAGTTTTCTTACGTGTTGCTGCTGTACCTCTATTAACAGACACATCATCAACATCATCATGAAATAATATAACCTCACTCTTAAGCCCCATCGTAGTGTATATGAACTTACGAATAGCGTGTTCAGTTCCTTCTTTATATTGAAACATATACAGATCACAATTAGGATAATTCTGAGACATATAAGATATAGTTCTTGAAGGTAACCTCTTTTCTTTTTCTTTAACTAGTATAACTACAATAGGTTTGTCACTAAAAGGTAAAAGCCATAATGGTTCACCATCTCTACTACTATGAGTACCATACTCAGACATACTCATTGTTTTGTAACGCCACCTATAACTTTGTACATGCCACATAGTAGTAAAAGGTACATCTTTTTGTTTAAAGTCAGTACGATTGTTAATAGTTTTTCCTTTATAAGTAATATCACTAGTAGATTTATTATCTAACTTACTAACAAGTCCTGAAGTTTCTCTAAAGGTACGCATAGCTTCCCATATATTAGGTTGCTTGTCAATAGTTAATTTGAAATCAGTTACTAATTTATCTGCTATCTTATCTAACTTATCTCTAATAACTTTAAGAGTAGCTGGTGTGTATAGTATACCCTCTCTTGATAAAGGTAGTTTAACACTGCCAATAGGTAAGTATAAATCAATGCCATGTTGTAGCATAGTTATATACTTATCACCCCATTCTTCTCGTACATTATCTCCATCAATCTTATACCATAAGTTACCCATGATAACTCTTGAATCACTAGAAGATTTATTACCTGTAACTAAACCCCAGTCTTCATCCTCTGTACTATAGTCACGTACTTCCCACTCTACTTCAATGTTAGTGGTAGGCTTAGGATCAAAGTAAGTATAAGCTTTTATCATTTTCTCCTTGACAACATAGAACTTGTTACTATCAACAGGCACTCTAATTTCTAAGCCATTACAATCAGACGTATCTTTTTCGCCTAGCTGTACAAATTGAGCTACTCCAAAGTCATCCTTGTAGGCACTGAAGGTATACTCTTTACCCTCAAATCTATCAATGATACTATACTGATCACACATAGTGAACGGTACTTTCATACCTATACCAAACCCACCAACCTGTGTATCATTCTTGTCCTTGGTTGAAGCACCCAATCCAGAAGCATACTCAACTAAATCAGACTTACTTAACCCTATCCCGTCATCAATGATAGCTAACCAAGGTTCAATAGCAGTAGGTAAGTGAACATGGAAGGCTCCACCCTTACCTAACATTGGATCACTAGCGTTCTGACCTATCTCACGTAGTGTAGCAGTGATAGGGTCTGTGTACGCATTGTCAAGGATCATTTCAATTAGCTTACTACCATCACTGATAGTAAACTCTGACTGTTGCATTAGGTTAGATGAAGATACATCGTTAACCTTGTCACCAAACACTTTCATTTTATATACTCCATTCTTCAGGGAACTGTTCAGTCTGTTGAAATAACTTCTCTACTTCATGGTAGTTAGTACCAACAGCCACTAAATTCCAGACAGGACAGGTAAAGTCAGGATTACGAACCAACCTCATGTTTACCTTACTATCATCAATCATGTGTAGTTTACGAGCAGACATCAACACCCACAAACGATACTTGTTATCACTCTTAGACTTAACTAAATCTCTTGTCTTCATAGTATATTACTCCTTCATTTAACTGGTTAAATTGGATTGAGTTTTTCTTTAGCAAGTTCAAGTATAGATTGCCATACTTGTAGTTGAGAATAACCGTGTGTATCTATGTCAAGCTCATACTCTGCATAGGCAATAGCTTCATTAACAAAGGATGATAGCTCATCTTCTACATAAGTATAGACAAGATCATCAAAGACTGCCCAATCAATATCTCTATTCATTTCTTTAATCCTTTCTAGCAAGGGACAGATGTTACTACAGTACCAACGTTCCCGTTATTGTCAACTCTTTTATAGAACACATAGTCACCTGCCTTCAGGTCTATGAAGCCCATGAAGGCACGTTCACCTGTCTTCACTGGACTTTGTACAACCCTATTGCATCCGACATACTCATACGCTTCCTCTCCTTGAGTGTATATACCTTTCCCACATGCAGTGAGTGACACTAGTGAGGCAACAACTAATAATTTCTTTAACATTTATAGTCTCCTGTATCTATGGATTAATAGTATGCCTCTATTTAAAGGCACACTCTTGTACTTAAGTATACTTAACAAGTACTTAAACATAACTTATAACTCTCCAGTTATGCTCATCACACAAGAACATGACAGGTATTACCCTGCATGTATGTTTGCTAGTTGTATGTATATATGTACCATTAGTCTGCTTCAGACATAAGTCACAAGTATCCAAGCCCCTATAGTTTGCATGAGCAGGGTCTTTTACCTCATCACCTGACAACCAATGGTACATCGAGTCGTTTACTGACATAGTCATAATACTACCCTCTATATTGTAGTTGAAGTTCCATGCCTAGTATAAAACTAGACACTGCTACTAACAGCATAATAATTAATAAGTCTGATACTTTAATGGTCATGTTACTTCACCTTTGATATTAAATTGTTTTCCATAGTTACTGTAGCAAAGAACTCTCGTCCAGATAAGCCAGTAATGTATGGTCTATGTGCTACTACAAAGCTTCCTGTTTCTTTATACTCTAAACCAAACATAGATGTTTCTTCATAGCATAAAGGTTTACCTATACTTTCTTTTAGTTCTT
>TARA_R110002153_G_scaffold770_1_pt1 | contig 11522 bp, 7 predicted proteins | sample TARA_R110002153 | Tara Oceans TARA_R110002153 (sample SAMEA4398193) | marine metagenome | biome: Polar Biome; feature: [SRF] surface water layer (ENVO:00010504); material: water (ENVO:00002006), including particulate matter (ENVO:01000060) such as... | depth 5 m
CGGTAATACCAGGCGTGTGCTTGAGTTGTATGTGTGTTTAGGGGAGAAATGGTATGTTGTATATCCGTATAAGATAGTTGGGGGGCCGCGTGTAAGCCGCTTTTTTTATCTAAAATGCAAAATTTGTAATCCTGCAATAAACTAAATACAATATCTCTGTTTTGGTTTATACATTCTGGATGGTTAAGAGGGATAATGTAGCTTTCGAAATTTATATTTAAATAAATAGCTATAATTTCTGCTAATGCAGGGTGTGTGTTGTCATTGCCTTGAATAAATTCAAGATAAGGCAAACCATCTAAGGATAATTCCTCTTTTAGTTGGTTTAATTGATTTTTTGTTTCGATAAGGTAGAACATACCCTATCAATGTATGAAAGATTTATTTAGTAGCCACTCCCTCCGCCACCAGAAGTTGAGGGGGAAGTAGGAAATTGATATTTGAAAGAGGTAGTAGAGGGTTGGGAAATTATATCTTCAGTTCTTTGGTACTCATTATTTTGAGGAAATAAGGTTATTAAAAATGGAAAAAGCTTTTTATTTCGTTTTATAGTTAAAGTATTAATATTTATAACATCCCCCCTTAAAGCCCACTTAATGGCCCCTATTTGATATAAATGGTAATCATAGGTTGAGTCTTGTCTTTTTAATTTTGTAAAAATAATTTCATCAACTTCAGTGTATTGAGTATCTGAATTGATTCTCCTTACAAAAAATCTTATAAAAAATCCCTTTGTGTAATCCTCTTGAAGGGGTTTGGGTTTGGTACCTATGATGGGGGATAGTTCTGATAATATTTTATGGATGTTAGGTTTTATTCCTATATATTTTGTGATGTCTTCAGAGCTACCACCTCTAAAATGGGTTTTAGGTAGGGGGTGTATTTCTAGTGAAAGGTTTGTAGAGTTATTCCCCGCATAAAATTTACCATCACTTGTTTCTATGTAAGATCCTTTATAGGGTCTTTTAGAAATTTTATTTAAAAACTCATCCCCTAAGGTTTCTTGTATTTTTATTTTAGATTTTGGAATATATGCCATTATAAATCGTATTGGTTTAAGTCAACAATTCCTTGTGGGTTTGGGTTTATGAAATCTGCGATATACCCTTCGTCCCCTATTTGTAATATTGGTGCATCAACCATAGATGTTATATCATTTGATCTTATTTGTTTATCTAAGTCTTTAAAGTAAAAACCATTTTTAGTAGTATCACAGTTAGTGCAACTAGCCTCAGGACCATCTCCAGACCATTTACTTGAAAGTCCAACATATTTTAATTTTGCTGCTTCATATTCTGCTAATCCCTCTGTGCCTTTTCCTTCCCAATTCCAAGATATATGAAAATGACCTCCGGTGGCATCTTCAGTTGGATCAGTATATTCATTTAAAATTCTAAGACGACCATTATTAGCAGCTACAAACTTATTTAATAAATTCCACCATAATTGTACATGACCTGGTCCATCTGGTTTAATTGTGATATCTATTGCCCTTCCTGTTTTATGTCTACTATTACTATCTGTAAGGTTATGATGGAAGAGATCATTTCCCCCAGTTATTACTACATGGTAAGGGTCATTGATGAGGGAATTTCCTTTAGTTTTATGTTTCATTCGAATCATTAATTGTCTAACTACTTTTGTAAAAGTAGGATCCATATCACCCCCACTATCTAACATTAATTCTCCATTATCCCCCACTTTTTCAGTTAACCAACCATCTAATCCATTACCCCCCCAACTACCATCAGGGTACTCATTATCAAAAAACTCTACTATTCTTGATGCATATGGTCTTCTAAATCTCACCATTCCTCTTCCTGGTACCATTCTAGTTGGGTAATCTTGTAAGGGACCATAAGTACCCCCCATGCTATGCTCAAATAAATCTTGTTCAGAATAAATACTAGTAGAGGTTTGTTCTTTTCCTAAATCTGAATGATTTAATAATATCATTTGACCCTGAATTTCAGTGGTCCAATCTTGACCATTGTCTATCTTATGACTTAACCCAAACACAGTGAAAGCTATATCATCCCCCTGATACCCCGCAGGGAGTTTATCTTTTTTTACTTTAAATACATTTCCTATTACTACACCCCCCAACCCATCTAACTTAGCACTAAATTTTAGTGGAATTATTGTAGATTTTGATATAGTAACATCAGGTCTTCTCATCCCCGCTTTGGGGTGATCCATACCCTTTACAAAGGTACCTTCCTCTAGGGGGATATTAGTGTCTTCTTTATTCATTATTAGGGGATAAGTCATACCTAATTCTAATACTTTTGATTGAAGACTTAGTAATTTATTAACAGCGTTATTTACACTTATATTACTTCCTTTTTTATCTTCAGAATCTCCTGAAGCAGCTGTATCGAATATACTTTTTTTATATAACCAAAGCTCATATGCTAATTTACATACATCTAATTCTAATTTTTTTCTAGCTTTTCTTGACTCCTCTTGTGAGTCCTTAAATTCTACAAACCTGTTTGTGATATTTTTATTAAAAGCAGCAAATGATAATTGGTCTAAACTACTTATAGATTTAGGAGCTTGAGCAGCTATAGCTATAGTTGAACTTAGTTTTTTATCTATAGTAGTATTAAAATTAAAATCCCTTACTATTGAGTTTTTACTCTGAATATCTAAACTATAAAGATCTTCGGGTTTTAACCCCCCCTGATATTGAACGTCAATTATTCTCGCTACACCATTTGGACATTGAAGTATAAAATTATGAGTCCCAGCACATGCCCCAGTTATATCATCCTCCCATATTTTTTTAATGAAGTTTATAAGGCTAAATTTTTCATTATCCCCCTCCCCTGAATATCTTTCGTTTCTATAAGATTCTAATAAATATTCAATGTCTATATATATAAGTCCTATAGCTCTATCTGTTGCCGTTATTGTACTCATTTTATTACCCATAGCATCAAACCCATTATTTGCAAACTTACCTTTCCCCATTACTAGGAGTTTGTGGGTTTTATGTTTGTTTAAAACAGTTGATATTTGGTGGGGTAATAAGAATTTAGGATTTACACTTATATCCATTAAGGAGGATAAATCTACTTCCCCTCCCCCTACAGATGTTTGTATAGGAATCATTACTGGGGGTTTTGATTGAAAAGTAGAGTATTCTAAATATACCCCACTATCAGTTGAGGATTCGTGTGTATCGTTTACGTAGGATAATTCTACTAATTTTTTACTATCATCATTATCTTCTATTACGAAATTATTTAGTATTTCTACTAACATATCCCATCTTATATAATGATTTTTAGATTCTGATCCTTGATCATCACTATCATTACCCCCATGCAGTCCTATAGGTTCCCCCTTATGTATAAGAAAATTATCAATAGTATTCTTATTTTTCATTTCTGTGGGCTTAACTTTTTTAGCTTTTAACCATTGGTAAATGGGGGTAACAGCTAAATATTCTTGCCATGTAATTTTATTTTTTACAGTTTCATCTCTGTTATCTTCCATTTCTGTTCCAACAGCATAAATATCAAGTACTGCCTGTAGTTTAGCAAACGCATCTCCAAATACACTAGAAACATCATGTTGGAAGGGGTCTGCTGCTTGTTGAGCGTAGTATGTTGTTGAGTTTCCCATCATACCAGACCACCATTTTGACCAACCAGCTTCTTTTTCTTCCTCTTCTACTTTTGTGGAGGCCTTCATATATTGTAGGCAAGCCATTAAGTATACCTCAAAATTATCATAAACTTTAGTTTCGTCATCTTCTCCCATTTTGAGAGGTGGGAAGTTTCTTTTACCTTTTAAAGCCTCCAATATTTCTCCCATAGATATAACAGTGGTAGAACAATCATAACCCCCATCTTCTCGGGCTTTAATTTCAAAGTTTTTAACATACCCCACCATACCATCATAGTTACCCCCAGAGCTTAACCTTTTATTTTGGACTAAAATATTAAGTTGTTCAAAAGTTGTTGATTTATCCCAAAATTCCGGAATTGAGAAAAAATCATTAGATTTTACTCTTAATTTTTGACCTTTTATTTTTTTAATATATGGATTCCATCCCCATTCTAAGAGAATAGTATAACCTGGTCTCATATAAAGTAATTCTAAAATCTCTAATTGACGTCTATTATGACAAACAAAATTTACTTTTGCTTCACGAAGTGAACCATAGGCTGATTTTACTTTAATATTAGCATCTATAATACCTGGCATGGGTACTGTTCCAAAACCATCATCATTACTTGCGTCTGAGCGAGTAAGGGGATCACCGTAAGAGGTTAACATATTTTTATATTTATTTCCTTGTGGGTCTGTGTGAGCATTAAAGCCCCCTCTTGGACCAAAAGTTTCACTTATTAATTCTTCACCCTCATATGTTTGGCTAGTTAGATAAGGTATCCCCCCCTCTAATACCCAGTTTTTAGCTAGATTTTCTGTTTTCCAATCATTTTCCTCAAAAGTACCTTTTTTTAAGATATTTTTTTCTCCTTCTTCATTTAAATCTACCCCTGAACTCATTCTAAGAATACATTGTCTTTCAATTGTGTTTGTATAAAAAGCCCCAGCAGGATAACGGGATGTTTGTTTAGTTCTACTACTTGATAAAGTATCCCCCAATTGTAATATACTTTGTCTATCATTTAATTGATCTACAATAAATTTAGGGAATGTTTCTGTAAATATGGACATAACTTATTTGTTTATTTTTTCGAATATTGCAAATATTGATTGGATGTTTTGGGGGATTCTTATTTCTAAACCTGGTTTTAAAAGAAAACTATCTCTTTTTATTATATTTGGGTTAGCATTAGATATAATCCACCAATAATCTACATTATTATAAAACTGATTAGCCAGTAAGTCAAGTCTATCTCTATCAGTGGTTATAACATAAATATCATCTATTGAAAAGGGTATTTCGGGGTATTTAATTGGTTTATAATACTTTTTCCCTGATTTAAGTTTTAAATTTATTTTCTCTATTCTAAGAGGCATCTTATATTAATCTATTTTGGGGTTTATTATTTAATTGAGTTTTTATAGTTGATAAAGTTGTATCATCTTCAGGTTTTAACCATTGTTGTTGAGGGAAGAAAGCTCCATCTGTGCCTAAATGGTTAGGTAATATAAAGGGTGTGTCTTTTCCTTTTTTAGGTAAGAAATTATGGATAGGCATAAAGGAAATACTAACATCTAAAACATGGGGTAAAACTAACATATCACTATCTGCTGCAGCATCTTCGGGGCCTGTTAGGTTTATTTCCCATGGGTAATCTTTTTGCCATTTTAAACCAACACTCTTTATTACTCCCGGTATTCTATTCATCCAACTTCCTACAGTTAATCTTACATATGGAGTTCTCATTCTTCCTGAATCTCCGTCGTAGTCGGGAGCTGTATTACTTACTAAGAAATTTAATTTTCTATATATAGGCATCATTTCATGACGAGATTGGGCTGCAACTTTAAAATTAACAGAGATATCTCTTTTAAAACCTTTATATGAATAAAACTCTTCCCCCCTACCATTATACTTAAAGGTATTATGTTCAGCACTAAAATTATCACTGACATCATCTATAAAAGCTCTAAATAACATTACATCTGAAGTTGATGTTCCTGTTTTATTATTATCTATAGCTTCAAATCTAAATCTGATTAAATCTCTATAAGCTAAATCTGTAAAACTTCCATTTGTATTTGTATGGATATCTAAAGCATTAACTTTATCTATTTTATCTGGTATAAAAGCTTTATATTTAATTCTCCCACCTGTTCCTGCCTCGGGGAATTGGGAATTACCATATTCTTTTGTAGATTTTTTACCAGGATCCCCCTTTCCTAATCTACTTTCTTGGTGGTATGTTCTTACTTGATCGTTTTTTTCAATTTTAGAATTATAATTAAACCATATTCTTTCGTGTGTATCTTTATCAGCACCACTTTTTATAGATCCAATTCTTAAAAAATTCTGAGGTTTATCTTTTGAGAATATTTCAGATGGGTCAGTACTTCGACCTAGTGATGAAGAATAAAAAGTAGGAGGGTTAAATTTATTAAATCTGTTATCCTCATTAGAAACAACATATCTTCCGTGACGTGTTCTTCCTATCCCAAATTTAGATTTAGGTCCTCCTATATATGAAAATAATTCTTCTCCTTCCACCCCCAATAATTTATCCAAGGCACCTCCTAGAGCTGCTACGGCATCACCTCCAGGGATTCCTAAGTCAGATCCTATACCTCCACCTGCAATTTTGTGGTTAAATAAATGAGTTAATCTGTTTGTATCTCCCGCTATGGAGCCTTCTTCATTCCATTGTGATCGTTTAGTACCCGCATCAATATATCCACTATGCATATAAGGTATTGCACCTTCTCTAGGAATAGCTCCTATTCCTGCTGTTAATGTTGAAATAACTGTGTTTACTCCTAAATTATAAATTTGTTGATTTGGGTCTTTAATACCCCCAAAACTAAGGGATCCTGCAACTTGATCAGCTAGACTATCTCCTAAACTTACTTGTGGAGCATTTAATCTAGGATTACTAAACTGTAAGCCTACTTGTTTTGCTATCCATCCTGCTCCTTCGGGTGTGCCAAACATCCAGGCACCTATTCTTACAAAATCTTGGCCTCTTCTAGCAAGACCAACCCCAATCCCCCCTCGCATAAATTCTGATTGTTCTGATTCTTGTTGGGGGTTACCTGCGGGGTTTTCTCCATCAGTACCTACATTTGCAAATTCTTTTCCATCAAAACCAAAAGTTATTAAGGGTCTTCCTTCTTTATATTTATTTGGCCATGCTATTGACCTTTGTTTAAAGTTTATAGTATGACCATTATCCTGTTGGAGAATATTAGAAGAATTTCCAGAATTACTTATGGTTGAATTAACTTCTAAATTATTTGATAAATCTGAAAGTAATTGTTTTAACCCCATTTATCACTATTTTTAACTATTAAAAGGAGAAGAAGGACCTGTTGCGTTATAATTCCATGATGGTTCTAAGTCTGCAGGAGATCCAAGTGGTCCTGTGACATATTGGTCTGTTAGATCTTGGTATGGAGAAATTGATGGTGTATTTCCTACTGTTGCTGTTGTTGCCCAAGTTGTACCTGCAGCATGAGTATAACTATATTGTGATTGTAACATTTCTACATGTAAATCTTTACCATTAAGTTTTTTTCCATCTCCTTGACCCAAACCTTGTGTAAATGTTTGAGGTCCTGTTGTTGCATCTAAATCTGCACCTTCCATATCTAAATCACTTCCTGGAGCATTTCCCATCCATTTTGGTGATTGAGCGGGTGATGGAGCATTTAATCTAGTACTTTCTACATCTTTAGTTAATAAATCTACTAAATGGCCTTCTTTTCCTGTATTATCAGAAACATCAAAAGGAAGGGGATTTGCGTTACCTTGAGATAATCCTCTATTCCATTGAGCTGTTCCTTCTTGGGATATAGGGGCTCCCATATCTTCAATAGGTCCAGCAGGTCCCACTAAAGAGAATTTAGAAATTGAATGAAGTAAATCTGTAGGATTGTTATAAGGGGATCCTGCGTTATTTGGGACATTGATTTGTCCGTGTTCTATATTATGTGCCATAGTTTTTGTTTTATTGTTGATTATACATATTAACTAAAAGTACTTTCATTAATAGTTTGTTGAGTTTCTTTCCCCCCCAAATTAGATACATTATTATCGGACCATGAATCATGTTTCATTGTATTATTTACATCTAATTTGATATTTTGTCTTTGTTGTAATACTTTTATCATCTCATCAAGTTTTTTTTCTAATAATGATATTGATGTTATTTCCCCCCTACCTGTTGAGTTAGATATGGTTTCTTCTTGTTTTTGTACCCCCTCCATATCATTTATTCCACCATTATCAATAGAATTTGACAGACCACTAAAAATACCAAACAAACGCGACTCATCCCCAAGCTTTGGCAACAAGGGGGTTTGTATTTCATTATTTTTACTTTTTGAATTAATTGAAAGTGAATTTAAGGATGTAATTAAGCTATTTGTTGCATTCCCTGTTGCTATTAATACATCAAATTTACCTGACAGCATTGTTGATAAATTCTTTAAAGAATTAACTAATGGTTCTATATTTATTCCACCTCCTGAAGAAAATAATGATTTTCCTGCGTTTTTTAATTTATCTAAAATACCCGGACCTGCTGCTACATCATCATTTTTGGATAATTCAAATAACCCCCCTTCCTTTGTTGATATTTGGGTTTTACCATCAGCGGGGGACATAACATCACCTGCTTTTTTCATTGAATTACTAATAGCTCCTGCTATTGCTAAACCCGCTGCCATAGCTAGAAAAATACCTACATATGGGGTTTTACCTACTGTTGAAAAAGCTGATTCCCATCCTTTAACTATTGCTGCTCCAATTGCTTGAGCTTTATAAATAGCCATTGCTCCCGCTGCAATCAGAATAAGGGGTGCTAATGCTCTCATTCCATCTATCATTAATCCTATAACATTTGCTACAGGGGAAATAACAGCCATTACTCCTACAAAAGCATCTTTTACCCCTTGTACAGCTAATTTAAATTTTTCTTGATTGTCTAATGCTACTAAATCTTGATATAGTTGTTTATCATTATTAGCTAAAGCTTCTTCTGCTAATTCTTCTAAATTAGCTTTTTTCATTAATTGATCGGATAATTGATCGGAAGTCATACCTAAAGAAGCAGCTAATGCATCTTGTTGTAAGACATTCATTTGTGTAAAGTCACCAAAGTCCCCTACATTTTTATTAATTTCTTGTGTTAGGGTTTCATAATCACCTGTTAATGCTGCTAATCTTGCCTTTTCAAGGTTAAGAGATTTACCTAACATTAATTCAGCAGTTAATTCATTTTCTATAGATGACTCAAAATCTAACATTTGTTTACCAGCTGCCGCTACTTGGTTAAGTTCCATACCCAAAGCTTTAGCCTGAGTTACAGCTTTAGATATCCTACCTGCATCTCCCCCCATTTGGGCACTTATTTGTCCCTGTACTTTGGCGGAAGCTTTCATTACTCCCCTTAAGCTAATTCTAGTTTTATTTTCTTTATTTACAGAATGAACAGCATCTTCTTGATCTTTTAAAGAAGCTTTCATTGTTTTTCCGTTTATCCTAGATTGCATAGATAAATTAGCAGTAGCTTGACCATCTAATAATTTAGATTGTACTATTTCAGCGGATGTTACTAAAGTTTGTTCGTTAAACATTAAAGCTGTTCCATAAGAATCATTAAGTGCTGCACTTGCTTCTCTTATTGATTTTAAATTAACCCTTAGATTGTCAGAACTGTTAGCCATTTCGTTGAATTGGATATTCAATTTATAGGCTGTTCCATAAGATACTCCTAAATTATTTCGAACCTCATTTAGCATCTTATCTGCCTTCATTAAAGAATCAAATAAAAATGCAGCTGCTAGTTTAGCTATTACTGGGCCCATTTTTCTCCAACCTGCCTTCATAGTTGCCATTTGTTTATTGACTCCTACTAACTTAGCAGAACCCTCTGCTAGGCCTTTTTTAGCCTGTTCTCCAAATAATGTTGATTTAGTTCCTACTTTCTTACCCGCTTCAGAGGCATCAGATTTGAGGCCTTTTAATTTTGTTTTATCCACTTTTTTGGCTTTGAAACCTTTTGCTCCTTGTCTTTTCTTTTCATTTTCAAATAAGGCTTGGGCATGATCTGCCACTTCCTGTGTGTGTGACATTTGTACCTTAGCATTTTTTCCAAATTTAGCCATAGTTTCTTCACTATAGTCTGTGGCATCTAACATACCCTCTCTAAATAAAGTTATTTCTGTTCCCATTTCTCGGGCTGCGTCTGCTCCTTCTTTAAAAGCGGGAGCCAAATTACGAAGAAGTGGTATTTTTTCTAAAGTTTTAGCTACAAAATTAAATGAACCTGCAATTTTATTATCTTCAATTTCCTTAGCTACGTCTCTTTGTTTTTCTAATTGAGCTAATACTATAGCAGTTGCTCCTATTTGTTTGTTTATATTGTCATTTACTTCTTTTTGAAGTTTAGCATCTGATGTTGTGTAATCATTTTTTTGTAGTGCTAGGATTTTGATACTCTGTTGGGTTTTGAGGATATCATTTTGGATTTTGCTAGCTTTTGAAGTTGTTCCTAAACCTTTAACATCAAAAGTATAAACTTTTTCTGCTAAAGATACTAATTTTTTAGAAAGGGATGTTATTTTTGCTTTTTCGTTACCCTGTAAGTTTAAATGCTTTACTTGGTCTATTAGAGTATTAGAGTAAGTTCTATTATACCTTACATCACTCTCATTCATCTGTTTTCTTCGTGCTCCTTCTTCTTCTAACAGTTTATTATGTTTTTGTTGTGCCTCAGCTACTGCTTCGGTAGCTTCAACTTGCCTAAGTGTTAGTGCAAGTGCTTCTTGTCTATCTTTTTTTTCTTTTGCTGTTTCTCCGGCCATAATATAAGTTATTTATCATATATAAATATAAAAAAGAAAAAGATATCTTACGATATCTATTTCTTAAAGTTGTATGTTGAAGAGGGACTTACATTTGGTCCTCTAGTTTCATTTGGTGAAGGAGAATTACCCTTTTGGGCCATTTCTCTTTCATCATTTTGTTGTTTATTATATTCATTTATTTTTTGAATATGAAAACGTCTTAGCCAAGTAGGCATGTTGTATACTTCTGAATGTTGGAATCCACCACCGCCATGGAACACCAGATCATGCACTTGAGTAAATAGGATAGTCCTATATTGAGGCGTCAGGCCAAAAAAACGAAACTTCAATAGGAATGTCTACTCTTTGTAGATCCCCTCTACTGTCTTCATAATCAAAAGATAAATCAACATCTGGCTGCATACCAGCTACATAGTTTCTTAACTCTCTTGCATCCCTTGCTAAAAATGTAGTATCTACAAATTCTCTGATTGCTTTTCTTTCACTATCACCATTTACTGAAGTAATAATATGCTTCATTCTCGTTGATAAATCGGGGGATGATTTTTTATTTAATTTTTTTAATCCTTTAAGTTCATTTTCTAATGCTTTTTCATCACCATGAGTTAAAAGTTTAAAAGTAACTTCAATTTTTGAGGTAGGTAAAGTATAAGTAAAATTATTTTTACCATCTTCAATTAACGATTCATCCATTGGAATATCCTTAATTTCCGTAAGGTTGATTTTTTGTTTTTCATTATTATAAGTAAACTCATAATCTGCTCCGTATCCTAAAACACGAGCTGCTACCATAATAGCATTCTTATCTCCTACTAATAGATCATTATAATCTACTCCGGAGGTTACTATAAGGGATTTTAGTAATTCATCTATTACTTCTCCTTTCTGAATTAAACTTTGGTTTGTTAATATATCCTCTTCACGAGCAGTCATATATTTCATTTCTATAAAACCTTTTGATAGAGGTGATTCTTTAGGGTATAGTAAGCCTTTTGAAGGTAAGGTAACCTTTTCTGATGGGAATGTTTGTT
>TARA_R110002153_G_scaffold10333_2_pt1 | contig 11521 bp, 13 predicted proteins | sample TARA_R110002153 | Tara Oceans TARA_R110002153 (sample SAMEA4398193) | marine metagenome | biome: Polar Biome; feature: [SRF] surface water layer (ENVO:00010504); material: water (ENVO:00002006), including particulate matter (ENVO:01000060) such as... | depth 5 m
ACTTGACAGTGTGGAAGATTTTATCGAAATTTTTGATGAAGATTTAACTAATAAAGAAAAAAAAGAATTAGATATGGAAGAAAGTATTGAGATGAGTCCAGAACCACAAAGAACACCTGAAAAAGAACCAAGTCAACCTGACACAAAACCTGGTAGACCTGAAAAAACACCTGGAAAAGATAGACCGTCAAGAAGACCATTTAGTCCACCCCCAGGGATTGGACCGGGAGAGGAACCAGGTCCAAAAGCGGCTGACGGACAAGAGAAGGTAGATAAAGATACGAGGTATGATAAGGACAATGAAAAGTGGAGTTGGGAAAAAGATGATAACGATATAGAGTTCGAATAAAAAAAAAGAAATTATGAATAATAACCCATTTAAAACGCCAATGATGGCAAACATATCAGGACTCAAATGTGATAGCCCTGATTGTGATTATAAAGATGATACTATAGATAGTGTTGACTATGAACAACATATAGATAAACCATGTCCTGATTGTGGTGAGAGTCTTTTAACACAAGATGATTATGATAAGGTACAACAAATACAACAACAAATAATGGACCTTAACAAATTGTTTGGTGATATGTCTGGTATGGGAATGCCTACGGATGGTGATGAAGACCCACAGTACACTGAATTAAACCCTGATATGTTAAAAGGTTTAGGTGATGATGAAAACATGAACGAAGCTATTAAGAGATTTAATAAACTTATTTAATGTATCTAATCTACATTAACAGAATAGGAACAACATTTAAAGGGGAACACATTTTTGAATTCTTATTCTCTAATTCAGTAGAATGGGATTGGGATGATACATGGTACGAGTCATCAGTTATGACAGATACTAGAGAATTATCACCAAATGAATCTATAATTAAAATAGTTGGTACGTTAAAAACTGATGAATTTGATTTAGAATTAGTGCAGGAGGACGGAGTTCGTGATATTTATAATGCAGTAGAAGGAATTATTGCATTAGGTTGGGAAAAGTTAGAGGAAGATGAAGAAATACCTGAAAAACGTAGGGTATTTAATTTTGGTGACACCAAAGAGTCTGTTGATGAACAACTTTATGAATATGACCTAGCGTTAAAATATAAAGAAAATAAAATAACAAGAGATGTCTAATAAAGAAAAAAACACAAAGGAAGAACCTTATCTTTTACAGGATAGTGAGTTAGATGAGTTAGAAAAAAAAACTATAACAACTTACGATGATAGAGACCAAGAGTCAAAACCTGAAGATGTGTCAAAAGCAATTCAAAAGGCCAAACCTGAAGACGTAACTTATGGTGAAGATGGTAGTATATCTGTAAAGGAAGAAGATAATTTAAAAGAAGTAGAAAAAAGTCAAATACTTAAATACGATATTAAAAAAAGTTCAGATGTTAAAGCTCTACAACAAATGTTAGATAAGGGTGTTGAATCTGAAAAAATAACTATAGGTACTGATGGTACCATAAGTATTTCTGAAAACGAAAAAAAAGGTGGTCAAATACTCACTACTGAATCATTCAAAAATTTAATTAAAAACTTTAATAAAATTAATTTGTCAGAGTCAGATATTATTAATATACTTGAAGAAACTCAGAACCCAACGATAACTAAATCTGAGTTATTAGAAACTATTAATAATAATTTAATATCTGAAGCAAGAATGAATGACAACGTAAGACAAAATTTTGAAAGTGGTGAAAATGACTATAATGATATATTGGGTCAAGAATTAACAAATCAGTTAGCTCAAGAAGCGTTTCAAGATATAGCAGACGATATTAGGAGAAAAACTGGTAAACAAAATGTTTCACTACAAGATGTACAATCACTATTAGGTAATTCTTTAATGGCGGCAGCAAAAGAAGAGTATAGAATTGGTACTGAAGGTTTGGAAAGAAAAGCGGTGGACATGATTCGTAAACAATACAATATACCTGTTGACGCTGTTGAGTTTGATGTTAAGATTGTAGGGTTACCCCCACAAATGTTGGTCGGTAGTGATATGTCACCCCAACAAATGGAACAATTATCAAACCAAGCGGGTATTAAGGTTGGTAAAATTAATCGTGAAGGTTTAAAAATGTCCAAAGGTGATAAACAACCACCAGAGGGTAAAACTAACGATGAATTAAAACCACAAATAAAAAGACGTAGATTGACTAACGCTATGATGCATGGTGCAGCTAGAAAATCACAAAATCTACACCACTTAGACGACCAGTTAAGACAAGAAAATCCACAATTAGGTAGAAATTACGCTAATTTAATGGCAGCCAATGACGCTAACTATTTTTTAATAGATGATGATACCATTAAAAGTGAGGGTGAAAGTGGTATTCACGCAGGTAATGTTAGAATAGACCTTTCTAACCCCGAAAAACCAAAAGTTATCGCACAAGCGATGGTATTTCCAATACTTTTACATGAACTATCTAAAGGTGTTGTTGAATTAATGTCATTGTGGGGTTTACCTGAAGACGCTGAAACAAGAAGATATGTTTTAGATAAAACTGACAATCTTTCATCAGAAACAAATGATATTCGTTTGGGTACTAAGATTTGGGAAAGGTTTGTATCACAAATACCTTTTGACAATCAAGAAGTTATTTCTTTAACTTGGAACATGTTACAAGAGTTACCTGACACCGAATACAATCAAATTATTGAAGGTTTAGTTCAAAATAGTACTGACGCTGAACAAAAAGTTAAAAGATTAGCTGATGAAGCTTTAGAAGAACTAAGGAAAGAATCTTCTGACGATGTTTTTGGTGGTTATGATGATAGCCCCGAAGGGGAGGATGATGGTGATACTTTAACACCACCTGAAGAAGGCGATACTTTAACACCACCTGAAGAAGAGGAGGGGGAAGTAGGTTTAAGACCTGAACCTGAAATAGAAGAACCTTCTGAACCTGATTACGAAAGAATGTCAAAAAGAGAGGTAGAAAGAGAGATTGATTCAGCTTTAGATGCTGGAGACATGAACTTAGTTAGACACCTAGGTTCTATATTAAATTCAAAATAAAACGGATTAGGACCGTTGTAGTCTACGGACTATTAAAACCCACTAAGTTCGCTACTAAGTGGGTTTTTTCTTGCTCATTGATATTTATAGGTATGAGTATTAGTAAAGCACAAATGATGTATGAAATAGGGAAATGTATGAAAGACCCTATATACGCAATTGAGTCCTATCTTGAAACGGAAGATAGGACTCAAGGAGGGTTTGTTCCATTTAAATTATTCCCTAGACAAAAAGAGTTAGTAGACTCTTATCGTATACACGACCACAACATAGTAATGAAACCTCGTCAAGCAGGTATATCAACAACTACAGCGGCTTATTTAGCTATATTAACCGCTTTAGCGTCAAATAAAAGTACCGAAAAAATTCTTATTGCGGCAAATAAACAAGAAACGGCAAAAGAATTCTTAAAAAAAATTAGAGATTTTACTAGTCAGTTACCTAGTTGGATGGATGTCTTTAGGCCTGCTGGTTCTGAAACTTGGTTTGACCCTGAAAAAAATTCTAGTTCACACTATAAGTTATGGAATGGTTCGGAAGTAAAAGCGGTAGCTTCTTCGAAAGATGCTCTTAGAGGTTATACACCATCATGTATCGTTGTTGATGAGGCTGCTTTTATTGAAGGTAACAAGGGGGAAGAATTTTACACAGCAGCTCAACCATCATTATCAACAGGTGGTAGGTCTATTTTAATATCAACACCAAATGGTCATGACCCATTATACCATAAAGCCTATATTAATGCTGAAAGGGGTTTTAATAACTTTAACATCATTTCAATGAAATGGTATGAAGACCCACGTTATAACGGTAGAAATAAAAACGACCAATTTCCACATGGAATGACTTGGAATTTATTTGATGAAAAAACTGGTGATATCGTTGAGTCTATTTTTGACCCTTCTAGTGGTGATGTAAATCATTATACAAAAGAAAAATGTACTGTTCCTGAAGAAACATGGGTTGATATGGTTGAAAAAGGTTATGTACCAACATCTGGTTGGTTTGATGGTATGTGTGCACAACTTAACCACAATGCTAGGTCTATAGCACAAGAGTTACTATGTTCTTTTGTTGGTTCTGGTAATAACGTCATTGATGACAAATATAAAAATAGACAAGAACGTGACAATGTAAAAGACCCAATTAGGAAAGAATGGATTGATGGTAATATGTGGATATGGGAAGACCCAATAGAAGGTCATCAATATATTTTATCCGCTGACCCATCTTCAGGTTCTTCCGATGACTTTGCCGGTCTTGTTATATGGGATTTTACAACAGGAAACCAAGTAGCTGAGTACCATGGTAAAGTTGCTCCCGATGTTTTAGGGGAAATATGTAAATACTATGGTGAATCTTATAATGCTTTTATTGTAGTTGATATTACGGGTGGATGGGGAGCTTCTGTAGTCCTTAAATTGATAGAACTAGGTTACCCAAAAAGAAATCTTTATTACGATGTAACAGTAGGTATTGATTCTGTAGAAAATAACAAAGCTTTACAGAAGTATATGGACAAAGGTAAATTACCTGGCTTAAATTTCCAAAAAAACAGAAATACAATCGTATCAAAATTAGAAGAATCAATAAGAATGGATTCATTTAAAATTCGTTCTAAAAGAGCCTTAGTGGAGATAGAAACCTTTGTTTTTATTGGTGGCAGAGCTGACCATATGAAAGGTTATCATGATGACCTTTTGATGTCGATAGCTATGTGTTGTTTCGTTGGTTCAACATCTTTTAAAGATTTAGAAAAATCTAAAGGACAAGCTAAAGCGATGATTAATAGTTGGTCTCTTGAGACAACGGATAGTAATGATAGTGAACTACTTAAAGAAGTAGTTGGTTCTAGTTTTTATACAGATAAAACAGCAAACAACAATAATGTAACCGCTGAACAATTCAAAGAAAATATGTGGGTTTTTGGTGGTATGAGAGGATTTAAAAAATAAAATTATGGCAAACAGAATAACATCAAAAAGCCCTTTTAAAGGAAAACCTAACCGTAGAGCGGGTACGGGTCCAGTATATAATAGATTTAACACCCCCCCAAATATAGCAAACAACAGTGGTAGGTCTAGTAGGGTGGTAAAAACTCCTTGTTTTGGACCATATGACAATGTAACCAATTACGTATGGGAAGTAGATACTACGACAGGTGACCATTTAGCATATGTAGACTGTGATTATGTATAACGTAACCTTCACATTAATAAATGTGTCAATTACATTTATAGGGGATATTTATAATAGAATATTAAACAAAAATGGCAGACGAAAATAAAAATTTAACAGTATACCAAAAACTATTTTACCTTTTTGGTCAAGGGGGTGGTCCTAAAGCTAATACCACATACAACAAATATAATTTAACCGATAGAGACCTAATTGTAACAAAATCTAAACAAGATTTTCAAAAAGAAAAATTACAATTACAACAACAAAAATATTTAGAAAGTCAATGGACCAAGGTAGATAACGAACTTTACCAAAAATCGGTATTTTATGAGACATCTAGAATAGCTTCGTACATGGATTTTGAGGCTATGGAGTTTACCCCTGAAATAGCTGTAGCTTTAGATATTATGGCAGAAGAATCGTGTACCCTAAATGAACAGGGTACAATAATGTCGATATATTCAGATTCTAACAGAATTAAAAAAGTTCTTGATGATTTGTTTTTTAATGTTTTGGACATCCATTCTAATTTACCGATGTGGACAAGAAACACTTGTAAATACGGTGATAATTTTGTTTATCTAAAAATAGACTATAAAGACGGTATTATCGGTGCTAATCAACTAACCAATGTTGATATAGAAAGAAAAGAGTCTGATTCATTTCCGTTTCAAAGAAATACTGAAGAAATAGCGGGAGAAAATAAAAAGAAAAATGTCACTTTTATATGGAAAGATAAATCTTTAGATTTTAACGCTTGGGAAGTAGCTCATTTTCGTTTACTGGGTGATGATAGAAAACTACCTTATGGTACATCAGTTTTAGAAAAAGTAAGACGTATTTGGAAGCAATTACTTTTAGCTGAAGACGCTATGTTAGTTTACCGTGTAACTAGGGCACCTGAAAGAAGAGTGTTTAAAGTTTATGTAGGTAATATTGATGATAGTGATGTAGAAGCTTATGTGCAAAAAGTTGCTAATAAATTTAAAAGAACACAAACAACAGATAATCAAACTGGTCAAGCAGACGTTAGATATAACACCTTAGCTGTTGACCAAGATTATTTTGTTCCTGTTAGAGACCCTAACGCTTCAATGCCTATTGAAACTCTTCCTGGGGCAACAAACCTAGACCAAATCGCTGATATACAATTCATTCAAAGAAAAATGGTTACAGCTCTTAGAGTACCAAAAACTTTCTTAGGTTTTGAGGAACCAACAGGTGAAGGTAAAAATTTAGCTTTAATGGATATTAGATTCGCAAGAACTATTAACAGAATTCAACAAGCTATGATTCAAGAACTAAATAAAATAGCTATTATCCATTTATATATTTTAGGCTTTCATGATGAAATAAACAATTTTAAATTATCACTTAACAATCCATCTACTCAAGGTGAGATGTTAAAAGTAGAACAATGGAAGGAAAAGGTATTACTATACAAAGACTTGGTTGCTGGTGTTGATGGTGGTATCGCACCAACTTCACATACTTGGGCTAAGAAAAACATTTTTAACTGGTCTTCAGATGAGATATTGGAGGATTTAGAACAACAAAGACTAGAAAGAGCTGCTTCAGCTGAATTAGAACAAACACCTAACATCATTAAAAACACAGGATTCTTCAAAAAAATAGATAAACTATATGGGGAATTACCTATGGACCAAGGTGAAGGTACTGAAGCTGGTGCTGAGGGTGGTGACACAGGAGGTGGATTTGGTGATTCTGGAGGTGGATTCAGTGATGCTGGAGGTGGGTTTGGTGATGATGCTGGAGGTGGGTTTGGTGATGATGCTGGAGGTGATGCTGGAGGATTTGGTGAAAGTTTTAGGGGTGATGAGAAGGCTATAGATAGACTTTTACTAGAAGGTAAAAAGAAAAACGAAGACATTTTAATCATGACTAAGGGTATATCTGAACTATTAGATGAAGAAAATGATAGTCAAAACTAAATACTTGTGGATTAAGGCATATTTATTTTAAAAAATCTTATGAACTTTGGTACATTAAAAAACATATTTGTCGGGTCATTAATAGAATCTTACACTACTGACGATAAGAAAGGAAAAAACATATATAAAGATTTTTTAAAAATCTTAAAAGAAAGTGAAACATTAAAAACAGCTTTCATTGTTTTTAAAAATCTTGAAACTAAAACTTTAAATAGTGAGATTTCAGCTAATGAATATTTAAAAGAATCAATCACACTTTTTAAAAATAAAAAATCTTTAACTGAAGAAACTAACAAACTAACCATCTTATTGGAAAATAATGGTGTAGAGTATAAAGATTTAAAACCAACAAAGTTACATAGAGATATACAAAATTTAATAACCTCACCTAGAAACGTTGGTACTTTACAAAAGTTACAAGAAGCGAGAGAGGATGTGGTTTCTTGGTTAGTTTCAGAAAAAAAAATTATAAAAGAGTTAGAAGAAAATTATATAAATAAAAATGTTAATCCTAAAAAATTTTTAGAGATTGCTACAAATAAATTTAATAAGAAATACAAAGATTCTTTAACAGAAGAAGAAAGGAATATATTAAAAATTTTAAGAGAAGATGACCAAAAAAAGGTTAAAATTTTAGTATCGGAGTTGGTAAAAGAGAATGTTTCTTTAGTTAATCAGTATTTAGAAAAAAATACCGATAACACTACAATCAAATCCAAACTACTAGAAACGAAAGACGCTATATATAAAATAGCTGAAGACGATAAAAGTTTTAGTACAAATGTTTTAAAGTTGTACGAACTAAAGAAAAATATAGAAAAATGTTAGAATTATTTACAACAGTTTTTACAGCTTTGATTGGTGTCATAGGGACATTAGGAGCTATATGGTTAAAACACAAACTAGATAAAAGAAGAAAACCTGATATGGTAAAAGAAACTTTAGCTTTATCAGAAATAATCACAAATAAAATTGATGACATAAGAGAAGGGACGAAAGCCGATAGGGTTTGGATAACCCAATTCCATAATGGGGGGCATTTTTACCCAACAGGTAAATCTATGGCTAAATTTTCTGTTATTTACGAATCAGTAAGTACTGGTGTAAATTCAGTACAAGCAAACTTTCAAAACATACCAGTAAATTTATTTTCAAAATCATTAAACAGATTGTCAATCGCTGACACAATAGAGATACCTAATTATAAAGACGTTACGACAGCTACCTATGGTTTAAAGTATGCAGCTGAAGAGTATGGTGGTAAATCAGGTTATTTATTTGCTATTAAAAATATTGAGGGTAGGTTTATCGGTGTTTTAGGTTTAGATTATACTAAGAAGAAAGTAAGTTTAGATGATGAAGTAATGAATAATGTTATGATTCACGCTTCTTCTTTAGGTGGTGTTTTAATGAACCATTTAGGTGAATAATATAAATTAAAAAAGTTTTATAAAGATGTTTAAAGATATGTTACAAGAAAGAGGTAAATGGTCACAGGGTAGAGTTTATTTATTAGTGTCAGTAATAGTTTACTATATTACATTAGGCTTTTTAATGGTAGCTGGTCTACATAAATCTAATAATGATTTAGATTTAGATAAATTTAAAATTATTATCGAAGCTTTAGAGTACGCGATGGTGTTGTTTGGTGGTTATGTGTTCGGTGGTAAGTTTTTAGATGTAGTTAAAGTTTTTGGAGGTAAAAAGGAAGACCCCCCAAAAGAACCCAACATAGGATAAAATATGAATAAAAGCCTCCTTAAATAAGGGGGCTTTTTTTTGTTACATAAAATGGTTATAATTGATAACAAATAACAATTGATAAAAAATAAAAATGAAAAAAGTTTTTTTAGAATACGTTTGGTTGGACGGAAATCAACCACAACAATTAAGAAGTAAAACTAAGGTAGTTGCCCTTAGTGGTATTAAAAAATTTTTAGCAACAGGAAGGTCTTGGGATTTACCTAAATGGTCTTTTGATGGAAGTTCAACAAAACAAGCCAAAGCTGGAAAAGGTGAAAATACAGATTGTATTTTAAAACCTGTGTTTTCTTGTAATGACCCATTTAGAGGTGATAATCATTACTATAGGGAGAGTGAGTTGGAGAGATTCCAAATAGTCTTTTGTGAAGTCTTAAATCCAGACGGAACCTTACATTCAACAAATAAAAGAGGTGAATTAAGAGAGTTTATGAAAAATAACAAAATGATAGACTCTAAAGATAACCTAGAAAAAGCTAATTGGTTTGGGTGGGAACAGGAATACACTTTAACCACTAAACCAGACTTTAAGGGTGGTGAGGGATTACCATTAGGTTTTAGACCAAATAGTGAACCTAGACCACAAGGTGATTATTATTGTGGTGTTGGGGCAGACAATATTACAGGTAGAAAAATAGTAGAGGAACATCTAAAAAAGTGTGTTAACGCGGGTCTAGATATTTCAGGTATTAATGCTGAAGTTATGTTAGGTCAATGGGAGTATCAAATTGGTCCTGTAACATCTTTAGAGGGTTCAGACCAATTATGGGTTTCTAGGTACATTTTACAACGTGTGGCAGAAGAAAATAGAATTAAGGTATCTTTCCACCCAAAACCTAAAACAGGTGATTGGAATGGTTCAGGTTGTCACGTTAATTTTTCAACCCCTGAAATGAGAAAAGAAGGTGGACTTGAATTAATTAAAGACTCTGTAGATAAATTGGCTTTAACACATAAAGAACATATGGATGTTTATGGTCAACACAACGATAAACGTATGACAGGTGAACATGAAACCTCTAATATAAATGATTTTAGTTATGGTTATAGTACTAGGGATACTAGTATTAGAATTCCCGCTCAATCAAGTCTAGATGGTAAAGGTTATTTTGAAGACCGAAGACCAGCTTCTAATTGTGACCCATACAGTGTCGCTTTACGTATGTTACAAACTGTATATAACGAGACTTTAGAGTCTATGAGTGTTAACTAAAATTACTAATGAAAAGAGGAAAAGAAATGAAAATAGATACACAACACCAATACAACATAAAATCAGGGACAGTAGATAATAAAAACCCAAAGTCAGTTTATATTCAAATATCGGCTTGGGGTAAACCTAAAGATTCCAGTATTGAAGATTATGATACTATTTTAAAAAGAAAATCTAAAAGAGTTAAAAGTAAACTTTTTGAGGTTTTGGATAACAACAACTTCTACAAAGATAAGTCGATTGTAGATTTTAATATGGCTTCTTCTGGTGTAAACTACGGGAAAAGAAGTTTTATGTCTGTGGAGGTAACTTTATTTAAAAAAGAACCCCTATTACCAATAAATTCTGATAAAATGATGCCAATGGTAAAAAATATATCAGAAAAAATAATAACTGACGTTTTTGAAAAAGATGAAAATTTTAAATTTTATAAAAGAAAAAGTTAAAAGAAAAAAACTAAAAACTAAAACCAAATCTATTGAGTTAATAGAAAAAGAAAATTGGTTGGAGGGTGAAGGTCCACAAACGGATTAATAATTAAGGAGGCAAATGCCTCTTTTTTTATTGGTAAGTCTTAAACATATGGTTTTTTAGCATATTTATAGAAAAAGTATAGATATGAAAATATTAAAACCAGGTGAAGAGGGTTATGGATTTTTAGTAGAGTACGATTCTGGATTTGTATCATCTGAATTAACCTGCCAAGATGGGGTATGTTCAAACCACAATTTAATTAACGAATTTAAATCAGGATTAAGCCTAGGACAAGACGGTTCTTTACCAGACAAAATAGAAATATATGCTGTACTCCAAAAATGGGGTGTAGAAAATAAAAACGGGAGAGTCTATCCCGAAAAAATTCTCAAAAGAGAGGCAAAAAGATACCAAGAGTTTATTGATATGGGAACTTCCCTAGGTGAGTTAAATCACCCTGAATCTTCAATTATTGATGCTGATAGAGTATCACATATGATTTCAGAGATTTGGTGGAATGGTAGAACACTTATGGGTAAAATGGAATTGGACACAACCCCAGGTTATCTTAAGTCAGGAATTATTTCATCTGTAGGTGATAAAGTTCTTAACATGATTAGGAAGGGTTGGACCGTTGGTATCTCATCTAGAGGTGTTGGTTCACTTACAAACGAAAATGGTAAGAATGTAGTCCAAGACGACTTTGAGTTAATTTGTTGGGATATCGTTACCTCACCATCAACTCCAGGTTCTTGGATTTCTTCTAGTGAACAAGATTTAAAACCTTATATGGAATCAACAAAAGATAATAAAACAAAATTAGTAATCGAAAATGATTCTGACTTACTAGATAATTTAAATAAATTTTTATTGTAATGAAAAAGAAAATAGTAAAATTAACAGAACAA
>TARA_R110002153_G_scaffold6556_3_pt1 | contig 11521 bp, 8 predicted proteins | sample TARA_R110002153 | Tara Oceans TARA_R110002153 (sample SAMEA4398193) | marine metagenome | biome: Polar Biome; feature: [SRF] surface water layer (ENVO:00010504); material: water (ENVO:00002006), including particulate matter (ENVO:01000060) such as... | depth 5 m
ATTGTGAATACCTCCACCACTAACATATATCATTAAATCTGGGTGTGCTTTTCCTAGGGTGATGATGCTATCACTTATACATTGCGCACTAAATTCACAAAGCGTTGCCATAATGTCTTCATTCGACAAATTTGTAGCTTCTGCCTTTTTTTGTGCTGTATATAAATAAGCTAGATTAAAAACTTCAGGACCAGTAGTTTTTGGCAAAGATTGTGCAAAAAATGAAGAGCAATCTAGTTGTTTAAGTAAACCTAGATGTACGTTTCCAGCACGGGCGATTTGCGCGTCATTGTCGTAGTGCAAATCTGAATAATGACTCTGCACATAGGCATCCATCATAGTGTTTCCAGGACCTATGTCAGAACTAAAAATCTTTGAAACACCTCCCTTGCTGGGTAAATAAGTTAAATTTGCTATACCCCCAATGTTAAGCATAATGCGATTTTCATCAGCGCAATGAAATAACAGATAGTCACCATACATCACCAATGGCGCACCTTGCCCTCCAGCTGCAATATGTTTTTGTCTAAAATCACTTAAGGTGATGATATTAGTTAGCACCGCTATATGGTCGCCATCGCCTATTTGCAGGGTTGCATTAGGAAAATCATCATACTGGTGTTGTTCGAATGGACAGTGATAAATAGTCTGACCATGACTGGCAATAACATCGATATCACCATTTTGATAACCAAATCCTAAGATTGCTTCATTAACCAATTTAGCGTGATATCGTCCAATCCACGCATTTAACAAACACACCTGCTCTATACTGCCTATTGGTTTAGCAAAAATGGCCTTTACTTGTTGTCGATATTCTTCGCAATAATCTATGGTTACAAAATCCAGTAAGGCACATTGAGTGTTAACACCAGAACCGCTAATTTTACACAAAGCAATATCCAATCCATCTAATGAAGTGCCACTCATGAGTCCAATGACTAATCTCGAATTTTTGTTAGAAATATAATGTAGTTTTTCAATATGTGAATGCATGGTCTCACCTAAAAACAAGGTAGTTTAGTTAAAAGTCTTAGACAACTATAGATACCAGTTAACAATACCACTCAAAAATTGGTATTGTCAATATTTCGATTATGTTACTTTAAATAGATATAACCCACCAAAACCAATCATTTATTAACCAATTCAAGCTACAAAGGCATTGACAACTGTACTTAAATACCTTTAGATTAATACCAATTCAATACATAATTACAACTGCATAACTAACTGCACAATAAATAAGAAGAGAGCGTGAAATGAAAGCCTACCGATTAAAACCCGTCGCAAATAGTATTTTAATTGCCCTATCGACTTCTGCATTTTTAAGTACACAAGCCATAGCACAACAAGCTGAAGTGATTGAAATTACCGGATCTCGTATACCACGTTCTGAACTGACTGCGACTAGCCCCGTATTTACAATCAGTGAAGCGCAGTTAGAGACAGATCAAGCCATTACGGTTGAAGACATAGTAAAAAAACTTCCTCAAGCGGCAACAGGAGCGAACAGCACAGGGGCAACTGTTGGTGACTCTTTAGGATCTTCAACCATTGACTTAAGAGGTTTAGGCCAAAACAGAACCTTAGTGTTGGTGAATGGATCTAGAGTGGTACCTTTTAGTTTTAGAAACGCGGTAGATGTAAACTCTATTCCTGCCGGTCTTATTAAAAGAGTTGAAGTTTTGACTGGTGGCGCTGCTGCGGTTTATGGTGCTGATGCTGTGGCCGGTGTGGTGAACTTTATTTTGGATGATAAATATGAAGGTTTCGAGGCCTCCGCAGGATATGACGCGCCACAAGGCGGTGGAGAAACTTTCAATTTTGATGCCACTATGGGTGCAAACATTGACGACGGAAAAGGAAATATAACAGCCTACGTCGGATACTCAAAACGAGAAGCATTATTGGCTAATGAGCGTGATTTTGCAGCCAACTTTTCTAGTACTGTTGCCGGTACAGGCGGTAACTTCACTGATATCTCTAGCGGCAACACTTTTGCGTTTAATGACTCTGGCGCATTAACTGATACTCCTCAGACGACCAACATCACTCCAGACCTTTACCTGATGCAACCATTAGAACGTTTAACCGCAAACGTATTTTTTAACTACGCCCCCTTTGATAACAGCGTTGAAGTTTATGGTCGCGCTATGTTTACTCAAGTACGAGTCAATGGCGCTGGCTCTACTGGACAATCACCTGTAGTGGTTAATGAGCAAATAACAATAGCATCAGACAACCCCTACTTAAGTAATTCTATTCGCGACTTACTCACATTTAACGACAATGGTGAGGCTTTGGTTGGCGTTGAAAAAAATCTTGGTTTTGGCATACAAGAAACTCGCACAGTAAGGGACACCCTACAATTTCAACTTGGTCTTAAAGGCGATCTAACTGACTTTATCGGTTGGGATGTTTATGCACAATATGGTCGTACCGACGGTACTGCAAAAGTGTATAACAATGGCATTGTCAGTAACTTCCAAAATATAGCCAATACTCGTAATATTTTTGGGCCAACGGATTTGAACGATTTAAGCACACCACTTATTCACTCTAACCGTGAGCGTGTGCAGTCTGTTATCAACCTTAACATTTCTGGTGATTCCGGCGATTTATTTGAATTACCAGCAGGTCCAGTAGGTTTCTCTGTTGGTTATGAATACAGAGATGAAAAAGGTGTACAAACACCAGGTACAGCACTCATTACAGGCTCAGCCTATGGACTAGGAGGCATCTCGGCAATTGACGCAAGCTTCGATACCAAAGAATTGTACGGTGAAGTATTAGTACCAGTTGTGCGAGATCTACCTTTTATAAAGGAGCTGTCTGTTGAAGGGGCATACCGTCATTCTAAATATTCAAATGTTGACTCAGCAAATACACATAAACTTGGATTAAGCTGGGCGTTGACTGAAGATTTCAGACTAAGAGCGACTCGCCAAACGGCTATCAGATCACCTAACTTAGGTGAGTTTGCAGGGCCTGAAGTAGCCTTATCACTTGCTTTATTTGACCCAAATAGCGCCTCCTTCATTTCCCGTTTAGGAGGACGTTTTGACGGCGATCCTTGTTTAGACGGCAGAGGTGATGCAGCACAATGTGAGCGTTTAGGAGCGCCCACAGCAGGAACACCTTTTGATACATCACAGGCCATATACACATTTGGCGGCAACGATATGATCCAGCCGGAAGAATCAACAACAACCAGTTTCGGTCTGATTTACACCCCTAATGTAATTGCTGGTTTAGACATTACTGTCGATTATTACGATATAGAAATAACCGATGCTATTAGTCAAATTCAGCCTATTGCTGCGTTGACAAGTTGCTATATCGATAATCCAGTAGCAGGTAATCCATTATGTGGAGCTGTGCTACGTGACCCAACAACTGGGTTAATCAGTCAGACTTTAGTTAACGATTTTAACTTAGCCGTATTGTCACAATCAGGTTTTGATGTAGGCGTACGTTATGCACTAGGTGATTTAAGCGATAATATCCAAGACTTCCAAATCAGTTATCAAGGTAATATCGTAGATTCACAAGAAAGACAAAATAATGCCACTGTGGAGTCTCTAGACTGCAAAGGTACCTTTGGTACATCTTGTACGGGTGACTTTGCGAGTATTGTACAAGCTGATTATCAACACAGGGCTTGGATTGACTTTTCGTTAGACGCAGTAGATGTACAACTTGGTTGGCGCATGATTGGCAGTGTAGATGCGGCAATTGGTGACAGTGTCAGTATAGGTTCGCAACATTATATCGATCTCGCTGCTACGTACAAATTTGCTGAAAAATATGAAGTAACATTTGGTATCGATAACTTACTCGATAAACAACCTCCGATTCCTGAATCAGGTGGTAACTTTTTCAGTACAGTAAGTGACTATGACGTCATTGGTCGTACTGTTGGTGTTACTTTCCGTTTTAGACCATAAATAAGGTTAGGGTTTGCTAATACACATTAGCAAACCCTATTTTAAGATTAAGGAAATGGCTATCAAAGATGTATTATTAAACCAAATTGGCTCTGATTGGAACAGCTCTTCGCCGCTTTACCAACAACTTGCCAATGACTTACGTAAGTTAATTTTAGATGGCAAAATAAGCAGTGGAGAATCCATACCATCAGAACGTATCTTATGCGAAAAAACCGACGCATCACGGGTAACTGTTCGCAAAGCTATAGATCAACTCATAATGGAAGGATTATTGTTTCGCCGACAAGGTTCGGGAACCTTTATCAGTGAACGAATCGAGCATAAGGGTGAAGATCTATCTGGCTTTACTGCTGAAATGCGTAACTTGGGTGTGGATCCTAGCTCTATTTGGCTAATTAAAATGCATGCAGAAGCAACCACGGAAGAAGCCGATACACTTAAGTTATCAACAAGCGCTCAAGTATGTCGTTTATCTCGAGTGCGTCTCTCAAACGAGATGCCCATGGGGATTGAAAATACTATTATTCCTGCACAATTTTTACCCGATTTAGACAGCTTAACCGATTCACTCTATCATGCACTACAAGCCAATAATCGTGCGCCTTGTCATGGTGAACAAAAAGTAACAGCATCGATAGCCTCGCCAACGGAAGCGGGTTTACTGTCAATCAAGGAAGGGGGTCCTGTGCTTCGTATCGAGAGGTATACTTTTTTAGAAGACAATACCCCTCTTGAATATACTCGAAGTGTTTACCGTGGGGATAAATATGTATTTACTTCTAAACTTCAGTCTTTTAATCAAGGTTGGTAAAACATAGTTTTATGTTTTCACCTTAAATTGTGACTCTGGCGATTTTCCCCTGCACCATTTAGGTAAATGAGTAACTTAGCAGTGAACCTTATAGTTAGCTCTACTACAACTAATGTTGGCAACTACAATTACGTTGGGTTTTATCTGTTTTACCAATACCAGGGTTGAAAGTATTGGTTGGATCAAGCTGTAAATAAAATTCTTTTAGACTTTTCTCAGCTTCATATAAGTGCCCAACATTGTGTTCAGCTGGGTATTTCACCCCTCGCTTATTAAGTAATTCAAGCATGCTTTTCTTAACTTCTTTAGGATCAGATCCTTTTTTTAAGATATAGTCCTGATGAAAAACATGACAAAAGAAATGCCCATAATAGAGCTTCATTTCAAGCTGAGCTTGCAACTCTTCTGGCAAGGTTTCCAACCAATCAATATCATCTCGTCTGAGGGCAATATCCAAAGATAATAAATCCCCAAGATCTTTTTGATATAACGTGTGATAACGCATTGCGGCCCCAGCAGCGGCAAATCGGTTTAGCACGGCAGCGGCAGTTTCTTTTGGATCACATTCAAAAAAATCCCCTTCATGTTCAGCAAAAAACTCAGCCAAATGTTTTTTTGCTTCTAGTATGCCCTGCCCGCTCATTTTCAAAATTAAGTGATGATCGTATTGGGCACGAAACTCTAAAATACGAGGAGGTAAATGTTGTGGAAAAAAGCGACTAGCAGTCTGCATAATCCAATCAGTAAGGTGAGTAGGCACGAAGGGAATTGCTCTACATATTGCATCAACGCGACCTTTTAAAGCAAACAGTTGAGGTAAACGATCAGTCCCCAATAATTTCACACTCAAAAATGTGTCTTTGCCATACTTGGCTGAAATATCAAAAATATCTTTATGTAAGTATTCGCCCACCTCCGGCAAATGTTTATATTGCTGTAAAACTTCTCGCCTGAGTCTACCTAATACCAGAGGATCATTAGTACCTATATAAAAGGTTTGCTCTTGTTCCGCAACCGCAAAAGTATCAAGTCTGACCGCAAAAACAGCCAACTTACCTGCACATCCACTGGCTTCAAACAAACGTCTTGGGTCTGCATTGTAACGGCTAGGGCTGGTTTCATCCACTTGACGGACACGCTGCTGATACTCTCCATCGGAACACTGAGCCTCACTCGGAACTAAGTTATTTTTAGCAAAATTACCGGCCATTAAATTACTTAATATTTGCTCAGGAGTCTCTCCAAGTTCAATACCTAAATGGTTAACTAGTTGTAACTCCCCCTGTTCATCAACTCGTGCAAACAATGCCATCTCTGTATAGGCGGGGCCACGTTTGATTAACGCGCCTCCGGAATTATTGGCTATACCACCTACTACTGAGGCACCTAAACATGAAGAACCTATAACTGAATGTGGAGTACGCTTAATGGGTTTAAGTAGGTTTTCCAAACTAAATAGGGTCGCCCCAGAAAAACTCAAAACCTGCTGACCTTGTTCTAATAGATATATCTGGTTCATTGCTAAAGTATTAATGATAATTATAGGTCTATCGTAGTCGTCACCACTAGGCGTAGAGCCCTCGGTCAAGCCAGTATTAGCCGCTTGCATAATAATAATGGAGTTATGTTTAACACACACTTGTAAGGTCTGATAAAAGGACAACAATGTCTGTGGTTTAACCACAGCTAATGCATCTCCCCCCCCTGTGCGCCAACCAAAACGAAAGCGCCGTGATTTTTGTTTATTGATAATGGTGTGCTCTTGACCTAAAACATCTTTAAGCTCTTGCAATAACTGTGGGTGCTGCATGAAGTGGTTTCCTAGCGTTCACTCAACAGTAGACTGCAAACATCCTGAATGTTGAATTAAGAAAATGAATATAGGTCGATTTTAAGGAAATAAAACTAAAATACCAGAATATATTATTCCAATAAATTAAAATTAGGGTAAATAAATATTAAAACTCACTTTAAAACCAATACACATTTTTCTACTTCACAGCTTTTTCTGTCGACATGTTACTAATCTCATGATTTCAATTGAAAAACCAAGCAATATACTCTCCTCTGGCAGTCATTATGACTCATATGCTAATTACTATTAGAAGATGGCTTGATTAAATCAGCAGCATCTGGTCACATTAGCCTAAATTATTGGCATTAAAAAATTCAGTTGGGAGCAGATATAACTTATGGATATTTGGATACAGCGCAGGCATGGACAGAAACTTCAACGCCAAGGTGATCATCGCACCCCCTATCAAAGAGACAAAGCCAGAATATTACATTCAGCAGCATTTAGACGCTTACAGGCCAAAACCCAAGTATTAGGCGTTGGCATGAGTGACTTTTATCGCACTCGGCTAACACATTCACTAGAAGCATCACAAATTGGTCAAGGAATAGCGGCGCAGCTAAGAAGTAAGTACGCAGAATTAACCGAACACTTAGGTATGAATGACACCTTGATAGAGGCATTGTGTTTAGCTCATGATATCGGACATCCTCCTTACGGTCATGGTGGCGAGGTAGCACTGCATTATATGATGCGCAATCATGGTGGATTCGAAGGCAATGGCCAAACCTTTAGAATAGTTACTAAACTCGAACCTTATACCGCCGAACATGGGATGAACCTTAGCAGGCGCACCTTGTTAGGTTTAATCAAATACCCTAACTATCTGCCGCAACTTAATCAGTCGCCTCAAGGTCAAGAGTCGGTGCCTCACAGAGAAGTTAAAGCATCCCTTTGGCATCCACCTAAAGGGTTATATGAGTGTGATAAAGCCTCTTTTGAATGGTTACTTGAAGGCTTTTCTAGCCAAGATACTCAGCGATTTATGCAATTTAACAGCAATGGCAAAAACCATTACAAAACCTTATATAAATCTTTTGACTGTTCCATTATGGAGCTGGCCGATGATATTGCTTACGCTATCCATGATCTCGAAGATGCCATTGTTATGGGTATAGTCAATCAGTCACAATTTAATCAAGAAGTGGCGGATCCGCTACTTAAATTAGACATTGCTTGGATGAACCAAAATATAGTGGCACTCAGTGAAAAACTATTTAGCCAACACCATCATGAACGTAAAGACGCCATTGGTGCTTTGGTTAATTGTTTTATTACTAATATTGAAATAATCGAAATTGCAGCAGAGTTTGAAGATGATTTATTAAAATACAATGCAGTTTTCCCTGCTCACTTCCATCAGGCACTGGGTATATTTAAGGCTTATGTTTTTAATCGGGTGATCAGAAAACCAGAGATACAAATGCTCGAGTACAAAGGCCAACAAATAGTCATGGAATTATTTCAGGCTTTTGCATCGGATCCTCAAAGATTATTACCAGACAACACCTGTCAACGTTGGTTAGAAGCTGATGATGCAGGTAACGGTCATAGAGTGATTGCCGATTATATATCGGGTATGACAGATGGTTTTGCTTCTAAATTATATGGCAGTTTATTTCTTCCCTCCTCAGGCATTGTTGGAGAAAAAATCGGTTCATAAATCGGTGCAGAACAATTGGCCGTATTTATCGTGATAAAAATGTGAAGAAATTATTGTGCTGAATTAGCTGTCTATACGTATATACCTTTAGCTGAATCTAAGTAATGAGACAAACATGTTAATTCGCACGCCTAAACCCAGTGAGATAAAAGAAAATCAGGTAACTGATGAAGGTGTCTACCAAAATAGACGGCAAATATTAAAGTCTATGGGATTTTTAGGGGCTTCAGCCTTAATGGTAAGCCCACATGCTAGAGCTGTAAACTGGTTCGGGGGTGATGAAAATATAACATTTAAAACTACACCTCTTGAATTTTCCCAACCTCAGGTTTATCACTCAGACGATACTCTGACGCCCGAACAAAAAATCATCAGCCATAATAATTTTTATGAATTTGGCTCTGGAAAGTCTGACCCCCTTGCACAGTCACAGTCTTTCAAAGTTGACCCATGGTCACTAAAAATTGATGGATTAGTAGAAAAATCTCTGACATTAGATTATGACGACTTATATAAAAGTTTTGAATTGCAAGAGCGGATCTATCGACTACGCTGCGTTGAGGCTTGGTCTATGGTTGTGCCTTGGATAGGTTTTTCTTTGGCCGCTTTGATTAAAAAAGCTAAACCTTTGAGTTCTGCAAAATATGTAGTGTTTGAAACGCTATACGATCCTGATCAAATGCCTGGTCAGAAAAATCGCTTTACAGGTGGAGGAATTGATTACCCATACGTTGAAGGTTTAAGAATTGATGAGGCCATGCATCCTCTAGCGTTAATGTCAGTTGGCTTATATGGCAAAACTCTACCACCACAAAACGGTGCACCAATAAGACTAGTGGTACCTTGGAAATACGGTTTTAAAAGTATTAAGTCTGTAGTGCGTATTCGCTTAACGGATAAAAAACCTAACACCACTTGGGAGAAACTTGCTGCTAGCGAATACGGTTTTTATGCCAATGTTAACCCACAAGTTGACCACCCACGATGGACTCAAGCCAGTGAGCGTCGCATAACGTCAGGCGGATTGTTTACTCGTAACCGTATTGAGACCCAAATGTTTAACGGATATCCTGAAGTTGCTTCTATGTATGCGGATATGGATCTCAGAAAATTTTATTAAGTGAGTATTGTAATGATTAAATCTGTACGCATTACAGCTGCTCATACTTTTTGGATAAAAGTAACGCTACATGTAACGGCCTTGTCCTTATTGTTGCTCACCTATTATCAAGCTTTCAGCGACCAATTAGGTGCAGATCCAGTCAAGGCCATATTACATTTTAGCGGCATAGGTGCATTCAATTTGTTATTGCTGTCATTATTGATATCACCTTTAGCTAAGTATCTACGTCAAGGGCAATTGGTAACGCTTAGAAGACCAATTGGTCTTTACGCATTTGTATACGCGGCTTGTCATTTCAGCAGTTATTTGCTTTTCGAATTACAACTTGAATGGTCGCTATTATTGTCTGAACTGCTAAAACGCCCATACATTAGTGTTGGTTTTATCGCACTTCTGATTTTGAGCATCTTGGCTGCCACGTCAACAAAACCTATACAAAGACGTATGGGAAGAACTTGGCAAAAAACCCATAACTGGGTGTATGTGGCAAGTTTACTGGTCGCTTTACATTATATATGGTCTGTAAAATCCGAACTCATTCAGCCAATAATATACGCTCTAGTATTGCTGGCTTTGTTAGTGGCACGAAGGACCAAATTTTTGAAACCGATACAATCACACTTCAATAAACGAACAAAAACCCAACAAAGCAAAAAAAAGCTTGCATGATGATTTATACAGTACTACTGTATATCCAACCACTGTATATAACCTCACTACTTGGAAATCATTATGGCAAGTTTACATGCATTCACTAACAGCTCGACTCCACTAGTAACCATGCAAGTGCCAGCGGATCATAGGCATAGCAACAATATAAATGTTAACCATGACCACAAGTGGACTTTTTTGGTGGCCAATAAGATCCGCTTTGCTGAAAAACAAACCTATTGTATTCGTCTAACTAAACCTAAACAACAGAGTTTGTCACTGTGGCTCGAAAAAATTGTCACTGGCGGTCAATGTTCAAATTTGTTTGTTGAACAATTAACATTAGATGAAATAAGTTTTGAGCGGCTAAAACAACTATGTATTGATTACAAAGTGGCGTTAGTCAACCTAATGCCCAACAGCCTACAAAAAGATAACGTAGTAAAAGGACCTTGGTAAGTAACCTGAACTCGGGACACGTAGTTAAATTTAGCCTCGTTTGATATTGACTCTACTAAGTACAATCGCCTAGGCTTCACTATCTGCTTCCTTAAGTATTAATACTTTGACTACGTCTATTAAAAACTGCTTTTGCGGTAACGAGTTCACATTTGAACAATGCTGCCAGCCTATTATTGTTGGTAAAGTGAATGCGAAAAATGCCGAAGAGTTAATGCGTTCGCGTTTTACGGCTTATGTAATAAAAAACTATCAATATATTTTGCAAACTTACGCATCAGCTCAACGTGCTAAATTAACAGTTAGCGAATTAACAGAAAGTTCTCAAGATACCCGATGGTTATCCCTACAAGTCCTAACCCATTCCTCTCAAAAAAATACTGCTCAGGTTGAATTCAAAGCCTTCTATCAAGTCGACAGCTGCTATTACGTGATGCATGAACTATCAGATTTTGTGTTTGAAGCAGGACGGTGGTTGTATACCGAAGGAGTAATGCAAAAAGGCTCTGGTAAATTTTCACCAGAACGTAACAGCCAATGTTTGTGCGCTAGCGGTAAAAAATTTAAGAAATGTTGTGCAAGATAGGAAATTGGGGATCTACTTAGATTTTAGCCAAGTAAATATAAAATATAGCCTAGATTTGATCTGCCTCAATCATTCAGTATTTTGTTACTTAAAATTCAGATAGGATTGTTCACTTATTCTGATGGGATCCCCGTTTCAACTTAACACCTTGACTAAGTATAAGCGTATAAATAATGACATCTTTTAATACAACCCAGGTTCCACCCACATTATGGCATTGCTATAATACTAGATCTTTACGTCCATTATGGGCTTTAGAAGAGATGGGGATAGAATATCGATTAAATGTTATGCCATTCCCACCTCGCTTTACCCAAAGTGAGTATTTAGAAACCAATCCCCTTGGCACTATTCCTTTTTTTGACGATGGCATAAGCCAAATGACTGAATCATCAGCAATATGCCAATATTTAGTCGACG
>TARA_R110002153_G_scaffold75250_2_pt1 | contig 11509 bp, 13 predicted proteins | sample TARA_R110002153 | Tara Oceans TARA_R110002153 (sample SAMEA4398193) | marine metagenome | biome: Polar Biome; feature: [SRF] surface water layer (ENVO:00010504); material: water (ENVO:00002006), including particulate matter (ENVO:01000060) such as... | depth 5 m
CGTGCCACTCTACCAATATCATATTGTTCTTCTTCTTCATCGTCAAAATTTATTTCGGGTGTGTCACCTTGGTCTATTTCCGCCACACGTTGTGATGCCAAGATACCATTATTGAAATGAGTATCCCAAACAAAACCTTCGGGTGTTCGTCTCACGGGGACAAAATCTCCACCACTTGCCGTGCCATCACGTAATCTTTCGGTTGGTTTGTCGATTTGTGCGAATAATTCCGCTCCTCGGTCACGTGTTGCCCTATTTCGGTATAATCTATTGACCTCATCACGTCTCAAAAACTCGGGAGCATATTGATTTATGGAAGACAACCCACCTAATATTTCGGTTTCTTCACGGAGACGACCATAAGGAGTAAGATTGCCTTGTTGGTCGTAAGATTTATAAACCGCCGTGCCTTCACTATCTTCAACAAGTGCTTCCGCATCTTCTAATGTTCCAAACCTTAATATGTCACGTTCTTCTTGTTCCATTATTTTTCTCGTATCATACAAACCTCTTTCCTTTTCATAATTTATTCGAGTTAGTTTTTCCAAACGTGTTTCCCAAGTCCTATCGGGGTTTTCCACGTATCGGTCACTATCTTCTTGTTCTAAAATACTACGTTGTTCGTCTTCATCTAAATCATCATATAGATATTGTGACACGCTTTTTCTTTTGATTTTCTTTGTGATACCATCTTGGGTTTGGAATATTCCATCGGGTGTGCGAAACATTGACATATCACCCGCTCCACGTGGTGCGTCATCTCCACCATCACCTAAATCAATATCTTCCATTTCACCTTCATCATCAAACCCAACAAAACCACTTGAAATATCTTCGGTTGGTTGTCGAGTGTAAGCGTATGTCCCCGCAAGAGCAAGAGCGGTTGCCGTGGCAATAGGTATGCCATATTTTTTGTATTTATCGCCGTGTTCGTCAAAGTGTGCCTTGACTTTCGCCTTGGTTCGGTCATATCTTTCTTTTACATTGGTCTTCGTCTCACCATATTTGTCCTTAATATCGTCCATAAGACCTTCACCGCTCAAATCGTCGATGTTTTTTGAAATCATTGGTTTAGTTGCCTTCTCAAAGTGCTTTTCGTATTCTTTATCAAAACCCTTAAACCTCTTCTTACCAATTGGGGAACTTAACATTTTTGACATTATCCCCAAAGACAAAGGCATACCATATCGTCCGTAATAGTGCTTATGTCTTTTGAAATGGTTACCAAGTTTGGTGTCAAGGTGTGCCATTTGAAGCATTCCACGTGGTTTGAATATTGGTGAATGTGTTTTTTTGTTTTGTTCCATTGAAGGTTTCAATGTGTTACCTATTCTATCATCGTCATTGATGCTATAATGAGGAATATTCGTTGCCATTTTATACTATAAGGATACATTATAAAATGAATTAAAACTATAAAATCATTGGACTTTCATAATGGCAAACGTTACGGAATTGAACCCTCTTATTCCCGTGCCGTTCCATTGAACGGGTGTGCCGTCAAAAGCAATAAATCGTGTCGATATTTGTTGAATAGATTTGTTTTGTATAGGTCGCCAACCCACGATTGAACTTGTATTTTTCTCACCATAATAAAGTGGCGTTTGGGGAGCATTCGCGGTGGGGATTGTTGGTGGTTTGGTTGTGTATATTTTGTCCGTTGTGCTTTCACCATTTCTCACTTGTATTCCAATATCACTAAATAAATTCACGGGTTGGTGTTCGCTTGCCGTTGGTGCGGAGGGATTATTCAAGAGACCATAGAAGTTTATATCTACAACACCAACAACCCAATTGCTATTGGGATTAAGGTTTAGTGGTCTTATTGTTGTTGTGAAATCACTATCATTCGTTGCCAAAATAGGTGTGCCATCTTTATCCATTCCCGTATTCGAAGAGTTGAGGTAAATGATGTATAAATCGTTGTTATCCATTGTATAATATAAGAAGATATAAAAATTTCATTTAAAATCGTCCCAATAGTCTTTGCGTTGTCGTTTTTGAGGTTGGTGATTGTCTAATAGCAATCTTGATGATTAAATCATAAGGTTTTCCACCTAAGGTTGTAACGCCAAACGGATATGGTTGGTTGTTACTTTGACGGAAAGCAAAATCAATGGTTGAGAAGTCTTTAACGTTTAACCTCTTCCAAGGTAAGATACGTTCGATTGGTTTATTCATAGCATATACATAATTGCCATTGTTTTCACTTAATGTTGAAGCATACGATGTGAGTGTTTTACATAATACGTTTCCAACGTCCCCACCGACCCTTGATTGTTCCACTAAACTACAATACAAAAAGTAAGAATTATTCACACCACTCGCACCCACTAAATATGGTTGGTCGTAAAATACGGAACTACAACATATATCATAATCGCTATTAGTATCTAAATTTATGGTTTGTGGAAATGATACCGAGAAATCACCTATATCCCCTTGGGTTCTTCCTTGTGCGTTTAAGGTTCGGTAATCAATCTCCAACTCAATAATGTCTTCTTGATTGGTATTAACATAGTTTGCCATTTTATAATATTAGATGATATTATATTTTCAATTAAAATCACTCGCGAGGCGGAATGTCACCACTTTCTAAAAAACGACCATTTTTCCAATCAATAGTCCCATTGTGGTCTATTTCTTTACACATTTTCAATGCTATATATTTCTTCCTTCCCCACTTCTTAACCAAATCAAAGGAATTGAAGTTTTGTGTTTCATCACGCTTTACATTCATAAGGTTTGTGACGTAGTTTGCCATAGTTTCTATTTGTTTATCGTTACGGAATTTCCCACCGAGTTTCTTATAACGTTCTTCGACAATGGATTTCAAATGATATTGCGACAAGTGTGGATATTCTTTATGAACTTCCTTACCTATTTCCTCGTAAAGTTTCAAATCTAAATGATTGTCTTGGAGTGTCATTGTAGTATTCATTTTATACTATAAGGACATATTATAATTTCAACTTAAACTAATGGTAATGAGTTTTGACCTAAATAGACATACATATCGGCGTATTCGTCGGGTGTAAGAGAAGATTTCATTGAGTTAAGCAAATCGAGTGCGGGATTGTAACCAAGATTTATACTCATTGAGACCACTTCCCTTAACATAGTCTCTTTATCGGGAACACGAATAGTAGGCAATCTCCCAACAACGGCATTCAAATTTCCTCCTTCAAGACCACTTTTAAAAGTGTTTGGTTCTCCTTCGTCCATATCCATATCAATATTCACTTGGTCGTCGGTGTTAAACTTTTCACCACCCATATTACCATTACGTAAAAAGTCATCAAGGTTCATACCAAATTGTGTCTTCCTTCCCATAATATTCACTTGAACTCCACGCAAAGCACATTCATTCACCAAATCTTTCCATTCACGTTCATTTGTGGTGCGAAAACTCCTATAATCCCCATCAATAACCGCTTTAATAAGGTATGGTGAATAACTATCAACTCTCACACCCATATCTCGTAAGTGTTTCAATCTCATATCATTTTTCACTATCTTATCAAGGTTACCACCTAACATTTGTGGCACACTCATTCCCTTTCCTTTACTTCCGCGACCCTTATAGGACATACCGCTACCACCTTGACCTTCCATTGTTCCAAGGATTTCTTGGAGGAGAACGTCACGTGTAGAACCTAATGTATTTCTTTGAAGTCGTCCTTCATTATTCTTCATATTCAAATATTGTTGGAGTTGCCTTCCACTCATTCCGTCAAGTGCTTCCTTGGTTGTTCGTGGTTTTCGTCTCATTGTTGGTGCGGGTTCTTCACGTGCTACCACAACGTTCGAATGATGTTTTTTTGAAGGCACTTTACCACCTTGAAATCGTGCGAACTTCATTGATTGTGTTTCCTTTTTCACGGGCATCGTAGTCATCTCACCACCCTTATTCAACTTAATCTTACTTGTTTTCGGCATTTATACTATTAGGACATATTATAATCTTGCTTTAAACTTCCAAACAATTCCAAACATTTCCTATAATATCCCGAAACATTAGGAGTTTTAATCAAGATTATAATATGTCCTTATGGTATATAATGTCTAAATTAGTTGAAGGTGAAAAGAAAGCAAGAAATCCAAACCAACTTGGTTTCATACACCCGTGTCGTGCTATAATATGCGGTGCGAGTGGAAGTGGTAAGACGAGATTTATTTTAGAAGAGGTAATGTTAGACCCCAAGTCACCATTTGACAAAGTGATTTTCGTTGCTCCTAAATTTAGTTTAGAACAAGAGAAGATACAAAAAACCAAGGACATAATGGGTGATAGATTGCTTTTGATTGAAGGGTTAGACGAGACTATGATTGGTGATGAATTGGAAAGTTCATTTTATGAAGGTAACCAAACCTTAATTGTGTTCGATGACCTTATGAATAAGAAATCAAGGTATATGACCGACCTATTCACAAGTGGAAGACATCGCAACGCCTCTATAATTGAATTAACACAAAGGATTTTTACCGACGGGAGACGCACTAATCGTGTCAATTGTGATTACTATGTGATATTTAATTTTGGAGACCAAATGGAGTTCAAAAATCTCGCACTACAACTCGAACCACGACATTTCAAAGAGTTAATGATTATATATGAAGACGCAACCGAAGACCCGCACGGGTGTTTGATAATCGATACAAAATACAAGTGCTTAAAAGGTATCAAAGACAATAAGAAACTCAAATATCGTAAGAACAACTTTGAGACCATATATGAGGATATTGGATTTTAATTTACTTTATTATATCCCGTAATAGTATAGTAGCAATGGAAAATTCAACGACCCCCCGCAAACTCAATGTGATACTCAAAATCATTATGGCATTAGGTAACGTTTTGGGGAAACTCAAACTAAAATGTCACTCGAAATGTTGTGAGAGTGATTGTGTGATGAATGAAGAACAACGAGAAATCAAACGAAAAAAGACCCTTGAAGGACAACCAACCATTTAGGAAAATTCCCAAAATTATTATCTTTGTATAGTATATATGACACAAGACAAACGAGCGTATTATCGTGAATACTACAAGAAAAATCGTGAGCGATTGATTAAGAAGAACATTGAGAACACAAAGAAACGCAAACAAGAGGAGAAGGAAGGTAAGCGTATGAAAGGAATGAAGATAACCCGTGGGAACTTTGTTGTATCATTTAAATAATTTAGATTATATATGCTTATAGTATAACAATGTTTGAATGCCCTTTATGTCGTGAGGAATGGTGTATCATCTCCAAATTATGTGATAAAGGTTGTGAAGAAATTAGACACCTTATAAGCATCTATGGTCGAGAAAACGTTTTGAATGTTTTAAAATCACACTTGGTAAGACCACAATGTAAGATTGACGAAGTTGTAAATGGTGATAGTCTATTCCAAAAACCCAATGCCTATAAAAATGTGGCGACAAGTTCCGTATCAATCACAAAAAACTCATTGAGAAGGCATAAACTCACACCTATCAAAGAGACCGAGGGGTCAATGAGTGAATGATTTAAACTCACAATTTTATATATTAGTATAGTATAACAATGAAAACCTATCAAGACGTAGTGAAGGCAACTTTCAAACAACATAAGGGTAGCGATATGACACCACAAGCAAAGATGAAACTTGCCTCTAAAAATTGGAAGAAGATTAAGGGTAAGAAAGGTAAGGGAATGACAATGGCATCGATGAGTGGTGGTGGTGGAAAACATAAAATGCCCGATGGGAGTATGATGGACGATGAAGACCATATGGAAGGTGAAGGATTTGAAGGTTTCAAAGATGGGTTTATGAGCGTGATAAAACCCGCATTCAAAATTGGTATGGCACTCGCCCCAATGCTTTAAATCAAAAATATAATCTTACCATATCATATATGGATACCGACAATCGAAAACGAGAAATCATTAGAAAGAAAGTAGGGGATTTGTCCCTAAAATACTCAATCAAACCATACACAATCACAAAAGCGAACGCATTAGGTGTCAAAGTAAAACCTTCTACCCGCAAAAACAAGAAACTCGATGTGTATGATAAGAAGGGTGAGTATTTGGTGTCCGTGGGGGCAAAGGGTTATAGTGATTACCCTACATATATGGAATTGGAAGCACTTGGAGTTTATAAGCACGGACACGCCAAGAAACGCCGAACACTATACAAAAAAAGACACAACCGAGACCGAAGCGTGATTGGAAGTGCGGGATATTATGCCGATAAGTTGTTATGGTAATGTCCCGTGAGTATATAATATATATGTTGAAACCTACTTAAAAAAATCTTAATATATACTAATAATACAATGAGTAAATATCAAGAAGACGAACAATTCGAAATCGCGATTGAGAATGAGAAGGATAATGGTGTCAAAACACATAAAACTCCTATCTATCAACGTAAGGCAAACAAAGCATACTACGAACGAACCAAAGGTGACCCCGAAAAATTAAAAGCAAGAAAGGAGCGACAAAAAGCATATTACATCGCTAATCGTGACAAAATATTAGAGAAAAAACGCAACAAAAGTCCCAAGACGATAAATCATAAGAAGATTGGTAACAATACACCAATAGTTGTAAATTTTGAATAGATTTGTTATCATATATAGTAACAACTTATTATTTTTTTTACTTAAACAATTTTTCTAATGTAATAGTATATTAGAAATGTTGGAATATTTTAGAAACGACGATGTTATTAGACTTCTTGTGACCTATAAGGACGTATATAAGACTTTTTTGGATACCGAATGGCGTGATAAAGATAACGTAAATGAGACCATATTTGTAGATGTAGAATACGAACACCTTGATAATGGAATGATACAAGTGTGGTGGTATATCGAAGACCTTAATGCGAGTGGATACGCCGAAGAACCTTATAAAAGTCCCCTTGGGAAACTAATTGACAATAACCAAATAGACGATGAAGATGATTATGATGATGACCCCGATTATGTAGCGGATAGTGAGAGCGAAAGTGATTGTGACACCATAAGTTGCCATTCGAGCGATACAATGGAAGATGATTGACACCATAATCGTCTTAAACGTCCAAAATTCACCATTTCTCAAATATTTCATAGGTATATACACACGAATTTTCACCGATTTTGGTGATTTCGACCGATTTTTTAAACTCATTTTTTTTGAAATTATTTGACACCATATATGTAGTGTGAAATAACCAAACCATTTTCATTTTTAGGTATCAAACCATACGTGTCCCCGTGGAATTTGTGTTAATTGAAAAAACACTCATTTTGTGTGAAACACGTTTTCTTCCTTATACGTTGTGGTCTAATATTGTATCTACAATTGTAAGTTACAAATCCGCATTGAATATCGACATTTTCATCGTGAATTTTAAACGATACCAATTATGGTCTCACCCCCGAATTTTAAATGAGATGTTATAAGGAGATGGTCTCATCTCGATATCGCACAATCCAAAACGTTTAGGAATAAAATATTGGTAATATATATATATGAAAAACCTACTTAAACAAAACTCAATGTATAGTATTATAGCAATGAACTCTTCCACAACCAACTCCTATTTTCGTTACCGAACCGACAAGCGACTTGTGCCTCCTTACCTTAAACCTTATAAAGTTCCACGGAATTTTAGAAAGCAATGGGGTAATGTAGTGTCTTCCTTCAATGAAGGTGTCAAATCAAGGCAAGTCGCTCCACTTTTACACCAAATTAGGTCTAAACAAGTATTGAATGCCATTAATGGTTTCAACCTCGATACATTGACTAACATTTCCACTAACGTTTTGGTCTCATTTGATTACACTTACAACATTACTTATAAGGATTATGATGCGACTTATACTAACACTACAAACGCTTCATTTGTTTCTACTACGCGAGACCAAAACAACTCCATAAATGAATGGGTTACGGACACAACATACAATATGATATCACAATCACCAATCAAGGACTATAACATCATTAAGATTTTCAATATTGTCGCGACACCAACGTCACAAAATGTTATGGATATCGATAATACTATGTATGATGATGAGGACGAAGACCTTGATGACCTACTCGACCTTGATTTGAACGGACTTGATATTGATTATGACACCTTAACCAATGAGGAAACACCGCAATTGCCACAAGAACTCTTTAACAATGACAATATCATACCATACAAAGAGCAATGCGAGACCTTACAATTTGACTATAACTCAAAACTTCCTACCACTTCCTCTTGGGATACCAAGACGGGACGATGTGTGTATGATTTTCTTATCCATTACTATTCGAGTGATAAGAGTATGGTAACAAGAATGACATATCATAGACTATTCAAATTCTTTAACACGTGTGACCTTCCTAACATCAAACACATTCAAATCAAAATGTGGGAGACCTTAAATGGTAAGGATTTCAATGAAGAGGTCAAACTATTTTGGAAAGACATTGTGAGAATTCAAGACAAATATAAAGGTCTTCATCAATGCGACGTTACCACATTAGGTAAGAAAAAGCGTAATGAATACAATAAGATTTTCATTAAGGTATGCCCTCTTGTCAAGGAGGTTAATGATATCAATATTCCAAATGAAATGTTCTTGAATGAGACCAATTTAGGTCTTATGTCGAAACAAGATTTTCTCACACGCGACATTACCAAGTGCCGTTTCAAATCTTATGGTGAATATTATAAGGATATATGGAGTGTAAGCATAAGGAAAATTCGAGAGTTTTGTGTGTCCTTCAAGATACCGATGTATTGTCTTAACCAAGACGATAGAACCATCGCAAAATATCTTCCCGAGACCACAAACAAACACAAAAGTCTTGCCTTCAAAGTCGCGAACGGACACTTCTACGGCATCGAAGACACCAATGCCATATCATTTTTAGGTGTCATCAATAGCAAGAAAACCAAGTTGCTCGTCAATAATGTAAGCAAGAAGAGTGATGAACCACCCCCAAAGGTCAAAATCGTTATGGTAAAGGAAAGCGAAAAGACCAACACTCAATTTTTATATGACACAATGAGGTCACAAAAAGTTCAAGTCCTCAATAAAAACGTGACTATGAAGGGCAACCAAATCTTATCCTTCCAATTAGAGAACACAAAATACATCTTCGGTAATGATAGTGACACCAATTATGGTAAGGAGTTGATGGGTGATGATTGGGAAGGCGAACACATCGTTCAATGCTCGACTAAAATATTCAAAGACCTTTACCCTAAACAAGAGCATATATCGTCTCTAAACAATCAAGTATTGGAATTTTTATCACTCGAAGGTGTGAAGTATAGAACACACCTCGGGGCAACCAATAACAATGAGGTTGAAAACTTGGAAGGCATTATGGAGTTCTTACGTGAGAATGAGTGTGACGATATGGATATCATCGAAAAGTCTTGGGTTCAAGGCACTACACCAAAAATCACACCTAAAAAGGTAACAAACTCGGGATATAGTTTATTTGATAAGTGGCGACAAGAGAAAGCGAACAAAGCGAATAAGGAAGAAAAAGTGATTGAACCACATTGGAAAGAGACCATAGTTGGTAAGGATAATTATAGGTGCTATGATATCAACAAGTGCTATGGAGCGGTGTTAAAAGACCCGTTAGAACCTTGGATTGTGTGCGACTTCAACTCAATCTTCTTACCATTTGACACCATTAAGCATAAGGCAATTCCAAATGGATTGTATGGCATCGATACACAAGATTTCACACTCTTCCACGGGTCAAATATTTATAGTAAGAGTATGGTGTTAAAAGGTTTGAAGGAAGGCATAATCACACACGATGATATCAATACAATTTGTATCGCGGGGAAGGGTTGCTTACCAAAGAACCATTTTCATAAACTCATCACCGAGTTCAAGACCATAAGCAAAGGCAATGTTGGAATGTATAAGAATATGATTAACCTTATGACGGGGATTATGGGTAAGTCACTTTCGACACATACCAAGTTGAATATTTCCTCATCATTCACCGAGTTCATTACCTTCATCAATGATAACAAAGACCAAAAACCATTTTGTTATGTTGAGGGCGAGGGGGACAATAAAATCTATATGTATGGTGTAGTCGATGAGCGACCGCTCCAAGAGAATTCCTTACCTATTTACATACAAATCTTAGATGAAAGTAATATCCGTCTTTATGATATGATACACAAAACGGGTGGCAAGTGCTTATATCGTAAGACCGATTGTGCTTTGGTAATCAATCCAACCAATGACCTTCTTTTAGATGAGGATTGGGGCGGATACTCACGGGAGAAATACCCATCACTCATTCACGAGAACAAAGATGAAAACCGCACCATACAAGGTGACAAGATGATACACTATATGAATAAAGCAATCGAGAAGGATTGGGAGAAACACGACATCACCGATAGTAGCGATTATGGTAAGGTTCAAACCCTTATGGAGAAGCAAGGTGGATTGATGCTCTTGGGACGTGCGGGAACGGGTAAGTCTTACGTTATCAACAACATCGCTAAATCTTACACGGAACAAGGTAAGGGTGTGGCGAAAATCGCATTCACTAATGTTGCTTCACTCAATATATGTGGCACTACCATTCACAAATTTCTCAAACTCAATGAGAAAGGTGACCTTCTTATGTCGCGGATTAAGAAAATCGGTGAAACAATCGACCTCATAATCATAGACGAGATATCAATGGTGTCCTCGTTCCTTTGGAGAAGACTTTACCACCTTCACGACATCACAAAAATTCCTTTCCTTCTTGTAGGTGATTTTAGACAAATACCTCCCGTCGAAGATATGAGATATGAAGATTATAGAAACCACCCAACCCTTATTGATTTAGGTAAGAACTCATATTGTGAATTGGAAAAGATACATCGTTACGACACCGCCCTCGCGGACTTGACAAAATCTCTTGAAGGTATGAACCACATTAAGAAAACCGATTTTAAGAAGAAGATAGGTAAGGTGAATATTTGTTACCTCAATAAAACTCGAAAGAAAATCAATGGTCTTCTCAATAACAAGTTGAGACCTAATGACCCGTCACAATTTGTAATGTCACCTATGAAGGAGTGGCACGACGACGAGACTAAAAGTCCCCAAGATAACAAGGTGGCACACCAAGAGTGGTTGAAAGATGAACCAACACAAGATATCTTCGTCTATGAAGGTATGCCGATGATTGCTCGAATTAACAAGGGTGATGAGATATCAAACAATGAGAAGTATGTGGTGAAGGAGATTGGTGAGACCATAACCCTTACCTCAATAAGAGCGACCGAGGAAGGAGAACCCGAAGAACACGAATATAAGTGTTCCCTTGAAGACCTCCAAAACTATATGCTTTGTTGCTATTGTATGACAACTCATAAATCACAAGGTGTTACCATAGATGGTGCGGTAACCATTCACGATTGGCAATTAATGGATAAGAAACTTCGATACACGGCAATCACAAGAGTAAAGAAACTTGAAAACGTGTATATGGTATGAGACCATAACCAATAAGGA
>TARA_R110002153_G_scaffold85327_4_pt1 | contig 11493 bp, 17 predicted proteins | sample TARA_R110002153 | Tara Oceans TARA_R110002153 (sample SAMEA4398193) | marine metagenome | biome: Polar Biome; feature: [SRF] surface water layer (ENVO:00010504); material: water (ENVO:00002006), including particulate matter (ENVO:01000060) such as... | depth 5 m
GGCTGGAACGATGACCCCGCCATGTATAACCGCTGTTCGAAAAATGCGACGCTGCTGGGGTACCCGGTCGTAGATGACCAAGCTCCAAGGCGCCATTTTGTCTCTGCGGATGTTGCCCCAAAATTACGAGAGATATCAATCTTCACATGAGTTGTATCTGTGAACGTGGAAATCTTTCCGTAACCCCATTGGATTCCTCCATCGGCAACAAATTTCCAAGTGCATGTGTTATCCTTGATCTCGTCGCCTTCGCCAGAAGGGCCGCCAGAGCCATCGGAAGTGCCAGCTCGGATACACTCGTAAACGTTGTTAGAATTGGCTTTAACAACCCCGACCGCATATGCTGTAGACGCGGCCCAATCATCCGCTTGGTGACCAATTGATAGCAAGCGCCCAACGTCTGTGGATTTAAACCCGTCGCCGTCATTTATTCCGGTAACGGCAGACGCAGTCACAACAATGTCCGCGCCGCTAGCGGATGCTGGCGTAAGCGTTGTCGTTGTCACATTCTCGTCGACGTATGGCCCGTCCGTAAAATCAATGTTTGTGAGAGTCCATGCGGCATGATCTGTACGAGTTAGTTTGCGTGGCGGATGATCTTCGTGGCACAGATACATCACGTCAGCGGATTGCGCGAACTGGATCGCAGAAAGCTGTGCTGTAGTATACGTTGTGGTGACTGTGTAAACTCGCGCGGCTGTGCCGCCGGATGTGTAAGTTGTAAAGTTTGTGCTGTTAATATCTGTACCATCGACATCGGTTAATTCGAAAGTATTTGTAGTTTTATCTGCGACTAAATAATAACCACTCAGCTCAACCATGCCACCAAGGTTGGAAACAAATATTTCGTCTCCATTAGAGAATGAATGGCCATTTATAGTGATGACAATTACGCTGGCCTTAGTGGCGGCAGTAATTGTTTGGTTAGCCTCTAAAATGGAGCCTTGGTCTTTATAAAACCGAATGTAGTTGTTGCCAGCTTCGATGATGTAGGCCTGTGTAACGTTAAATTCGAAGGGCAAAAGCCGGGGTTTAGCGGAGCTGTCTTTTATCTCTTTTACAAATCTTGTCCCTGATCTACGCATGATTCCGCCGTGAGGTTGAACCATAAAGTTTTCGAGAAGCTCGGCGCCGTTTTGATATTTATCAATATCAACCCTACCAAGAATATCTTTTGACAGCTCTCCTGCCGTGAAGTTTGTCTGAATTGAGGCTATGCGCGGCATCTAGTTTCTTGCGTCCAACCATGTTTGCTCATCAGCCGACAAGCTCTCTTGTGCATCGACAAGCCGAGTGGCCTGCAAAGATTGAGTGAACTTTTGCTCGGCAGTTTGGGCAACCGTCTGCGACGCCGTAATGTCGTATGCAATGTCTGCGGCCAGCCGCAAAGCGAACGTTTCTATAAATTTTGTATCAAATAGATTTGGGTCTGTGACGCGCTCTATGTACACGATGTTCAATGGTGCGGATGCGTCTGTCACTATCGTGCGACCTTCGACTGCCCATTCCTCAGTCGTGTCGACTTCAATGATCCGTAGCGTGCTGTCAGGAAAGTTAAAAGCGTTGGTATATTCAAAAATGGGCGCGATCGTATTGGCCGCTAACGCAACTCGTTTAATTGCAAAATTCCATGGATGATCGCGCAAGAGTTGGTCGCGCGTTTGTTCGAATAGCCGGTTGCAAGTCCGCGCTTCTTTTGTATCGTCAGAGAGCGTTGTTATTGGCTCGGCGCCTAAAAAAGTCAGGGCGCGATTTGCTATTTCGACAAAGGTAGTTGCCATGTCTGCGGCCCCTTAATTGTTTAAATAAATAATTAGTAAAAAGACCGGGGGCAGGATTCCCCACCCCCGTCCTTTTAGCTATTAATCAACCACATAGAGCATGGTCAATTCGATGGTGCCAGTCGCAGCAGCACCAGCAAGAACAACCGTAATTGGAATGCCGGTTTGGTTGGCATCTACTACAGAGTTTTTGCCGAGTGCCGAGGTCGCAGCGCACGCCACAGTAGTAATACTGGTGGACGCTGCAGCGGCCTTGTACTCGTCAACATCGAGGGCAACTGCCGTACCGTCACTGTCGGTGTAAGCCGCGTGGCCTACTGACAATGTGGTTGAGCCGCCCAATGCGTCATGCACAAGCTCACCTGACAGGATGCGCGCCCCATCAGGAAGGTTGAACATTTCAATTGTCCCAATAGCGAGGGAAGCAGCTTCATACATCGCATATGCGATGCGGACGCGGCCACCTTGCTCATTAGGCTTGAGTTGCGCTGGAGGGGTCGTTTGATCCCAAGCGGTCTTTTGTACTGAATAAGCCATAGGTCAATCCTCCTTTACGTTGGGTCGCATTCAATGAGGCCCACAAGCGTTTCCTGCATGCGGGTTGCCCCGATTGCCATAGAAACGAAAACCTGCGTGGCGTAATTTTTATCGTCACGCTCGCTAATTTTCACTTGCGGTTCTGCACCGATTGCTAGTTTCATTCCGGCCTTTTGCCAGAACAGGACTTTGTCATCAGAGTTCGAATCTACGCCAATGAGTTCAGTTCTTATGAATGAGAATCCTAAAAAACTGGATACCTCACCGTGGACTAGAGATTTCACAACATTATAATCTGAAGAAGTGATCTCTGTTTCCGACAAAAGGTTTTGCAACTGTTTTGCGTTAATAATGCAATAACGGTCGCCATCTTCTGCTTCATTGCCGTCAAGGATTTCCTTGGCTGCGCGTAGCTTCCCAATGTTTAAACCAGTATCGGCGGCAGGGCTAACGCCTACCTGGACATCGACCGTATTGGCAGCAGTAAACGAAGTCGAAGTCCCGCCAGAAACGCCGGTGAAAGCAGTTCCATCTGCGGCACTAACGATTGCGCTGTCCATTGCGCGGCCCATGGCATTTGACGCTGCCATTGAGTATGGGCCCGAAGGATCGATTAACAAACGAACTCGATCTTCGTTGTCGATTAGGTCTGCCCAATCGTAGTCAACAAGAGATACCCTGCGTCTAGAGTGAGGAGTATCCATTTGAGGTGTGTCTTGTCCCCGCGTCGTGCGAACTCGGGCGTCAACTGAGCCAATTTGCTCAAAAAAGGCGCTTTTGCCGGTTACTGTTTCGACTGAAACAGCGCTCCGCAATCGCGACCCCTTTTGCTGAACAAGGTGCTCAACATTGCCTTTGTACTGCTCGACAAAGGCGGTCGTAATTTGAACTGACATTGTCAATTCTCCTTTGTTTAAGTTACAGTTAAAGTTTTGTGATTTTCGAAGGGGTGCCTGCGAATGCAGACCCTGCTACAGATTCGATCTGTTGTCGCCGCGTCTTTCCGCGATGTCATCGGGGGCCAGAAGGCGTGTCCCTGTATTAGCCAGACTTGACAACCAGATCGGTGCCATAGGCTAATTCGTTTAAGCGGGTTAATTTTTCATTAACCAACTTGTGTTCTGCGTGCGATTTGTCGTACATCGCCGGATGTGCTCTCAATGTTGCAATTTGCTCTTTTGCCATGTCTGGAGTTGTACCAAACTGGCCAGAAGATTCGGCGTCTTTAAATTGCGGGCCTGAGCCAAGAGCAATGCCAATTTTCGATAAAGCGTCAACGACAACAGGGTGAGAGCCCATGCCGTTCTGGTTTAAAAGTGTTCTTAGCTCATCGCCGCCAAATTGATTCAAAGCGCTCTTTGCCTGAGAAACACGTTCGTCAAACGCTGTGCCATACTTTGTCTTGAGTTCATCTTCCCACGCGTCTTGCTGCGCGGTGGCAGCTTCCTGCTGTTCTACAGATGCAGCCATTTGTCTTTCGACAAATGCATCATGCAGACGTTGGGCCATTGGTGCCGGAACTTTGGCGCCGTGAGCGGCCTCGCGAAACCAATCTGCGGTGTTTGTGTCGTAGCCTTCGTAGCCATCGGGAGCGGCCAGATCGTAGTCTTCTGGGTCTGCCGGCGTGCCTAGCTTGTGCCAGCCGTCCCATTCCATAAGATCGGCATCTGCAGCCGGCAGCGTCATTTTATCGGCGCCAATGGTCTTTTCTAAATTTACATAAGCGTTTGCGAGCGCTGCAGAATCTTCGTACCCTTTGGTCAGCATGTGCTCTTTGATTGGCTCTTCAAAGCCGTCAGTCCAGTTCCCCGCGTTATCGTCGGCAGGGGTGCCTACAAGCGTAGACCCTACTTCATCTTCAGCCATTTTCTTCTTTTCCTTCATTCATTCCAAGTGCTAGTTTGGTGATCTGTTCTTCATCCAGGGCTAAGATCGAGATGATCCGCCGTACCATGTCTCGGCCACCTTCGAGATGCTGGATCTCGTCGCTCGTTCGGATGCCGGTAATTGTGTAGATACCCGACACCTTCATTAAATCTTTAAGGATGTCTTGCCCTTGCGGCGTGTGTAAAAAAATTTCTCTGTAGCTTTGCATCAAAGCCGCTTGGACCTTGTGCTGTTCTGGCTGTGCCATCATTCCCCCGAATTTTAAATATTACGCTCCGACCGGTGGCAGCTGCCCCGATTGTGCAATCTGAGATACTTTGAGAGCGGCGTCTGCAGCCTGTGGCGCTGCGTTTAGCATCTGCTGGGCGTTCTCTTGCTGGGCGCGGCCCTCGCGCTGCTGGGCTTTCATCTTTTCATCTTTTAAGATTGATTGTGGAACCCCATTGCCGTCAGCTAATATCCGCACAATCTCGTCTGTGTTAAAATTATCCATGACGCCAGGATCGATGGCTGCAATTGGCTGCACCATCTCTAGTGTGCGTAGGATTCCGACACCTTCTTCGGCTTTCATTGCTCGGGTCAAAGGAGAGACATACTCAACCTCGTATTCGCCCTCGGCTTCTTGCAATAACCCAGGTAAAGGCGGAAGCTGACCTTGCTCGTCTAAAATGTCTAATTCTCGTTCGATTGTGGGAGATAGCAGCTCTGTGTGTTGGCGACCGGCGGTAGGGGCTAAAAGGGCGCCTTTTTCCTGGGCGCGCGTCAGAACCTCAGTCGCAGTCATTGACGGGCTATCAACTAAAATTTGAAACAAAGTTACTAAGAAAGCGTCGTTTATAAACTTTCGACGCTGTTCCATCATCTCAAAGCCAATGTCAACCCGAGCCCCAGTTTGTAATGGTTGAATAGGCGGGCTGGATCTGCCATCTAAGCGCGCAAATGTTGCCGCGCCAGGGTTTGTATTAATGGGGTAAATTACGCCCTCGTCAGCAATTAAAAGCGGGGGATCGACAACTTTTTGAGCCGCCCTGATTACTGTCTTTGACATCTCGTTCAGCATCTTAATGTCCGGCAAGATTGTCATTGCCGGGGATCTTCCGTAAGTCTCGCGTGGCCCAGAATTATACCGATTAACAACAAACGGCATTGTGTCAAAACCACCTTCTTCGATCAGGTTCTTTGTCTTCACCTCGTAATATGCAGAGTAAATTGGTTTATTTTTGCGATCGGCGCGCTGCGGATCACGATCGCGACGCGGCATGACAACATGCAATAATTTGATTCTTTCATCGGGCTTTTCCATCGCGCATTTTCGTATTTCATCGGACAAATCACCGTCCGAAAACATTTGCAATGCGACGCGTGCGGAGACCTCAAAACGTCTGTAAACCGTATCTATTAAGCCGTGTTGGTTCTCTGCAATAAAGAGGTCGGCAAGGTGAACTGCACGATACATAATGCCCTTAACCGGAGCCTCGTCGATAAACATTCCGGCAGTTCCAAATGCTCCAAGGCTCATGTAACCCTCGTGCATTTGGCTGGCAAAATTTGCTTTGGGGCTATTTCGATTTGCCCACAAAACACCTTCCACTTGATCGAAGTAAGCCTTCACTTCTGAATCTTTATTAATTAAAGGGTTTGTTGATCTGAGTGTGTGCCATTTAGCAGATCGAGGGGTTAAAAGGCTTTCAAGCGCGGCGGCAAACCTTTCTAAAGCTAATGATGCAGTTGCATCGTACATCGCTGTATTGCGTTTATCGCCAGGGGTGCGCTCCCCGGTAAACTCTGCAGATCGCGACATAACGCGTTCGGCAATTTGCTGCCAATGGTCTTCCCAGACCGCGCGATTTTTTTCCAACGTGGAAAACCGTGAGAAAATAAAGTCTGTGTCCATTATAAGAGTGTCCTGTTCAGACCTTGCATTGCATTTGTGTGGGGATTTCTTGGATCACGGGATAAGATTGAACTTTGGCCACGCGTCCCGCCGGCGGCAGTCGCACTTGCATTTCGTTGTGCCTGGTCAAGGCGCCCGCCCAAAGAGGACGCTCCCGATTTTGGAATGGTCATTGACGTCCTGTTCTCAGGCGAGGCACACATACTAGCCACCTAATAACGATCGGGTGCCTGTATTCGCGCCACCCAGGACGCCGGCAGAACCAGTCGCGATATTGGCTGATGCACCAGCGGCATTAGCGCGCGCGCGGCGGCGGCTGCTTCCCCCACTAGGGGAATCGCCTTCATCGTTTAATATTGGTGCCACAGAGATCGGTGGCGGTGGCGGGACGGCAGCAGGGGGTGGCGGGGGGGATGGGCACATATTAGCCTCCTAAAAGGGTTTTGCCGGTATTAGCGGTTTCAGTAGTGCCAAGCGGCGATGTTGCTACCGTCGAATTCCGACCTTTTGCGGCCAGACGGCGCTTTCGCTCGTTGTCCGCGTCAAGATTCGCTTGTGGGTCATCCCGCGTTGGTGGCGGTGGTGGTGGCGGTGGCGGGGCAGGGATCGACGGGGCGGAAGGCGATGGCATAATGCACATAATTGACCTCTATTTTCTTAAAAATACGTTTAATTCACCATTTTCTAGCTGTGATCGTGTCCAACTATAACAATGAAATGTTTTTCTACTTGGTCCGTAATCTTTTAGCGACGCCTCGCGGGTCGCTCCTAACATTTCTAACCAGCGGTGCGCGGAATCATGCGTCTCCATTGACCAGCAATCAGCCCGGGTGGCACCTCGTTCTTGTAATTCCGGCCCGATCTCGCGGCGGATAAATTTAGTGGCGGCACTGGCGACGTTGGGCCATTGCCATGTCGCGAACATCCAAACCGTCCATTGGGTTGGTCGGAGCTCTACAGCCCCAAATGCGGCAGATGGTTCGCCGTGCCACAGTGCAACGTGCCCAATTCCGCCGGCGGCGATGGTGTATAAAGCCAAATTCTCAGGAGTAGGGTTCCAAATTAACGGAAATATTTCTTCAGCATCTTTGGGCCGCATCCGTCGCGCCACATAAACGACATCTGCGTATGTGGCGGTAACAATTTTAGAAGCCACCTCTTACAGCTTCCGTAACCACTCGGCGTCCATCCGATAGGCGCCCAGACCGCGCGATATTTTGTATGCTCTCGTTGCCCTCTCCATCGCGTAAACCAACACAAGCGTAACGAAAAGAGTCAGTATAATGGCTAGACCAATCGTGATTAGGGCGATCTTTCCAGCTGCCCGTGCGATCATTGAACTGCCGGTGATAATGCCGCAAGGATTTAAGACCATCTGCACAGTTCCCCCTGTCAAAATAGCACTTTGGAATAGTTGATCGGATGGCCTCAATTCCATCTTGCAATGACAACTTAGCCACCACTGTAGGCCGAACGCCCAAGGCCATTAATGTTTCGTACCTGCTGTTTCCCGAGCCGAGCTCTCGCACCATAACATCGTGCGGAAAGTAATGTTTTGCATACGTGTATGGCTGTGCCTGCAACTCTTTTATGTAATGATGTAACCCTTCGCCGTCTGCTTCGTAGCAGCTGATAACTCGGACGGCATTCTCACGCGCCAATACTTGGAAATACCAAATGGCAGTACTGTCTGACATCCCTAGATCCCAGCTAGTATAAACCGGTAGCTGGGGCTCCCAAGGTATCTGGCCGATCTGGCCGTTTAAATCAATGCTGTCTAATTGACTCGCGAAGTAGCTGCCAATTTTCGCAGCTGCCCAAGATACCTCAAATTCTTGCAAATATTGGCTCTCATCCATCGTTGCGCGTGCTTCGATAAGCTCTTTTTCAAGCAATACCCCGGTTTCGGAAGCTGGGAAGCGCATTGCGTACCATTCATCAGATCCATTCTCTACCTGGCCTTGGGCATGGTCATAAATCTCTTTAAACTGATTTTCGCCGCGGGGAGTACCAATCCACAAACATTTTCCAGTGCCATAATCTGACAAAGCTGGCCTTACAATCTCAGGGTAAAGCCTCGCGTTCATATCCGCGTATTCATCAAGAACGGCGGCGTCTAGCCGCAACCCCCGCAAGCTGTCTGGGTTTTCTGCACCCAAAAGCCATATTCGCTTCCCGTCTGGCAAGTCGCAGCGAAGTTCAGCTTCGTTAAATTTAACACCTGGGATTACACCGGCATAATCTCGGAGCATTACCCACGCGATACGCTTTGCAGCACCATAAGTCGGTGCAATATAAGCGCCTTGAGCTCGCGGGTGAGCGCAGGTCAGTATTTCTTTTAAAAGCCAATTGATTGCCATGACCGTCTTGCCAAACCGCCGGTGACACACTGCTACATTAAACCGCTTGCACCCCGCGTGGAACTCTCTCTGAAGAGGCCTTGGCGAATAAGGGATTATAATTTTTTGATCAACCATTAAAATTAATTACCGCCCAACAAATAACGTAGGGGTAGGGGCTGCCTCATTAAAAAAATACCAAGCGCAATTGGATTTCCCAGTATGCGCAGAGTCTGCAAACCATTTGACACGCCCCACAGCGACAATTATAGCGCATTGCGCGGAAACCTCGCCAAAATACTTATTAAAAGCAAAGTCTGACGGCAGCAAAACCCAGGTTGGAGCAATCTTCATCAGGTGTTTAATAATCGACAAGGCCGGGTCGCCGCCTCTGTTCTGTTCCGGCCAGGGCGGATTTGTAATAAACATATCGCCCTTACATTCAGTTAAGCTAAAAACGTCCGCTTTCCCCACATCATCGCCTTGTGGGGCAATGTCAGTGGCTTGCAAACAAACGCCTGACCCAGCCAGCGCCCGAACTAACGCCCCGTCGCCGGCACAGGGCTCACTGTACCCTCTCCCCCCAATAAATAAGCGAAGTGGCGCGACCGCTTTCTCCGGTGTAGGATAAAACCCGTTTTCAATTAACTTAAAATTGCTCGCGCCCTTAGCCATCACGCTCCCCCATGAATAGTAAAAGCACCCGCCGTGCACCTCTGCTACGTGTTACCAAATGCTCATTCGCAGGTTCATCGTTACTGTAAATTAAAAGACCCCCATGGCCGAAAATTGCATCATTAGGGCGATCCCTAAAATAAAACCCCCCCCCACTAAAACTATCGTCGGGGTCCAATAATATTCTTGCACCATATCGACACCATGACATATGCGCTGAACTGCCCGTATCCATATGCCAAGGATGGCCGCCAGGGCGCGCTTCAACTCTGACATAAGACGGCTCTCGCAAGTCAACCTCAGTAACACTCCAAACAGCCGCCATAACCTTAACAAGCCGAGGGTCAGTAAATTCCAAATACCCGACAGTGTCTGCGAGCAAAGCACATTCAACCGGTGTGAGAACCTCATTAACATATTCACGCAACCAACTTACCGCCTAGCCGGCGAAGGCTAGAACTAGTAACAGGTTTAGACCGTTGAGCCTCGCGCACAGTAGGAAGCGCATAGGCCTCATTAACCTGCGTAGATGGATCATCAGCCATAAAAGACCCGTCAGCGTTATGAGCGCGCTTCCTAGACCGTTTAACAGCCTTCTTAGCCAGTGACTTCTTGGCCATCGGTAGTTCTCCAAATCTGGTGGCGGATACAGGCCGTGGACCCTAAAGGGGGAAGGAAGCGGCGCGTCGCCGGGGGTACCCCCCCTCATTACCCCCCCTGGGGGCTAAGACATTGTTTTTAAAAGAAAGTGACCGACAGCGGCACGGGGGAACGTGGCTTATCCACCGCCGGCCACAACTGGTCACAAGGTGTGGAAATCACCAATGTATATTGTATACCAGAATGCATAATCACTAATAACATGCTAAGTCATTGATATCGTTACATTCCTTAGTCGCATAATTAACATTATGGAAACTTGGAGCTAATAGCCCGCAGGAATCAGGGGTCGTTAACTGCATCGAGGTTAACGTTACATACCGCTCGGCATGTTGATCGCGCGCATGAGCTGTGCGATACGACAACAGCAACGCTCCAAATCAAATTCTAACGCCCTCAACCCGTCTTGCACTGAGAGATTACCTCTGCAAGTGCAACTACCGCAAATACACCAGCGAATATCAACCCAATTGTCATCATCACCCTAACAAGCTCCTCTTGCTTAACAGTGCCTTCCTATGGCTATTCCTAGCTCTATTCACCGACTTAGGCTGCACTCTCAGGTTGCCAGGGCTGTTATTAGCTGTGTTCCTGTTCTTGTGGTCGACGTCCATGCCATCGCCTTTGCTAACCTTGCCAGCTGCTTCCATCTTGCGTCTTGCGCTGTTGCGCTGGGCTCGGCGTTTCTTTTCCTCGGGCTTCGCATGGAATTGCTGATATTCTTTCTTGTAGTCGCGAGGCATTAGTTCTTTTTGGTTGTCATGCGTTTAGACATCTTCGCCGCTGGACGCCTGACTGTTTTAGCCATTGGTTTCTTAATCTTACTGTATCCGCCTGGGCCGCGTCTATTGCCTTTTGGCATATTAGATCTCCTCTCGAATGGTTATCAGTTTAGCGATTTGCGCTCTGCCGCTACTTCTGGGGATCTCTTCACCTCTGCTGGGTTGACCTCTTCGCTTTCCCATCCAATGACCATTGGGCCTTTGTGCTCAACCTCGCTCTTTTGCACTGGCTGGAAAGATGGCAAGAGCTTCTCGGCTTCCCATCGGCTGTGAGCTAATAATTCTTTGCCGCGTAATATCTCATTGCGATCCTCTGCCGTTTCCAGCTTAGATCGGTCTGCTTCGAGGCGAGACATTATGCCGTCGCATCGTGCTGCCCAAACAATCGCTCTCAGCTCTGGATCAGCCTGCTTCCAGCGGTACAAGTTCGAAACATTTACGTCTAGCTGTTTGCAAAGATCGTTTTCGTATCGTCCGTTTCGCAGCCCTTCGCAGAGAGTTTCAATCAAAGCCTTTGTGCGCTTGGTCGGTCGACCCATAGTAAATCTCCAAAAAAAGCCCCAGCACATGGCCGGGGTTTAGTTTGATTTGGGAGGGATAAACCCGCAAGAATGCGAGAATACACAATGTTGTACCTTCGGGTTCAAGTCGACACAACAGGTTGAGTTTAGGAACAAGCTATATTTTATAATAATTTATCATTTGGTCCAACGCGATGCGAAGTATATCCATGGAACTGGCTGGCTTACGGATCAGCGGCCATGTGCTGGCCGGATGGCCAAGACCGCAGACGTGAATGATCAAAGAATCCAGCGGCTTACCCAGCTCAATCAGAATTTTAGATACATGCTGTCGCGCATTAACGGATGCTGTATCGTCGACCTCTCCAGTACCAATGATGCGATCAAAATCCATAGATGAATAATTTTCACCTATCA
>TARA_R110002153_G_scaffold89582_1_pt1 | contig 11489 bp, 13 predicted proteins | sample TARA_R110002153 | Tara Oceans TARA_R110002153 (sample SAMEA4398193) | marine metagenome | biome: Polar Biome; feature: [SRF] surface water layer (ENVO:00010504); material: water (ENVO:00002006), including particulate matter (ENVO:01000060) such as... | depth 5 m
ATACACCTACTCAATAAGAACTACACATTACATATATCTCAAAAGGACACGTACACTTATCCAGTAGACGGTTGGACATACTTTGACACTTTATCAGAAGCCTGTACGTTTTTTAACGTAAACGAAGAAGAACACAGAGTATATTTGTTTCCTATTGACAAGGAAATAGAAGAAATAATCTAACAACTCAAAATATCAATTATTATAAATATAGACTATGGAAGCAACCGAAAAATTATTCAATTCATTAGTACAGAATGACGAAACAAGTGCACAACAGCACTTTAAATCTGCAATAGCGGATAAATTACAACAAGCGCTCGATGTGAAAAAAGTTGCAGTAACAGCAGACATTTTTAATCAACAAGGAGAAAAGTAAACATGCAAGTACACCCTTTAGGACTACAAGTAAGTGCTGGTGCCAACTCTGGTGCAGCATCAACAGTTAGTAATTCAAAATTAGTATATGTATTTAATACAAATGCTGCAGAGCAACTAGTAACTGTAGAAGACGCCGCAACAGGTAATGCAAAAGCATCACTTTTAGTCGGGCCTGATCAATCAATTATACTACAAAAAAGTGGTGCAGACGAAATTTTTGCAGGGTCAGCTGATGTTAAATTTACTCCTGTAGCATATACAAACTAATGAAATTTATTGTAGAACATTTAGAACAAGAACTCAATTATTTAACTGAGGAAAAGAACGGTAAGAAACAAACCTTTATCGAAGGTGTGTTTATGCAAGCCGACAAGTTAAATAAAAATAAAAGAATTTATCCTAAATCAATACTTGAAAAGGCAACGAACAAGTATATTAAGGAACAAGTTAGAACTGGTCGTGCGGTTGGTGAATTAAATCACCCCGATGGCCCGTCAATTAACTTAGATAAAGTTTCACACAGAATTACTGAACTCAAATTTGAGGGTAATAATGTTGTTGGAAAGGCACTAGTGTTAGACACACCAATGGGTAATATTGTGAAAGGTCTCGTTGAAGGTGGGTGTAAGCTAGGTGTCTCAAGTCGCGGTATGGGAACAGTTGAGAATAAAAATGGCCAGACGGTAGTAAAAGACGATTTCGTTCTTTCTACGGTCGACATCGTTCAAGACCCCTCTGCACCTCAAGCCTTCGTAGATGGCATAATGGAAGGTGTAGAATGGATTGTTGAAAGTGGCGTATTTGTACCTCAACAAATTGAAAAATATGAGACTGAAATTCGAAAAGCATCAAGCTCTGAACTTGCAGAAGCTCAGAGACGGATCTTTAGTGATTTCCTCTCCAAACTCTAATCATTAATAAAATAAAGCTATATGGAAGATACACATACAGAAAACGAAGATATCGTTGAAGATATCACAGAAGAGCAGCTTGCTAATGAAGAGGTTGAACAGGACACTGAAGTTACTGAAGAAGCCTCCGAAGAATCAGCTGTGACAGAATCAGATTTGACTGACTCTATCAAAGACATCTTACTTGGTGAAAAAGCCAAAAAAGAAGATGAACACGATGACGAGGAAGAAGATGAAGACGAAGATGAAGTTGAAGAAAAGGCAGTAAAAAAAGAAGGTACATTACCACCTGCTCTTCAAAAAGCCATTGATGCCAAAAAGGCAAAAGAAGGCGGCAAAGATAAAGACGACGACGAAGAAGAAGACGACAAAAAAGATGTCAAAGAAGGTACTGAAGACCTTGAAGAAGCAACTAAAGTTAGCCAATTAAAAGACGCTTACATGAAATTGAAAGCGATGAAAAAGGCTGATCTTAAAGGTGCTTATGCAGGCCACTGTGAAAACACAGCAAGTGCTAAAACTTTACGTCCTGGCGCTTCGAAGCTCGATATCTTAAATGCAATGTATAAAGAAATGCAAAAGATGACTAAGTCTAATCTTGTTGCTTCTGTTGATGGTCTTGCGAAATACCAAGATGACAAACAAACAGCAGCGTTCAAAGGTGAGTCTAAAGAAATCACTGCAGCTCTTAATACATTAATTGAAAATGACTCTAATCTAAGTGAGGATTTCAAAGTTCAAGCTTCCACTCTTTTCGAAGCAGCAATTGCTAAGAAAGTAGTTGAAGTTAAAGAAGACTTAGAAATTCAACATCAAGAAGATTTACAAGAAGAGTTAAATGGTGTACGTGATGTTCTTGTCGAGAAGATCGATAACTATCTTTCTTACGTAGTAGAAAGCTGGATTGAAGAAAATGAACCACAAGTAACTTCAACTCTAAGAGCTGATATTGCTGAAAACTTCATTTCCTCTTTGAAAGACGTATTTGTAGAAAACTATATTGAGGTACCAGAAGAACAACGTGACCTTGTTGAAGAACTTACACAAAGTGTTGAGACTTCACAAGAGAAGTTAACTGAGTCCGAATTAGAACTAGAAATACTCAAAGACCAGGTTGAAGCTTACGAAAGAAATGAAATCATTTCTGAAATGTCGCATGACCTTTCTGAAAATGAATCTCACAAGTTAAAAGAAATTCTTGAAGACATTGACTTCAGTGATAAAGAATCATTTGCATCTAAAGTTAAAGTCATTAAATCTTCTCTTTTCTCCATTAAGGAAGAAACATCTACTGAAGAAGTAGTAGAAGATGTCATTGGCGAAACAGAAGTAATAATTGAAGGTGAAGGCGACCCATTGGAAAATCTTCCAAAGAGTATGAAAGCATACATGAAAGCCATTTCTCAATTCAAACAATAATCCCTCCCACAAACAACAACATAGAAAGAATTAAATAAAATGCTAAACGCAACAACAGAAATGAAAAAGTGGGCACCAGTGTTAGAACACGCTGATGCACCAGCTTTCAGAGATGACTACCGCAAGCAAGTTACAGCTAAGCTGCTTGAAAACACTGAAAAGGCTCTTACAGAAGAGAACAATCAGTCTAATTTTCTTAGTGAAAATAATCAAACAGCGGGTGCAGTATCTAACTACGATCCAGTACTTATCTCTTTAGTCAGACGTGCAATGCCAAATCTCATCGCTTATGATGTAGCTGGTGTTCAACCAATGTCTGGCCCTACAGGACTAATCTTCGCAATGAAGTCACGCATGGGTAGTAAAGATTCACCAGGTTCTGGTCTTATCGATACTAACGATGCTGAAGCTTTCTTCACTGAGCCTAACACAGACTTTTCGACTGGTAATGGTTCAGGTGCGAATGCTAACTTTGCAACTGCTGATGAAACAGACCCTGCATTCGGTACTTCTGATGCATCGCCTGATACTATTGATGAAGTTACTAACTTCTCATCCGGTGTCTCAAGACGTGCTGGTGAGCAAGACTTCTTCAACGATATGGGTTTCACCATCGAGAAATCAACTGTTACTGCAGTTACTCGTGGTCTGAAAGCCGAATACACCATGGAGCTTGCACAAGACCTTAAAGCTATTCACGGCCTCGACGCCGAGTCTGAATTGGCTAACATCTTGTCAACTGAAATCCTTGGTGAAATCAATCGCGAAGTTATTCGTTCAATCAATTCATCGGCTGAGCTTGGTGCTCGTAAAGATGATGTACAAGGAGCAAGTGCTAACCGTGGTACTACTAATACAGGTACATTCTCACTAACAACTGATGCAGATGGTCGTTGGTCAGGTGAGAAGTTCAAGTCGCTTCTTACACAGATTCAACTCGAGTGTAACACAGTTGCAAAACGCACACGTCGTGGAAAAGGTAACTATGTTATCTGTTCTTCAAACGTAGCTTCTGCTCTTGCTGCAACTGGAAATCTTGATTACCAACATGATGGTCTCAATGTAGATGACACAGCAAATACCTTCGCAGGTACTCTTACTGGTGGAATCAAAGTATACATTGACCCTTATGCAATCACAGATTACGCTACAGTTGGTTATAAAGGAGCTTCTCCTTATGACGCTGGACTATTCTATTGCCCATACGTACCACTCACAATGGTTCGTGCAATTGATGAGCAAACATTCCAACCTAAGATTGGATTCAAGACTCGTTATGGTATGATTGCTAACCCATTCGCTTCTGGTGATGGTGCAACTATTACTGACGGTTCTCTTGGACCTGTTCGTGCAAATAGATTCTTCAGAATCTTCCGTGTACAGAACATCAATGTAGAGGACGCATAAGTCTAAAGCAAGTTTAACAAATTTAAAGGGGCTCTCGAAAGGGAGCCTCTTTTTTGTGTTAAGTTACATTATTTTATCCATAAATAGTATTATGGCTTCGAATAATAATCTTACAACAAATACTAACTTTCTTTCACCAACAGGATTTAAGCTTGTTATCAATAGAGAAAAGTTTGCAAATACTGAATACTTTTGTACATCTGCAAGCTTACCAAATGTTTCACTTGGAGTAGCTGAAACAAATTATCAACAGTTTAAAGGATACGTTCCTGGTGATGTAACACACGAAGAACTAACTGTTCGTATTGCGGTTGATGAAGACTTAGTAGTATATAAAGAAATTCTAGATTGGATATACCGTAATCGCGATGCTAAGGCTATAGAAGTCCACGATGCTACTTTGCTAATTATGTCAAGTAGTTTTGATGCGTCAGAAAGTAAACAAATACGTTTAACAAATATGTTTCCAACAAGTATAGCGTCACTTGAATTCAATACACAAAATACAGATGTTGAATATTTTCAAGCGGATGTTAGCTTTAGATACGACTACTATAAGTTTCTATAAATAACTATATGATAACTCTTGAGAATGTATTAAATATGTGGAAGACCGACGCGGTCATTGACGAGAATGAACTTGATAAAACGACAATAGATACGTCGAAGCTTCACGCAAAATATTTAGAAGTGTTTTCTATTGCAAAGTTGCAATTGAGAAAAAACGAAAACAGACTAGACGAATTAAAAAAAGAAAAGTGGTTATACTTTACTGGTAAAATGACACAGGCTGATATGGATGCTCGTGGTTGGGGTTATGACCCATTTAACGGTATTAAACCACTTAAGTCAGATATGGAACTTTACTATAATGCTGATAAAGATATTGTTCATGCTAAAGATCGTATACAGTACTCTAGAACATTAATCGATGCTCTTGAAGAAATAATTAACGCGATACGCTGGAGACATACTCACATCAAAAACATTATAGATTTTCGTAAGTTCACGTCTGGTGTATGATATCGATTAAGAAGAAAAACGAGGCGTTATTATATGTCTCGTCAGAAGACTCTGGTGTTCTTCGTGAAATATCAGAACACTTTACGTTTTATGCTGATGGGTACAAATGGATGCCTGCATTCAAAAATAAACTTTGGGACGGAAAGGTAAGGTTATTTGATTTACGTTCAAGGACTTTACCTTATGGTCTACTCGAAGAAACTATTCAGTTCTGTAATGACAGAGGCTATGAATATAATCTTATAGACGTTGCAAATCGTTTTTCTTTTTCGGATGAGTTTGTAGATGGTTTAACGCTCTCACTTGGTGATAAAAAAATAGAGCCTAGAGACTATCAGTTAAAAGCATTTGAATACGCTACAGAAAGCCAAAGAGCTATATTGCTATCACCTACTGGTTCAGGTAAGTCATTAATCATTTATATGTTACTTCGTTATTTTCTATCAGAAGAACTTGATAAGAAAGCGATCGTAATTGTACCTACTACATCTTTAGTTGAACAGATGTATAAAGACTTCGAAGACTATTCACAACTTGATGACTTTAATGTTGAAGACGAAGTACACCGAATTTATTCAGGTAAAGAGAAATACTCTGATCAACCTATTGTAATTACTACATGGCAGTCTGCAATTAAGATGCCACTAAATTGGTTCGCGGAATTTGGCTGTGTAATTGGAGACGAAGCACATACGTTTAAAGCTAAATCACTAACTACGATTATGAATCGATTAGTGAATGCTGAATTACGAATAGGTACTACAGGAACTATAGATGGTGGTCAAGTAAATGAGTTAACGTTGATAGGTAACTTTGGACCTATTCATAAAGTTATCACAACGAAAGAACTAATTGATTCACAAACTTTGGCAGACTTAACTATTCAATGCCTTGTTTTAAAATATAGCGACGAAGTACGAAAGCAGTTTGGAAAGCAGACATACCAAGAAGAAATATCATACATTGCTCAACACGAAAAAAGAAATAACTTTATTACTAATCTAGCGTTAGATTTAAAAGGTAATAGTTTAATTATATACAATCTAGTAAAAAAACATGGAGAGCCACTGTTTAAACAGATAAGAGATAGGGCTAAAGGACGAAAAGTATTTTTTGTATCAGGTAATGTAGATGCAGAAGAGCGTGAAAGAATACGTTCTATTACTGAAAAAGAAAAGGACTCAATTATAGTTGCTTCTGCAGGTACCTTTTCAACTGGTATAAATATAAGAAATCTACATAATATAATTTTTGCCTCCCCAACCAAGTCACAAATTCGAGTACTGCAGTCTATCGGACGTGGTTTAAGAAAAAGTGACAATGGGCAAGGGACAGTGATATACGATTTAGCGGATGATCTTTCTTGGAAAAGAAGAAAGAATTACACATTAAATCATGCGGTGGAAAGAGTAAAAATATACAATAAAGAAAAATTTAAATACGAAATACACGAGGTACCACTATGACAGACGATTTATTCCACCAAATATCAAAAGCAGAAGTATTCACCTATCATCTTGTAGACGGTAGTTATATAGTAGCAGAAGAGTACGATTATGATGAAAAGAATAATGTGATATTCACCACAACACCAGCAAAACTATTCGCACGTAAAGATGGATATGCATTAGCGGATTGGACTATAATTGATAGTGATGAAGTCACTGAACTAATGGCTGATAAAATTATAACTCGCTCAGAAGCTCCATTCCAATTAAAGACACACTATAATAAATTCTTGTTAGCAACAAAGCTTAGAGATCACTTAGAATCTGATGAACTTGAAAAGGTTTTAGATGAATCTTTTAATCCTTTTGACGTATTTGATTCTAATGATTCAGACGAAGAAAAAGAAGAATTTAATGTCGAAAATACAGAAACTCATAAACGAAGATTTGAATGGAAGTCTGAGTACGATACACCAGATGATCTCTCTAATAACTAGTTAGTCTTTGTTTTGATTAAACCAATTATAAGACATTTCAAAGAAGTTGTCAACCAATATTTTTTAATTGACACTAATACTTTTTTATTGACAATACTACCAAAATGTATTAATATAACTATATGAAAAAATTAATTATACTAACGTTAGCCATAGCTACTTCAACATTACACGCCAATAGCACTGCACGTGATGCAGTAGTCGGTGGTGTACTTGGTGCAATTATCGGTAACAACATTGGAGATGGTGATTCTAGATCGGGTGCTGTTATCGGTGCAATCTCTGGTGTTATTGTAGGAGGCCAACGCCATTCACAACAACACCGAGGATCACAACAATACCGAGGATCACAATGTGGTACACAATATCACGTTCGTCAACATACACGAAATCACTACCACAATATTAGAAGCGGTGGATGCAATTGTAATACTAAAACAATTCGTATCGAAGAAAGAGTGTGGATACCTGAAAGAAAAGTTTATGATACATGTGGTAGACTTTTATACTGTGAACCAGGTCGTTATGAAACATCTTACAGGTTTCGTTCAGTACCTGTTTGTGGAAGATAATTCAAAATAATTTATTATGGCAAGAAGAGCAAAAGAACACTACGTAAACAATAAAGAATTTTCTCATGCCGTTGTTGACTACGTTAATGAAGTCAACGCAGCAAGAGCAAAAGAAGAGTTAGAACCAAAGATAACTAATTATATTGGCACATGCTTTTTAAAAATTAGTGAAGGTCTTTCACACAAGCCTAACTTCTTTTCTTATACCTACAGAGAAGAAATGGTTATGGACGCTGTTGAAAATTGTATTAAAGCAATTATGAATTACAACATCGAGAAAGCTACTAGAACAGGTCTTCCAAACGCATTCGCCTACTTTACACAAATATCATATTATGCATTTTTACGACGAATTGCTAAAGAAAAAAAACAACAAGACATTAAAGAACGATACATTGATTATGCAGGTGCTGACGCTTTCGCTGACTTTGATGGTGATACTAATTCAGAATTTATTGTCGATCAAGTAAGACAAAAATCACAATGGATTCGCGAAAAAGATAACGCTGTTAAAGCTTTTGGAAAAAACGAAAAGAAAAAGCAAAGGGCTAAAAGAAAAGTTATTGACTCTTTCGAAGAATTCTATATAGTATAGCTATATGAAAATCGCTATTTTGAATGACACTCATGCGGGTGTCAAAAATGGCTCTGATATATTCCTAGACTATTCAGAGCGTTTTTATAATAATACATTCTTTCCTTATATAAAGGAGAATAACATTAAGAAAATATTACATCTTGGTGATTATTTCGAGCATCGTAAATACGTTAACTTTAAAGTTCTTAAACGTAACTATGAGCACTTTATATCAAAGCTTGAAGAATACGATATTACTATGGATATTATACCAGGTAATCACGATGTGTATTATAAGAATACAAACGATATAAACTCTTTAGACGAAATACTAAGTCAATATGATCGCATTACAATTTATTCTAAACCTACTGATGTTAATTACGATGGCTGCGATATTTTGGTGTTGCCTTGGCTTTGTTCCGAAAATTCAGAAGAGTTTATGGAATTGGTTAGTAAGTCTACTTCCACAATTCTTGCAGGACATCTTGAACTCGACGGATTTGAAATGATGCAAGGAGTTCGTGCTACACACGGTATGGACAAAAAAGTATTTGATAAATTTGATTTAGTTTTATCTGGTCATTATCATACAAAAAGTACACAAGGAAATATTCATTATCTTGGTACACAGTATCAATTAACGTGGGCTGATGCATCAGATGAAAAATATTTTCATGTATTTGATACAGATACACGAGAGTTAACACCTATACATAACCCCGAAAAAATATTTTACAAATTAAATTATGACGAAAACAATCAACCTAAGATTGACAATCGTTATAAAAATTGTTATATTAAAGCTATAATATTAAATAAAAAAGATTTGTATGCTTTTGACCAATGGTACGATCAACTCAATAAAGTTGAACCCTTTGAAGTTCGAGTAATTGAAAACTTCGAAGAATACCTTGGAGAAAACGTAGACGACGACGGAGTTGATACTGTTGACACATCTAGCTTACTTAATAGCTATATCGATTCTACTGATACAAATTTAAATAAAGAAACTTTGAAGAAATTAATGCATGAGCTATTTGTTGAAGCTCAAGATGTAAGTACTATATGATTATATTTAAAAAGTTACGTTATAAAAATTTCCTATCAACAGGAAACAAAGAAATAGAAATCGATTTGAACAACTCTTCTGCTACATTAGTAGTTGGTTCAAATGGTGCAGGCAAGTCTACTATGCTTGATGCTCTTTCGTTTGGTTTATTTGGTAAGCCACACCGTAACATTAATAAAACACAATTAGTTAATTCAATTAATAATAAAGCAACTGAAGTTGAAGTTGAATTTACAATAGGGCCTAATAATTTTAGAGTTTCTCGTGGAATTAAACCTACAAGATTTGAAGTCTACCAGAACGGAAACCTTTTGAACCAAGAATCACATTCCCGCGATTACCAAAAGATACTTGAGAACAACATACTAAAACTAAATCACAAATCTTTTCATCAGGTTGTGGTTCTTGGTTCATCTAACTTTGTTCCTTTTATGCAGCTACCGTCTTACCAAAGACGTACTGTGATTGAGGACTTACTTGATATTGGAGTATTTACAACAATGAATACTTTAGTAAAAGAACGTTCCGCAAAGTTAAAACAACAGATTATTAAAACACAATCTGATATTCGTATATGTGAAGAGTCAATAAGACTACAAAAAAATCACATAAGACAACTTCAACAGATTGATTTAAATCAAGCAACAAAAAATCAAAAGAAGATTGATGAGCTAGATTCGGAAAAAAAGTTACTCGTAAAAAGAAACGAAGAGATACACGATAATTACACAGAGAAAGAACCATATCTTTCGGGTGATATAAAAGCTGTTAGTACAAAAGAAAAAACTGTTTCGTCTGAACTACGAGAAAGTGAATTCACTGTAAAGGGTTTAATAAAGAAAGATAAGTTCCTTGCAGATAATGAAGTTTGTCCTACGTGTAGTCAAGCAATTGATTCGGAGTTTGCATCGTCTGAAAGAAGTAAATTAAAAGAAGAAAGCGAAAAGCATCTTAAAGAGATTAGTAAGCTAGGAGTTATTAAAAACGAATTAGTAAAAGAACTAAAAGAAATTAAAGAAAAGCACTCGCTACTTACAAGTACGCTTTCTGATATACGAATAAATGATTCTACTATTGCAAATATTGATGCTCAAGCCAAGAAACTTTCATCAGTAGAAGAAACACAGTCTATTGATACTACTAAAGCAGAGAAAGAATTAAATACTCAAGATGAGAACTTTAAAGAACTCTCAAAAGCATCGAGTAGTCAAACTGCAATAAAAGCTTATATCGATGCTATATTCGAGTTGTTAAAAGATACAGGAATAAAGACAAAAGTAATACGTCAATATCTGCCTGTAATGAATAAGCTAATTAATCAGTACTTACAGATACTTGACTTCTTTGTATCGTTTACTCTAGACGAATCTTTTAACGAAACAATTAAATCTCGTTATCGCGATGAATTTTCTTATGCTTCTTTTTCAGAAGGTGAGAAACAACGTATCGATTTAGCTCTACTCTTTAGTTGGAGACAAGTAGCTAGAATGAAAAACTCTGCTAACACGAATCTATTAATGTTAGATGAAACATTTGATTCGTCACTCGATGCAGAAGGTGTAGATAATCTACTTAAAATACTGTATACGTTAAAGAAAGACACAAATGTGTTTATTATCTCACATAAACAAGATATGTTAGATGGCAAATTTCCTGCGAAACTGACGTTTTCTAAGCAAAACAATTTTAGTTATTGCGCAAGTAGTTAATATACAACGAAATAAACTCCTGTACAAATCAGCGTAATTATAGTATAATAGTACTATGATTGATTTAGTACTGTTTATAAAACTCGCCAGGCAATTCTGCGTGCTTTTTTCAAAAGGTGTTTTAAAAAGTTCTAAGTCTTTGATTAACAACAATTTAAACTTGTTGACAAAATCATCAAAATATAGTATAATACTATTATAAGATTGATTAATGACTATATGATAAACTTCGAAAACCAATCCACCCTAGCGAGACTCCTTGCTAAAGAAAATATTACGGTTACTACCGGTAATATGAAAACAGCGTACTTTGACGTTAAGAATCGTACTCTTGGCCTTCCTGCTTGGAAAAACCGCGGTAAAGACGTTTATGATATGTTGACCGGCCACGAAGTCGGACATGCTCTTTATACTCCTGCCGATGCTGTTGAGCGACTTAAAGAACGTTGTGGTTCAATACCATTTGACGTTTG
>TARA_R110002153_G_scaffold134336_1_pt1 | contig 11483 bp, 11 predicted proteins | sample TARA_R110002153 | Tara Oceans TARA_R110002153 (sample SAMEA4398193) | marine metagenome | biome: Polar Biome; feature: [SRF] surface water layer (ENVO:00010504); material: water (ENVO:00002006), including particulate matter (ENVO:01000060) such as... | depth 5 m
CGGTTATTTGCTGTAATGATGGACTATATTCAGCTGCTACCACACCGCCGGTCCCTGTAGGGTCCTCAATAGTAAATGAGGGTGGAGATGTTAGATCATTTCCGGCGGAAAGAACTGTTCCTCCGGTAATAATACCGTTAGTTTCTATTATCGCATGTTTCCCGGTGATTGTATGTGTTATTGTATCATCCAGTAGATCAGATGAATACTTAAACATGTCATTATGTAAATATCTATATAGCTTACCATACTCCGCGGTGGTTCCACTTAATGGTCTATGGGTATGTAGCCAGCCGGCTATTGCATCTGTTGTATAACCACTCGTCTGAGTGAACTCTAGGCTTCCAGAGAGGTATACATTCTCACTAGTTACTGGGCAGTTTAATGTTCCTTGGTAAAATCCGGTTGAATGGTCATCTATAGTAGTAATAACATACCCGGTGACTTCCTCACCGGTGGAAGATATTAACTTTATATCAAAATTATACTCAAATATACTAGAATCAAGTATATTAAAGCCTATAATGTCCTGTATACTGACAGTGAACATTATTTCATTATTAACCCATTTATTTTTGTTTATATTAAAATCATTTAAACCATTGCTAGTTATTGCTAGCTTATGAGGAGTATTTACACGGGTCTTTATATTACTAGTTATAAGTGGTTTTATATTAGAATATTTTACTGCTGGTAGGTTATGCTTTTTAAATGTTTGACTGTCAGGTAGCTTGAGACTATCCAATTCCGTTGTTATTATTACCGGTAAATCTCTAGTATCTTTACACTTTACAATATCATCTCTATAATAATATGATATATTACCCGATAGCCCGGTAAATACTGCCCCGGGGGTATCCGCGGGTACCTGATCAAATGTATTTGTTGTTATATCATATCGATGATATAGTAACTCATACGTATTATCGTCCCCGGTTGATCCAGTAATAGTATTATACTGTGTTACGTCTATACTTGTTATGGGTATTGAGGATAAACTGCTATTACTACTATGAAATGACCAATCTCTTCTTAAGTGATTGTATTTATTATTATTATGTCTTTCTAAATTTAGCGGTTGAGCTTCTGACCCGCTAGCATATAGATTAAATGTATATATTGGGTTTTCATCTATATTACTATCATTACATATCCATGTACCGGGAGACTTTCCGGGGGAACTCCATCTCTGCTCACCTGTTGAACATTGAGGAGCCGGTCGAAGACCGGGGTCGTAGTTCTGCCAGCTTAATATAAAGTCTATCTGGATATTGTTCGTTAATTGGCCTACAGGTATATCAATAACATTCTTAAGTTCCCGGAATTGCATCTGAGAGGGTAAAAAGTCATACACCGTGACCGTTGTTGTATTAGTAGATACTATAGGCTCACCGGTGTCTGATATTATAGTTAGATTTACATCATACTGCCCGGGCCAGTTGTATGTATGTACTGCAGATATACCAGTATATGTCGTTCCATCCCCAAAATCCCATACCATATTATCTGGGCTATAATTAACCGGGATTGATTCAAATAGTACACTAGACCACTTATCTTCCCATGGTATTGCAGTTACTGGGGTAAGTGAGTTAGTATATACTTTATCTGCCGCTAGGACAGAGAATTGAATATCGGCAGTCTGTGACATATTATCTAGTTCAACCCTATCATATCACTACTATTCACATCTGTATTAATTGAGAGGGTTGTAGATAGTATAGAATTCGCGTCGCTAGCTCGGAAAACTTGTATCTTATCCCCGATGTTATCAACATCTCTAAAAAACGGAAATTTAAATATAGGTAGGTTATAGTTTTGTGTTGTCTGTAATATATCATCCTCATATACTGGGTTCCATATCATCAGCGATAATCCCTCGACGTATGTCCCGCCTAGATCTGGTCTATATGTATAGAATGTTGTTATTCCCTGTATACTCAGGATCTCGTTACTTAATTTAGTTAGATCAATTGACATACCTATTGTAGCATTCGTATTACTAAAGTACTCCTTTAGAATACTACCAACTTTTTGAATTATATCATTACTATTGACGCGGCTGGTATCCTCTTGTACTAGCATGATTTTTGTTTGATCTGATATCTGTGTATTCATTGGTTCATTCACTCCTCTAGTTCCAATATCAACAGTAACATAAACTGGATCCATTATTATAGGGTCACATGTTACAGTCTTTGTTTGAGATAACCGGTTTATAATAAGTTCCTTTTGGGCAGTTGTCAGGTAGTTATTTCTTTTTGTTAAGGTTGTAGTTTTATCAAGTCTCGGTACAACATAAATATATAAGTTGTTAAATGTACAACTACTACTGAACTGTACCTGATTCATGAGAACCCGGCTTTCTAGTGATGGTGATTTTAACCCTAAATCGTAGTAGTATTTTATATGGTTATCAAGATATGTATTATTATCTACAGCTTTTACCCCAGATACAAAGTTACTGAAGTTGGATATTATATAACTCTCATAATCGCTTATACTTACTAGTCGATATTGTGATGAGAACGTCTGGGGTGCATTTGATCTGACATCCTCCACTGTTTCACCTTCATAAAACTTAGTACTGGGTTCACTATTTGATATTAATACATTATCAGCTTCCGGTTGGTTGATGTAAACTACACCATCTCCTCTTATATTCGAGCTTTGCTTGAGTACTTCAAGTTGGGTTGATGTATATAATTTCACTTTCTTATTGATGGCGTCATTCTCGCTAACTTCTCCACTAGTACCTTCGGTGGATAGGTAGTATATATACACCATATCCTCTGACCTTAGCTGCCTTCCGTTAATATCGTTACCGAACCGGATTTCATACCTCTTATTCTCATTTAATCTAATCTCTACGTTTCTAGAGGTTGGTCTCGCGAATAACATTGATGTTATAGTGTCATATTTATGAAATGTTCCACCGGGGCCACCTTCTTGTATATATACATCAATGTTAAAGTGATCTACTGATATATTGTCACCAGGTACAACAACTAACGTCTCGTTCGGTTCGCCGGTTGCTTTATATACTGGATATTCTATATATTGGCCCTGATATAATAGAGTTTTCCCGGTGATTTGTTCTAAATTTTCATCAGCTGATGTAGTCTTAACAAATGTAGTATCATTATTAAAGCTATATATAAATCCTCCGATATCGATATATGAGTATCTAGGTATCGTGTATGTACCTATCGTTAATTGGTCAGATGCGATTGCAGATATTGTTAGAGCAGGGGTCTGGACTCCTACAGGCTTGTAGTCAATACTCTTAACTATCCGGTTAATATTTTCATATATTTGAGATTCTGAAAATAAACTTTCATTACTTGTATTGTTTAAATAAAATAAAAGTACATGGTATGCATAACTTACAACGTCTATAAATGCATTAATATTACTACCTTCATAATTTTGATCTGTAAATACATTGTTTGTATTTAACCTCTCAATTATTAATGTCTTCAAGCTAGCTGCATCAAAAGCTGCATATCCTTGCTTAGGTAATGTAAACTCTACTTGATCGTTATTTGGTCTATAGTTGCTCATGGGTTGGTTGTTACTCCTTTATCAGTTAAATTACCGTTAAAGGTAAACTTACTATTATTTAATGAAGGTATTAATAAATAAACTTCTATTTGGTATTCGTTTTGGTCTGGTATAGCTATAACGGTAATATTTTCTACACTAACCCGGGTTTCATATAATTCTATAGATTTTAATATTACATCGCCTATTATCTGCGCGGTTTGTTCTGTTATTGGTTCGAATAGGTAATATCGTAAGTCTGCACCGAACGCGGGTGATAATATTTTTTGCCCGGGGGAGGTATTAAATATATTAATTAAGCTATTACTTATAGCTTTATAGTCCTCATCCATTCTTAAGTCTTTTCTAGTTGAGTTTGAAAAGAGCTGCTTACCAGTACCGGTGGATTCCATGGAGAAATCTAAGGATAGGTCAGTATATGTAACCTTGCTATCTTTACGTACTGTTCCGGTGTTAGCTGATTTTATAGATTTAATGTTTAGCGCCATATATATTATTTATTGTTAAAGTTGAATTAACAATAATAATAAGAACTGTTAAATGAAGTAGTTATGACTAAATAATTAGAGTATGAGTAATAAATTTAATGAATCTTATAAACATGCGATGAAACGGTTCAGTTTAACAACTGAAGGTTCAAACGTATTAATACCACATAATAGAGAGAGAACCGGAGGGTTAACCCCGGGGGATCGGATCAAATTTGTTGAGAATATATTATCTAGCAAGTGGTTCAAGTCACAGCCTGGTAACGTACAAGAGATGGTGAAGGAGTTACATACCGGTGACTTGAATCTTTTTGTTGATGGTATTGACAGTACTGTAGGACCGACTGATGCGGGTCGAGGTATACATGCAATTATTGCTAGGGAATTAGCTCCGGGGTTTCAATGCCCGGATACTAAAATTACCTTACCGGCGGAATTATGTGAGATGTTGGCTAGTACCGGGGACCGGGCTACTGCACCTATACCGGATTCCTGGAGGGGCCCGGAAAGAGTAACTATAAAACCTGAACCAGTTAATATGTCAACAGAAGAAGTTGCTGATTCACCGGAAGAGCAGACATTAAAGGCTGATGATGGTACTGGTAAGTTAGTTGATAGTGACCATAAACTACCGGAGAAGAATATTCCTGGTAAAAAGGGTGGGTCATATACCCAGAGTTACATGCCCTCCTAGTTAGGTATTACTTTTTTCTAGTGCTATACAGCAACTATAAAAGTTTATCTCCTGGTCTAGTACTAGTGCAGATCTATATAGATATTCAGAGATTATTAATAACTGTTCCTTGCTCTTATCTGTAGATATTTGTGTTTCTATAATATAGTCAAACATCTGCTTAAGTAAGTTTGCATAATCATTATTAAATAATTGCTCATTCTCAATAACAATTTTACGAGCTGACAAACTATCTACATTAATCGCGGTAAATATTTTAGATATAAAATCGCTATGCTTTTTATACGTGCCAATATTTAATACCCCACCTATACAACATTTCTGTAATTCATTTATTGTTTTCCTGAGGTCTGGGTAGAAGCTTTTTATTAATTCCGATATTAATTTCTTTTGATCACTATCAATTTTAATCTTCTCCTGCTTTAATATATGAACTACTCTAGAAACACACCCTTCAATTGGTGGTGTTAGGTCAAATGATTGGGATCGTGATTGTAGTGGTTGGATTACCCGGTGCTTATAATTCGCAGTTAATATAAAACGAGTATTACTACTATACTCCTCCATTGTGTTTCGGAGTGCTCGTTGTGCATCTATCGTTAACCCGTCAACTTCATCTAGAATTACTATCTTTAATGATCCTTGTATGGATCGAGTTTTCGCGAAGTTAGTTACACTAGTTCTTATTGTATCTATACCATTCTCATCACTAGCATTAATATATAAGTATTGTGAGTCAGTTATTATATCCTTCGCGATTACTTTAGCTAGACTAGTCTTTCCTATACCCGCGTTTCCGAGGAACAGGATATTAGGTATTTGTTGTGTTACTTTAAACTCGTTAAATCTGTCCCTAATAGCCTTAGAGAGAATCATTTCATCTAATGTAGCGGGTCTATATTTCTCCACCCATAAGCTATCGAATATACTCATATATTATCCGGTGGATGATGTAAAGTTTTTATCAGAAGACCCGAACCCCTTATCTCCTCTAGATGTATCTGTTATAGTGTCTGAGAAGGTGAAGGTTGACTGAATTAGCGGATATATTACTAGTTGAGCGATTTTATCGCCTTTCTTAATAACGGCATGGTTGAGAGGGTGAAAATTATAGATCTTAACAGCTAAGTCCCCTCTATACCCGTTATCTATGACACCTAGGTGAGGTTGTAAGCTTTTTTTGAACCCTAAACCGCTTCGGGGTTCGATTCGCATCCAATACCCGGGTGTCATATCAGCTAATTGTAAACCGACTGAGATTATATTACTACCACCTTTCGGGATTTTGACATCCTCTACTGCGATGAGATCAAATCCAGTATCACCGGTTCCGAGTTCTTTATTATTTGCGGACGGTAGGACGGCATCTGGATGAGTCTTTAATAGCTTAATATTAATGTTATTCATTAATTAGTGTTTGGTTATTATTAGTGCTTATATTCTCTAATACCTTAACCGCTCCGTTTGATTGTAACCATGATAAAAGTGTTGATAGTTGTTCCATAGGCAATTGATAAGTAATTCCGTTTACTGTTATATTGATCATATCTCTATTATATGATATATATTGTATAATTTCAACAGTTATAGTGTAAATATATATAGATGAGTGAAGATAATATAGATGATGATGCGTTTGAAGGTGTAAATGATCTTATAGAGCAGTTACAGGGAGGTACCGGGGAGATATCAGATATCGTTGAGGCTAGTGAAAAGGTCAACCTTTCCCGAGATGATCTAGAGGAATTTATTCTAGAGAATCAAGCAACATTAATTAAGGATAGTGTTGATGTTTTGCAGATCATGAAACAGTATGTTGCTGCCGCGCCAAATGCTGAGGATGTGGAGAGCTTCGCGGAGTTATTGAGAGCTACTAGTACTGCGATTGATAATCTAACGAAACTACATACCTCGAATCAACGTGTCGATACTCAGGTCAAGGTTAAGCAGATGGATATTGACGCAAAGAAGATTAATAATGATAATAATAATAAAACTATGTTAATTGGAACGAGAGAAGAGATATTCAAGAAAATGTTAAGTGATAGTAGTGTTATTGATATAAAGGTTGAGGATGTTGTTGAGGATAGTCTAGACGTTGAGTAAGGATTTAATTTTTTCCAAGAAGGATGATTTTCTTTTAGCATTAATCGCTTCATCTTCTGCCTTTTCCTTCATTAACCTCTTATTTTTAGTAAATTTATCCTCACAATCGACGCTTAACATGCAATTATTTGTATGTTCTTTTTTTGTCTTATATAATTTATGTTTTAATATATCCACACTAACTTTAGTACCTTCTACTTCTAGTAGAATCTTTTTAAATGGGTAATTCGATTTATTTTCTTTAGAGTTAAACCATTCAACCAATCTCCACAAATCTTCATATTGCTTCTGTAGGGTGTTAACTAACTCCGTAACTATCTTATTCATTCGTGTTCGATGAGCAAAGTCGGTAATTAAATTATTTCCATGAGATTCAGTACTGCTGTCTTTCTCTAGCTTATGACTATTTGGACCGTTAATTATATTCACTAAGTTGCTTCTTGTAGTTACGTTTAGTAATTTACTCATTTTTAGATTAATTAACTGTGTATTGATTGATAGTTTATTATGTAACTTGCTATTATATACCATAGGTGGGTCATACTTGCTTACCTCTACATCCCAGGTCGGTAATACCCTATCATCATCGATAAAATCTGTTTCTGTTAAGCACCCGATACTTTCACTTATATCCTTAAAGTATATATTTGACTTACCTGGTAACAATTTCTCACACTCTTGCTGTATTACAGGGTGTAATACTCTATATTTCTCGACCCAGTATGCTAAAAATTCATCATCTAGTCCGGCGACGTCTCGTGGTGGGTCGCTTTCGAAACCTACATTTTTTTTACTGATAGGGCTACTAAGGTTACCTTTTTTATCTTTTCCCCCTCTAGGGTCTGTTTTTATTTCTAAATCACCCTTAGTTAGGTCAGCAAATAGTTGTGCTTTATCAGTTATAGGGTCAACTGTTACATCAATATACCTATTTACATTAGCTATACCCATTTCTTTAGTAAATTTACTAATATGGGTATTATAATCAGTGAATGCTTTTATAAAATCCGTTGTCGACGCGATGTTTATATCTGTTGATTCAGGGTCTGTTGTTTTATCTGCCATTACTCAATAATCTTCTCTTCCTCGAAGTCCGGTTCCGAGTATCTGTAAGGTTTTACACCTATTATTTCATTATCATAACTCTCGCCATTAAATTTATGCTTTACATTTACTACTAAATACTGTCCTAGGATTTTTTCATCAAACTCATTATCAAAATAGAACCCGGGTCGATCTATACTAAAGAATCTACCAGTTCTTCTATATGTTTCCCCTTTTATATTAATACTACATGCATTATTTAGAAAAATTAAATTTTTGAATAATTGATTTCGACCTTTAACCGCTCTAGTCTTCTCATCATTACTTAAGGTAAATAAATTATTCATTACTTTCCGGGTTTTCTTCCCGGGAGTTATATTGAAGCTGGTTGCAGGTTTTCCATCTCCGAGGAAATTTTTCTCAATATACTGTGATTGAAATTTCTCAGTTACAGACTGAATTTCGTTTTTATATACATCTATATTAAATTCATGAGAACTCATGTTATAGCTATGTACTGCATATGTTGTTAGTAGTGTCTGATTATCTAATCCAGCCAGGTCAGTAAAATTCCATTGTTCCTTTTCTAGTTCAGCTACCTCTCCTTGTAACATATTCTTCCGACTTACCTTTCCAAGCACTGGAATCGGCTGTAACGGGTTCTTAACCTTACTATTAATATCACTCAGTTTTAGTTTAGGGGCTTTATTTTTTGCTCCTAGAAGGCTTAAGAACTTTGATATTGGTCCGGAGTGATATGATACTTGAAATTTATCAAATTGATATTCACCAGCAGTATCACCCTTTAGTGCATTCTCAAAGTACTTACTTATAGGAATTAATGTCCATTTCTTAAGATATGCATCATATTTAAATATGGAGAAATCATTATCAGCTGAATTTGAGCTAACATGGGAGTCCACTAACCAATCTAGGTCATTAATTCCCTTATACTGTGCTGGGCTAGAATAGAAGACGTTTGACCCACCGGCATCCCATAATTTATCATCAAATTCTGGCTTCTGATCCTCTAGTGAATGTTTTAAAAACTCCTTTATAGCGTCACCGGTTAGTATTGCTCTATCATCATTGTTTACCTGTCTTATATCTTTCGCGAATTTAGGGTCCTTCTTACTCTTCACTAGACCGGTTGAATAGTGGGTGTTTCTTTCAAGTAACAGCTGATATCTAAGGTCCCAAAAATATAATGTTCTTAATTCTTTACCATTATCTAAGTACTCTGTCTTAGTATCATATACAGCATAATCATTGGATAACTTATATATATCCTCGTCCGGGCGAGGGTCTAGACCGGAGACTTTTGCTAGGAACGACTTTACACTGGTAAGTTTTGGTGTAATATTTATAGATATAATATCGCGACCATCACCTCTGACCTTATATGTTGTACTTAGTTGTAGTAGCTCCAGCATCTTATCTGGTCCGGAGGATCGTTCTAATGCAGATTCATCATTTCTAAGTGTTATGTAACCAGTTGTATACCACTTGAATAGGTCATCCTCAATAACTAGATTTTCTATACCGGATTTGATAAATAAATTACGTTGTTTGCCATTATCTATCGCTATACAGAAAAACCAATCCCTATTATCCATAGATACGGTATTTCGTTGTGCCCACTTATCAACATACTCATTTAGTTCAGCTTTATTAGAAAAGAGTGGTATATTTATCATACTTTAGGTGTTAGTTCTTGATCAATCTCATCTAGTATAGTTCGTAGAAATGTAGACTTTATTATATATAATTTAGTACCACCGGGGACTAAATCTACAGGGTTTCTTACTTGATGTTTATTTGTTATATATATCATCCACCATAAATCTGTTGTACCATATGCCCGATAACTTATGGTTGTCCATGGTGTTTCGTATTGAATGGTAGTTGTATCATAAATATTCGGGTCAGCTATATTTATATCTATATTTACCCTTCTTAGTATGTTATAAAAATACTTATCCTTAGTTATAAACATTCTAAATATATTCTCATATCGTCCAGAATCAATAGCCTCTAGCTCTTCAATATTGTTATGAAACTCTCCTATAGCGTCCATATTATAGTGTATCGTCGATTGTCCTAACTCCTGTGGTTATTTTTCTATTAACATTATGATACATAAAATTTCTAGTATGGGCTACTAATTCCTGTATGTTTAGTGTTATATCATAAGCCTCCGGTATGGTTACGCGGACCGGTTTAAGGTTATCCTTTTCATCAAATGGTAGATCAATTGTCACTTCCCTTCGGGAACCTATAAACTGTACATCCACTGAACTCATGTATGAAAACGGTGAGTATGATACTCCCGGGACTGTTACCTCATATATACATGGAGGCATCACTAGTTGCTTACTAGCCCTATTTGGTAGGTTCTGATATACTAACATAAACGCTAGTTGAAAATTTCTTATCATATCCTGATAATCTCCAGTATTATATAATGGAAATTTTACTGTATAATTCCTTACATTTCCACCATGTTGAAAGAATTGAGGTTGCTCGGTGAAATAACCGGCGCCACCACCCGCAAGTGTGGATGCGTTACCTATTATATCTCCAATCGCTCCAGCTCCTTCGGCAAGTTTACCAACTTTTCCGAGTACTTGACCTATCTTACTGTCAGCTCCGCCAGCTTTCCCAAGAACCGCATTCGCGGCCCCGGTCGCGCCTTTCATTATGCTTTTTGCATCAGCTCCTTGACCAAAATTATTAGTCCCAGTATTTAGATATGTACCTTCCAATGATGGTAGGTCGTAATAAAATCCGGTATCTCTAGTCGCGTAAAGACCTTTATATGCAGATAATACTCCCGTAAATGCTGCACCAAGGAAGGTAAGAGCGTCTGTAGATTGACCTAAGTAATATTGTGATCTTGTCAATAGCGATGATGCATCTTGAACTAATTCCTTTAATATTACCCTAGGGACTTCATCTCTCTCATCATTTAGAGTCCATGTATATTGCCGGCTTACATCTATATATGTATATTTCTCTATATCCGGGTTGATAGCACCGCCGATATTAGAGCCTATACTGAAAATGGGCTCAACTCCGGAACCGTTTACACCTTTTAATTTCGGTGCCTCCTGTCCATCCTTACCTTGTTCGTCGAATGACCATATATAATTATATGTTGGTTTAGGCATACTATTATTTAATCAAGTGTATTATAATACAAATTAACTATATGTTGAATAATGTCCGGGTTTATGCTGATTATCAACGAATCCACTTCTCCATTTACTAATTATATCAGTATCAAACCTATTAATAGTGGTTGTATTATTGTTAGATACTGATGACGAACTATTAGATGATACTATATTAGGGTTATCTTCTTGTGATTTTTTATTATTAGATGAACTTCCGGAGTCTCTGAATTTTTCTTTGGCTGCTGAGGCTCCTCTTAATACAGTTGATTTAATTCTTTCCCCGGCTGGGGTTATTTTTGATATAATATTATTACCGGCGGATTTGACCGGTTTTAGTATATTTCCCATTGGTTTAGTTATATTAGAACTCTTACTAAGTAATGAACTACCTTTTGCTTTGATTTTACTAGG
>TARA_R110002153_G_scaffold264615_1_pt1 | contig 11420 bp, 14 predicted proteins | sample TARA_R110002153 | Tara Oceans TARA_R110002153 (sample SAMEA4398193) | marine metagenome | biome: Polar Biome; feature: [SRF] surface water layer (ENVO:00010504); material: water (ENVO:00002006), including particulate matter (ENVO:01000060) such as... | depth 5 m
TTGCGGGCCAAGCAAAGCTTGTTCAAAAACTTTCCAGAAGTTTTTGTCGAACCGCGGGGGTTCTCATTCCTCTAATTGAATTCAATGATAAATTTTAAGCAATAAAAAACCCGCAACAGGTGCGGGTTTTTTATTATGTGGCGGATAGCGAGGGATATACTCAAATACATCCATGTATTTGCCCCTTCGGGCGCTGACGCGGTACTAATCGTTCCCGACGATTAGTCGAACCGCGGGGGTCCTCATCCCTCTAATTGAATTCGATCATAAATATTAAGCAATAAAAAACCCGCAACAGGTGCGGGTTTCTTGTATGTGGCGGATAGCGAGGGATTCGAACCCCCGGTAGGTTTGACCCTACGTCTGATTTCAAGTCAGGTGCATTAAACCGAGCTCTGCCAGCTATCCGAATTGTTCTACAATCCTGAGTGGCTAAGCTAAGCTTTTTTGCCTCCCCGAATTGAGGATGCGAATATTAGTGACGTTTCTAGGGCTTGTAAAGCCTTAATTGCACAAAAAGTGCTGATTGATTATTGTTTGAACGGATTGTGCGCATTTACATCAAGTTACTAATAATATAAATATTTAAATACGGTATTACTTGAAAAAGTGAACCAAACCCCATACAAAGACACTATTAATATAGAAACTATTTTTAACTTACGTTTGGAGAATATAATGGATCAAAGAACTTCTTTTAGTAGTGCAGGTGAAGCTTCTGTATTACAAACCAACAAAGTACTTCGCAATACTTATATGTTGTTGGCGATGACATTAACGTTCAGCGCAGTTTGTGCTGGGGTTGCCATGTCTATAGGTCTAGGGCAAGGCGCTGCAATGATGATGAGTCTTGGTGCGTTAGTGATGATTTTTTTCCTTAATAAAGCAGCACAAAGCTCAATGGGCATTGTGTTTGTTTTTGTGTTTACTGGTTTATTGGGCGCTTCTTTAGGGCCAATGCTAAATCACTATGCTGGTTTTCCAGGTGGCACAAGTTTAATTATGCAGGCCTTTGGTACTACGGCTTTGGTATTCTTCGGATTGTCAGGCTATGTACTAACGACTAAAAAAGACTTCTCTTTTATGGGTGGGTTTTTACTAGTAGGTTTGATTGTGGCCGTTGTTGCGTCACTTGCTAACATTTTCTTCGCTATTCCAGCATTAAGCTTAGCGATAAGTGCAGCGATTGTGTTCATCATGTCTGGTTTCATTTTATATGATACTAGCCGCATCATAAACGGTGGCGAAACTAACTATATTCGCGCTACTGTTTCTATGTACTTAAACATCTATAACTTATTCACCTCTATCTTGCATCTTCTTGGTGTTTTCGGTGGCGACGATTAATTCCTAAATGAATTAACTTTTAAAACGCCTCAGCTTGCTGGGGCGTTTTTTTATGTTACATTTGCAATCCTATGGCATCTTTTACCTTATTAGTTACATCCGCCCCCTTTTCAGAACAAAGCGCTTATAGCGCATACCGTTTTGCCCTTGCGGCTGCGCAGGCAAAACACAGTATCAATGGCATCTTTTTTTATCAAAGTGGCACCCTAAATGGTTCTAGTTTACAAATTACCCCATCTAATGAATTTGATTTATATGGAGCATGGATAAAACTGTCGCAGCAATATCAAGTGCCTCTTATGGTATGTGTTAGCGCCGCGAGTAAAAGAGGGATTACCACAGCAGAAGATGCACAAGACTCTGACAACCCTCATTTTAGTTTGGCTGCACCTTTTGAATCTGTTGGTTTAGGTGAGTTGGCTACATTGATTAGTAATAGCGATAGGTTGCTACAATTTTGAATCAAGCCACAACCAGCATCGCCATTATCAATAAATCTGCGCCTTATGGCTCATCAAATGGCCAAGAGAGCTTAGATATGGCGTTAGCCATGAGTAACTTTGCTCAAGACGTGAGTGTGTTTTTTATGGATGATGGCGTGTTTCAATTATTGTTACCCCAAGATCCAACAACCATAGATGCTAAGGCTTATTACAAAACCTTCCCTGCTTTAGAATTTTATGACATTGAAAATATTTATGTCTGCAAACAAAGTCTTATACAAAGAAATATTCAAACATCTCAGTTGTGCATTTCAGTCACACTAATGGAGTTTGATGATTTGTCTAAGCTGCTTGCTAAACAGCAGCACCTGATGAGCTTTTAATGATTTTACACAAAATATCCACAAGCCCATTTAGCCATCTAGCCTTAGAACATTGTTTGCTGCGACTACATAGCTCAGATGGACTGCTACTGACTCAAGACGCTGTATATGGTTTGAGGCACCAAAGCTTGTATTCTAAGCTCGCAGAGCTGCGCTGCGTGTATGTACTTAAAGAAGATGCGCAGGCTCGCGGCGTAGCAGTTGAAAGTGACAATATACAGCTGATCAATTATGCAGAATTTGTTGAGCTCAGTTTACAATATGAAAAAGTAATGAGTTGGTAGGGACAGATGGAATATTATTTTGAAGTCGCGGGCAAAACTATTGCTACCGATAAAGCAGGCTACTTATTAGATATCGAAGATTGGCAAGAAGACTTAGCCCCTACTTTAGCCAAAACAGAAAATATCGAGTTAACCGCTAACCATTGGGAAGTCGTTAACTTTGTACGCAAGTTTTACCTAGAATTTAATACTAGCCCAGCGATGCGAGCCTTAGTGAAAGCCATGGCCAATGAGTTTGGTCCAGAAAAAGGCAATAGCCGTTACTTGTTTAAACTTTTCCCCAAAGGCCCAGCCAAACAAGCCACAAAAATAGCGGGGTTGCCTAAACCTGCTAAATGTTTGTAATTAATGCGTAAAAACAACAGCTATAAATAAGATCTCACAACTAAAACAAGAGCGTTGGTGGAGAATTTTCTTAATTAAATATGAGCGTTAATTCATATTTTCACTTTAATTAAACTACGACCCCTTTATCAACGATTTAATTATTGACGGAATACGTCAAAGACGTACAATAAAATCATGTATACGATTATAGAAACCCCAACATTTAAGAATGATGCCGACTCGATCTGGACAGAAGATGAAAGAGGTGATTTTTGTACTTGGATTGCTGACAACCACGATTTAGGTGATGTCATACTCGGTAGTGGCGGATGCAGAAAAATTAGGTGGTCGAAACGCGGTGTAGGGAAACAAGGTGGTGTTCGAGTAATCTATTACACAAAACTTAAAAATGGTGAAATATGGCTGTTAGTTATTTACAGTAAGTCTGTAACAGAAAATATTCCATCTCATATCCTTAAATCCATTAAAGAGGTAATAGATAATGGCTAAAACACAGATGACCGGTGAGGAGCTTGGAAATAAGTTACTTCAATCCGTAAAAGAAATGAAAGCGGGTAACGCTGCTCGCAATACACAAGTAGAACCTAATGAAGTAGCGTCTGCCCGTTTAAAAACTGGTCTTACTCAAAATCAATTTGCATCTGCATTACAGATTTCTCCGAGAACACTGCAAGAGTGGGAGCAAGGTAGACGACAGCCTTCAGGAGCGGCAAAAGCTTTGATTCAAATCGCATTTAGGCACCCCGAAGTTATCCATGAAGAACTACGGGCGAATGGCTAACGATCGTAACTATCTGGGTTAGAGTTACATTAAATACCTTATGATGGCTATCCCAATAAGGTCACTTTTATTCCTATTTTTGCCCCCTATATTTTCAAGTCGTTTTATTTAACGTTGTTCTGACCCCGATATTGGTTTACCTAAAAACGAAAAGCACGCTTCGCGCCATCATCCATGATGGTTTTGACTTGAATCCCTTCTAGCCAGTTACTCTTTTTATAAAGTGCTTCATTGCACTTTACCTTTCAGGCCAGCTAAAGCTGTTCCATATTTATCCCTTAAATATGGTCAACTGATGTGGCTGTCCTGTTAGTCCTGTTATTGTCATTATATGTTTTCATATAGGAATGAAAAATTAGGCTATGCAGTTTCTTAGGAAACATGATAAAAGTAGAGAAAATAAATACTCGGTGTGTCGCCCTGATTAAATACGGGACAAGCCGACGGATTAAACTGTCAGGCTTCAGGAAAATTTAACTATGGCTTCCCTTTTAGAACATCCAGATTCACAAGAGTTCTTTGATCGTACATATTCTTTACTGATGGAAGAAGCTGACAGAGGATGTGTTTTGCTTGGGGTTTCTTTATTGGATGAAGAATTAAATAAAATGTTTAAATCTTTTGTTCCGGAAAATACAAGCCAAAAGCGATTAAAGGAAATATTTGACGGCAAAAATGCTTTTGGCAGCTTATCTGCAAAATTGGATATAGCTTACGTCTGCCGTTTATTGCCTGTAGATTTAGTTAATTGTCTGCATTTACTGAGAAAACTAAGAAATAACTTAGCACATCAAGCATCTACCTTTTCTATTGAAGAAAACTTGGATCAGATATACGAAATATTCAATAAGACTAGCGGTAACCTGATTGCTGGAATGACACAGTTATCTGGTGAATTTGTTTATGGCCAGTTTATAGAAAAAGTTATGAATACCAATCATCCTACAGATGAGAGCAAAAAACTTTTCGAGTCAAAAGAAGAAGCTTTTGCATATTTAGAAAAAAATGACAATGTACAAAAAACGCTTTTTGAACAAAGAATAAAAATTATGTTGGTAATAGGTATTGCTAGCTTGGGTGGCTTAATAATATTTCATAGAGAAAAAGTACTGGCTAAATTCGAATAGTAAGCCTAACAAACGCATTAAAATTGAGGTCTAACAGTTAGCTTTCGCTCATTCTTCGCTTACTGTAATCCGTAATTTATTCGGGCGTTATCCTTCACAAGGTTGATTTTAACTTACAATATAACTACACTTTAATTATGGACGATTTTGATTTTCAATGGGATATAGGGAAAGCTGCTTCTAATTCTAAGAAGCATGGTGTTAGTTTTGATGAAGCTAAGACTGTGTTTTCTGATGTTTTGGCGCGGTTAATACCTGATCCTGACAGCTCACATGGAGAAGAGCGATTTATTATTTTAGGTCAAAGTACAGCTAGTCGCTTACTGATTGTTTGTCATTGTTATCGCGATGAAGGTGATATTATCCGCATAATTTCGGCACGTAAGGCAGATAAACGAGAGCGTAAGATCTATAAGGATTTCCATAATGCGTGAACACTATGACTTTACAGATTCGATAGAGAATCCCTACGTAAAGAAAACCAAAAAACAAATTACAATTCGATTAGATAAAGACGTAATTGGCTATTTTAAGAAGCTATCGGAAAAGAACGGTATTCCGTATCAAAATTTAATTAATCTATATTTGAAAGACTGCGCAGATTCGCAAAAAGAGCCTAGGATAGATTGGCAGTGAAGGATACTCGGGTAGCCAGAGGTCTCTAACCACTAGCCCCACAACACCCTACATGCGGCTCCGCACAGGGCGTTTCGATTAGGATAGTGAAGGGAAAATAAGTAAGACCCCCATTGTAACTTTCACCTTAAATCTATTGGCAGCGAAGCTGATAAAACTCTTTGTTGGCAACGCCGATGCTCTTGATTTACCCCCGACTGAATACTCACCAATTATTAGGTGAATTTAGTGCAATTTGCAGGGACGCAAATTGAGTTCGCCAATGCTGGGAGCAAGTGCGAACGACCTGCTAAATATGCCTAATAATTGGAAGAAGAGCATTGCCTTCGAGCGGCATTTTTTGCTTACTTTTTGTAACCGCACAAACAGGACAACCATGATAATTTACCCTATGAAAAAAAACGACCTTCCCTACTAACTCCAATATCCCAAGTCTCCGCCATTGTTCCCGCATTTAAAGTTTCAGCACAAAAAGGCTTATTTTAGGGGCAAATGGCATGGGTGAAACTGGTATTTTTAGAAGCACAGCTTCGCCCAATTGAACAGCTCGACAGGGAAGTCGAGATTGGGTGTGGATCATCATGGATGTGTCATTGACTTCATTGAAGCGTTCACATCTGGTAGGAAAAAATACACTTGGAACGACCCTAAAATAAGCCTTTTTGTGCGGTTAAGAACTTTAGTAGCGAGCGGCCTTTTTTGCCTACTTTTTTTGGCTGCAGCAAAAAAGTAGGTCGTAAAGCAGGGATGCTTTTTGAAAAAAGGCATGCGACCGCCAAGGATGGCGGAAGGTAGAATAACGCAGGAGCAGTTATCGAGATGCCGTGTGCGAAGCACATAAGTGAACGAAGTGAATCGTAAACACTAAAAAGGTGAGCCTAAGCTCACCTTTCCCAAATCAAATAAAACCCTACCCTCTAGCCTATTTTCTCTAAACCACCCATATAAGACTGCAACACTGTAGGCACAGTCACAGAACCATCAGCTTGCTGATAGTTCTCTAAAATAGCCACTAAAGTACGCCCCACCGCTAATCCAGAACCATTAAGAGTATGCAATAACTCAGGTTTGCTGCCATGTTCACCACGGAAACGAGCTTGCATTCTGCGAGCTTGGAAGTCCAACATGTTAGAGCATGAGGAAATTTCACGGTAGGTATCTTGAGCAGGTAACCACACTTCAAGGTCGTAAGTCTTACAAGCACCAAAGCCCATATCACCGGTACATAACAACATCTTACGATAAGGTAACTCAAGTAATTGCAGTACCTTTTCAGCATGCCCTGTTAGTTCTTCTAGGACATCAAAAGAAGTATCTGGAGTCACTAGTTGTACTAGCTCTACTTTTTCAAATTGATGTAAACGAATAAGCCCTCGAGTATCACGGCCATAAGATCCTGCCTCACTTCGAAAACAAGGGCTAAAAGCAGCCATTTTTATAGGTAAATCATTGGCTGCATATATTTCATCACGGGCGATATTCGCTAGCGGTACTTCAGAAGTAGGAATAAGTGACAAGCCCTGCCCTTCTTCGGTAGCAGGTTTAGTGTGAAAGGCATCGCCCATAAACTTAGGGAATTGACCTGTACCTGTCATGCTTTCTTGGTTAACTAATAATGGTATGTTGGTTTCTTCGTAGCCATGTTCTTGGGTATGTAAGTCGAGCATAAACTGAGCAATAGCACGATTAAGACGAGCCACTTGCCCACGCATTACCACAAAACGTGAACCTGCCAATTTGGCACCCGCATCAAAATCTACGCCTTTACTTAGGCCTTCACCTACTTCCACATGATCTTTCACTTCAAAATCAAATTCACGTGGTGTGCCCCAGCGGCTGATTTCAAGGTTGTCATTTTCATCTTTACCTTGAGGCACTGAGTCGTCGGGTAAATTTGGAATAATTTGTGATTTAGTCGCAATTTCTTCTAATAAGACAGCTAATTCTGCTTTAGCAGCATCTAATTCGTCGCCAAGCTTTCCTACTTCAGCCAATAAAGGTTGAATATCTTCACCCGACGCTTTGGCTTTACCAATAGATTTAGAACGCACATTACGTTCGTTTTGTAATTCTTGGGTTTTAATCTGTAGTGATTTACGTTTTTCTTCTAATTCGATAAAGGAATTTACGTCTAATTCAAAACCTCTTCTTTTAAGTTTTTCTGCAGTCTGTTGAATATCGCTACGTAAATATTTTGGATCTAACATCTTGTTTTATCTAACCTTTGACTAATTGTGTGCCTAACCATGCTGCAAATAGGCAGCACAATATATTTAATGTTACGTTAAGTGCAGCTTTGAACCACAAGCCCTGTTGAAAGAGCATTAACGTGTCTACTGAGAATGTGGAGAATGTGGTGAGAGCACCAAGAAAACCAATTCCGATTGTTGTTCGCCACAGTGCCGTTTCTAAATGACCATGTTCCAATAACGAATATAAGAAGCCTAGAAAAAATGACCCCACAACATTGACCAGAAGTGTACCAAAAGGAAAGCCTTTGCCAAACCATTGAAACATCAGTTGCGAAAGAAAATACCGTAAACATGCGCCCGATGCTCCACCAAGAGCAATAAAAATATATATTGTGGCAGGATGCATACTATCTGTACCTTTGCTCTGTGCTGTGCAAATCTAGTTCTTTTAAAAATTTCAATTTTTCTTGGAGCTTTTTTTCTAGCCCACGATTGCTGGGTTGATAATATTGGGTATCACGAAGTTCCTCAGGAAAATAGTTTTCTCCCGCAGCGTAGGCGTGGCTCTCATCATGGGCATAACGGTATTCTTTACCATAACCTAAGTCTTTCATCAGGCTAGTAGGTGCATTTCTTAGATGTTCTGGTACAGCGCTATCCGGCGTGTCTTTTGCGTGTGCAACAGCTGCTTTAAATGCCACATAAACGGCATTACTTTTTGCGGCACTAGCACAATACAAAATTGCTTGGGCAATCGCCCTTTCACCTTCAGCGGGTCCAACCCGTTGAAATATATCCCAGGCATTAAGGCATATTTGCATAGCACGAGGATCAGCGTTACCAATGTCTTCTGTGGAAATGGCCAATAAACGCCTAGCCACATAAAGTGGGTCGCATCCGGCGACTAACATACGTGCATACCAGTACAGTGCAGCATCGGGCGCTGAACCACGTACTGATTTATGAAAAGCTGAAATCAAATCGTAAAACTGGTCACCATTTTTATCATATTGTGCGACCTTTTCGCCTACTGCGAGTTTTACCATTTCTACCGTTAGGGTTTTGTCTACACAGTCTGTTGGTAAGAAGTCAGCGCTGAGTTCTAAATAATTTAATAAACGTCTTGCATCACCTGCTGCCATATCAATCAGCATAGACTTGGCTTGGTCGTCTAAGGTGATATCAGTCAACCCTAAACCACGTTCTTTATCGGTTAAGGCTTGGGTTATTACATCACTGAGATCTTCTTTACTTAAGCCCTTAAGGACATAGACTCTTGCTCTGGATAACAAGGCATTATTGAGTTCAAAAGAAGGGTTTTCGGTTGTCGCACCAATAAATGTCACTGTGCCATCTTCGATATAAGGCAAAAATGCATCTTGTTGGCTTTTGTTAAAACGGTGTACTTCGTCTACAAACAAAATAGTGCGTTGTTGGTGCTGGCTGGCGTAATGTTTAGCGTTGTCTATTGCGTTGCGAATGTCCTTAACACCACTACTGACAGCTGATAATCGTTCGATATGAGCTTGGCAATGATTGGCCACTAACTCTGCTAAGGTTGTTTTGCCTGTTCCTGGCGGCCCCCACAATATCATTGAATGGCATTGACCACGCAACAGAGCCGCTCTTAAAGGTTTATCTGGACCAATGATATGTTGCTGACCAAAATACTGTTCTATCACTTGAGGACGCATACGCGCGGCTAAAGGTGCGAACTGTGCAACTGAGTTTGGTGTATCAGCAAAGTCAAATTCTGCGGTCATAGTTATCGCTGATCGTCCAGTTCATACCCTTCGGGTATCACAAAAATAAAGGTATTAGCTGGTAATGGTTTATTTTGTTTTATATCGCTGAAAGACAAGACACTTTTTTGTTGTTGCCCATCTTGGCTTTCAAGCTCTACTAAGAGGTCACCATTAAAGACCAAACGTAATGACTCTATTCCACCATTTAGTTCAAGTGGTGTAATGATAAATTGGTTATCTGATTGACTGACAGTAAATTCTTGCCATTTACTGCTATCTGGATTGGTTAACAATATGAGTGGATTGTTATCTAGTGCCACATCTGCACTGTTAACCACCACTTGCTCTAAAAAAGGATCAACATTCCAAATATTATCGCCATCAGCCAATAACACACTTTCGTTAGGTTCAAACAGCTCCCAATATAACTTGTTGGGTTGTTGTAACACTATTCGCCCAGAGGCTTGTTGTAGTAATGTATTTTCAATATCGACTACTGTTTGAGTAAAATTAGCCTGATAGGTTGCAAGCAAAGACAACTTAACTTTCAACTGTTGTTTAGCATCCATATCTGCTGCAAATGTGTATGTACTGGTTATTAACACTGCGGTTAATAACCACAGTTGTTTGAGCTGGGTAAGCTTGTTCATTTATGATTACTTCTTGTAGGGTTAATCTCTAGGGGCTGCAGCGGCTAAAACTTCGCGGTTGCCATTATGCCCAGGTGAAGTTACGACGCCACTTTGTTCCATTTGTTCCACTAGTCGCGCTGCACGATTGTAACCAATTCTGAATTTTCGTTGTACGCCTGATACCGACGCCCTTCTACTCTCAGTTACAAAAGCGACGGCTTCATCATAAAACACATCATATTCTTGATCTGAGTCTTCTGACTGCTCGCCCGGTAACAGGATTTCGGCACTAGCATCGCCGTTCAAAATTTCGTCAATGTATTGAGGTGCACCACGTTTTTTCCAATCAGCAACAACTGCATGCACTTCGTGATCATCCACAAAGGCTCCATGAATACGCGTTGGCACACCGGTTCCAGGTGGCAAATACAACATATCCCCAGCTCCTAAAAGAGCCTCTGCGCCACCTTGGTCGAGGATAGTTCTAGAATCAATTTTAGAAGACACCTGAAACGCAATACGGGTTGGAATATTGGCTTTAATTAAACCGGTAATTACATCTACGGAAGGCCTTTGTGTTGCCAAAATCAAGTGAATACCAGCAGCACGGGCTTTTTGGGCAATACGTGCAATTAACTCTTCGACCTTTTTGCCTACTATCATCATCATGTCGGCGAATTCATCTACCACCACCACTATGGCTGGTAGTTTCTCTAGGATAGGCGCCACAGTTTCCATACTTTCTTCAAACTTCCACAATGGATCGCGGATCGGTTCACCGGCTTCAATCGCATTTAGCACTTTGGTGTTGTAACCTTTTAGATTCCTGACCCCAAGAGCAGACATCAATTTATAGCGACGCTCCATTTCACCCACGCACCAACGTAATGCGTTAGCCGCTTCTTTCATGTCTGTTACTACTTCTGCTAATAAATGAGGAATGCCTTCATAAACTGACAACTCCAACATTTTTGGGTCGATCATGATCATACGCACATCTTCAGGCGTTGATTTGTACAACAGGCTTAAGATCATCACGTTGACACCAACAGACTTACCCGACCCAGTAGTACCAGCGACTAACAGATGAGGCATTTTCGCCAGATCCACTACAACAGGTTTGCCAGAAATATCTACACCTAACACCATAGTTAATGGTGATTCAGAAGATTGGAACACATCCGCGCCGATCACTTCACTTAGACGCACCATATCGCGTTTTTTATTTGGTAATTCCAGACCAATAACAGATTTACCGGGAATAACTTCAACCACACGTACCGAAATAGCAGACATAGAGCGAGCTAAATCTTTAGATAAAGTAGTAATTTTGCTGACTTTGACGCCGGGTGCTAAGTCCATTTCAAAACGTGTGATAACAGGTCCGGGATACACACCAACCACTCTTGCTTCGATATTAAAGTCGGCTAGTTTGGACTCGAGTAAACGAGAGACAATTTCTAATTCTTCTGGGGTGATGGGATTCTTAATTTTATCGGCTC
>TARA_R110002153_G_scaffold50828_2_pt1 | contig 11403 bp, 9 predicted proteins | sample TARA_R110002153 | Tara Oceans TARA_R110002153 (sample SAMEA4398193) | marine metagenome | biome: Polar Biome; feature: [SRF] surface water layer (ENVO:00010504); material: water (ENVO:00002006), including particulate matter (ENVO:01000060) such as... | depth 5 m
AGAACGTATCTTCCCAATTAATTTACCTGCACTTCAAAAAATTGAAGTAAATAAAAGAGGTAAAGTACGTAGATCTAGAATTTACTATTTCCGTGAATTAACTGGCAAGAAAGCTAGAATTAAGGAAATAAGAGGATAAATTTCCCTCAACAAATATATAAAGCACCGTTTCAATTTGAGACGGTGCTTTTTTTATGAACAAAAGTGAATAACCGATGTTCATAACCTGTTGATTAATAAATATTTATAAAAATATTCGTTCAATAGATTTTTTTTTGTAAATTTAAGTGTGATTAACAATTTGGAAACGACAAGGCATCCAATTTAGAGTCATTACGAAGTTTGCGTTCTTTGTATTGTTATTGAACCTTTTAGGGGTGAATATTTTAGATAAAGGCTGTCGCTTTTATATTTAATGATTTATTAAATATCTAAATTCTATATTTTAGTTTTTAGTGATTAATTAAAATAACGAAAAAGAAATGTTGATTAAAGTTTAGACCCCATGTTTAAATTTCAAAAACATTTTAAACGTTGAATTAGTGAAGCGGGTGCAATCAAGGGTTGCCGTTTTAATGAAAAATTAAAACAAACTGTCCGTAAACTTTTTCTAAAAAGCCATATCATTGTATGCGTACATTGATATGGCTTTTGTTATTTAACAAATCTTCACGCCAGCCTGAAATATTAGGGCAATTCCTGTCTTTTTAGCCTATAGAAAATTGTATCTTTGTTCCGCTTAAATTAAAACAAACCGCAAATGTCCAAAATTTTTTATACCAAAACAGACGAAGCCCCAGCATTGGCTACGGTGTCTTTTTTACCTATTGTAAAAGCTTTTACCAAATCTTCAGGAATTAAAATAGAAACCAGAGATATCTCTCTCGCAGGTAGAATTGCAGCTACCTTTCCCGAATTTTTAACCAAAGAACAACAGGTTTCCAATGATTTGGAGGAATTGGGCAATTTGGCAAAACAGCCGGAAGCAAACATCATCAAATTACCAAATATTAGCGCTTCTATTCCTCAATTGAAAGAGGCTATTCAAGAGTTACAGTCTAAAGGCTATAAATTACCTAGTTATCCAGATGAGCCTAAGAATGAGGAAGAAAAAGAAATTAAGGTTAAATACGATAAAATAAAAGGCAGTGCCGTTAACCCTGTATTACGTGAAGGTAACTCTGATCGTAGAGCTCCACGCGCAGTAAAAAATTATGCAAAACAGAATCCACACAGTATGGGTGCTTGGAGTTCAGACTCCAAGACACATGTTGCTACTATGGCTGAAGGTGATTTTCAAGCAAATGAAAAATCCATAACTCTTAGTAAGGATACATCGATACAGATTAAATTGGTATCCGATTCTTCAGAAACTATTCTAAAAGATAAATTAGACCTATTAGCTGGCGAAATTATTGATGCTACTGTATTAAGTAAAAAAGCATTACTTGAATTCTTAGAAAAGGAAATTAAAGATGCCAAAGAAAAAGGTGTTCTATTCTCGGTTCATCTAAAAGCGACCATGATGAAAGTTTCCGATCCAATTATTTTCGGTCACGTTGTGGAAACATTCTTAAAGCCCGTATTTGTAAAATATACCGACACATTTGATACGTTGGGTGTTAGCCCAAATGATGGCTTAGCCAGTTTATATCAAAAAATTGAAAAGCTACCGCTAGCTGAGAAAGATGCAATTAAAAAAGATTTAGATGCTGCTTTGGCCAGCGGACCAGATTTGGCCATGGTAAATTCAGATAAAGGTGTAACAAACCTACACGTACCAAGCGACATAATTATTGATGCATCAATGCCTGCAATGATTAGAAATTCAGGTAAAATGTGGAACGCTCAAGGTAAGGCTCAAGATACTAAGGCGGTTATACCAGATAGTAGTTATGCCGGTATTTATACCGCTACTATCGATTTCTGCAAGAAACACGGAGCATTTGATCCGACAACAATGGGTACTGTTCCAAATGTTGGTCTTATGGCCCAAAAAGCAGAAGAGTATGGCTCTCATGACAAAACTTTTGAAATTAAGGAAAATGGTTCAGTGCAAGTTTTAGATTTAGAAACCGGTACTGTTTTAATTGAGCATAAGGTTAGTAAGGGAGATATTTGGCGTATGTGTCAAGTGAAGGATGCTCCTATTCAAGACTGGGTTAAATTAGCTGTATCTAGAGCAAAGGCAACTAAAGATCCAACAATATTCTGGTTAGATGAGAAAAGAGCTCATGATGCAGAACTTATTAAAAAAGTAAAAACCTACTTAGCTAAAGAGGATACTCATGGATTGGACATTCAAATCATGTCCCCTACTGCAGCTACAGAATTTACTTTAAAAAGAATGAAAGCCGGCAAGGATACTATTTCTGTTTCTGGTAATGTTTTACGTGATTACTTAACTGACCTTTTTCCAATACTTGAAGTCGGTACGAGTGCTAAAATGCTTTCTATAGTTCCTTTAATGAATGGTGGTGGTCTATTTGAAACAGGCGCAGGTGGTTCTGCCCCAAAACACGTAGAGCAATTTTTAGAAGAAGGACATTTAAGATGGGATTCTTTAGGTGAATTTTTAGCATTGGGAGTTTCCTTAGAGTTCTACGGAGAGAAGAACGGGAATACAATGGCTAAAGTTCTTGGTGACACTTTAGACAGCGCTACAGAAAAGTTTCTATTAAACGACAAGTCTCCTTCTAGAAAAGTAAAAGAAATCGACACTAGAGGAAGTCATTTCTTCCTAGCAAAATATTGGGCAGAAGCACTAGCTCAACAAGATAATAATGCAGAATTAAAAGCAATATTTTCAAAGGTAAGTACTCAAATTAACGAAAAAGAACCTCAGATTCTTACTGAATTAATTAATGCTCAAGGTTCGAAACAAGATATAGGCGGGTACTATAAGCCTGATGCTATTTTGGTAGAAAAAGCAATGAGACCGAGCACTACACTTAATGAAATTTTAAACGCAATTTAATTACAACGTTTTAAATTAAAATACCCTCAATACTAATTGAGGGTATTTTTTTTGGAACAACATTAACTTTTAGGAGGGTTGCCGATTTCTGACTATTTTTACTAAAAAAATTGATGAAAGGATACCTACAACTTATTCTTGTCACCCTACTTTGCTATTCCTCAATTTCATTAGGTCAAGAAAAATTTACTTTAAGTGGTACCATATCTGAGAATAGTAGTAATGAGACACTTATTGGTGTAACAATTGCAATACCAGAATTAAAAACTGGTGTAACAACTAATGAGTATGGTTTTTATTCCATCACCTTACCAGAAGGTACTTATTCAGTTTTAATTAGCTACATAGGCTTCAAAGATGTTCTACAAGAAATAAAACTAAACGAAAATAGACGAATAGATTATTTACTTGAAGAAGAAGCTGAACAGCTAGAAGAGGTAGTAGTTACAGAAAATGTGGAAAAGATGGATATTCGAAAACCACAAATGAGTGTAAACACCCTCTCTATAGGTACCATCAAAAAAATACCTGTAATTCTTGGAGAGGCCGACATAATTAAGTCCATCTTACTTTTACCCGGCGTAACAAATGCTGGTGAAGGTGCTTCAGGTTTTAATGTTCGAGGGGGTGCCGTAGACCAAAACCTTATCCTTTTAGATGAAGCAATAATTTTCAACTCATCTCACTTATTCGGCTTCTTTTCGGTATTCAATCCTGATGCAATTAAAGATATCAAACTATATAAAGGTGGCATTCCTGCTCGATATGGTGGTAGAGTTTCCTCTGTTCTAGATATTTTTCAAAAAGAAGGAAATAGTAAGAAGTTTAAAATGAATGGTGGTATTGGTGCAGTTGCCAGCAGGCTTTTAATTGAAGGCCCTATTAAAAAAGATAAAGCAGCTTTTTTGATTGGTGGTAGAGCATCTTATGCACATCTTTTCTTACCCTTATTCGATCTTGACAACACCGCCTATTTCTACGATTTAAATACCAAACTTAATTATAGATTAGACGACAAGAACAACATATTTCTATCTGGTTACTTCGGTAGAGATGTATTTGGCATAAATGATAGTTTTGTAAACACTTACGGAAATGCAGTGGGTAATTTTAGATGGAACCATTTATTCTCAGATAAATTATTCTCCAATCTATCGCTTATTTATTCAGATTACTATTATGGCTTAAAGCTTGATTTTGTTGGTTTTAATTGGAATTCAGGTATTCGTAATTTCAATGTAAAATATGATCTTAAACATTATATGAATGATAAGCTACAAATAAATTACGGCCTAAATAATGTTTATTATCAATTCAATCCTGGTAAAATTGAACCTAGTAATGCTGAATCGGGAATTGTCGAAGAACAGCTAATTCAAAAATACGCTAATGAATTTGCTGCATATGTAGATGTAGAACATAGAGTAACAGAAAATTTAAGTCTTGGTTACGGTTTACGTTTCAGTCACTTCATGCGTTTAGGTCAAGATGAACTTAATGTTTACGCAAATAATAATCCTGTTGAATTCGATCCTTTACTACTCATTTATCAGGAAGCAGAACCAATTGATGTTATAAACCCTGGTAGAGGAACCACTTTATCAACTTTCAGCAATTTTGAACCTAGAGCGTCATTATCCTATACCTTAAACGAATCTAGTTCAATCAAAGCAAGCTATACAAGACTAGCTCAATACCTTCATCTCTTATCTAACACTAGTTCCCCTACTCCATTAGATGTTTGGACACCGAGTGGGCCGTTTACAAAACCACAACTGCTAGATCAATACGCCTTCGGATATTTTAAAAATATTAAAGACGGTGATTATTCTGTAGAGAGTGAGGTTTTCTATAAAAATGTTCAAAATAGAATTGATTACATAGATGGGGCCAACTTAATTGCAAATAATGCTATTGAGCAAGTAATTCTAAATGGCGAAGCTCGAGCATACGGATTAGAATTTTTACTGCGAAAGAATGAAGGTAAACTTCAAGGCTGGCTTGCATATACCCTATCTAAATCAGAGCAACGCACACCTGGTAGAGCTCCATTTTCAGATAATGGTCGTAGCAATATCGAATCTGGAATTAATTTCGGAAACTGGTACAACACTCCGTATGATAAAACTCACGACATTTCTATGTTCTTAAGTTATGATTTAAATGACAAATGGAGTTTCAGTAGTAATTTCACCTATCAAACTGGTCAACCTACCAATTACCCAATCGGTCAATTTGAATTTCAGGGTTTAACAGTCCCGTATTACGGACTACGCAATACGCAAAGACTACCTGCTTATAATCGACTTGATCTATCTGCTACGCTAACTCCAAGAAAGAATACCAATAGAAAAATTAAAGGTGAATGGGTATTTAGCTTATACAATGTATATAACAGGCGAAATGCTGCCTCAATTAGTTTTCGACGTAATGATGATACTGGTGCAAATGAAGCGGTTAGAACTTCTATTTTTGGTATTGTACCTGCGGTAACCTATAATTTTAAACTTTAATCGATGACACGTTTTATATTAATATTATCAACCCTATTTTTTACTGTTTCCTGTGAAGATGTAATTGATTTGGAACTGCCTAATGACGATTCTAGGCTTATTGTCAATGGCGTCATACGGGTAGATGAAACTCAAGAGTATTTACCTATTGAAATTGTGGTGTCAGAAAGTAGTTCTTTTTTTGAAAGCAACAACATTGTTTCTTTAGAAAGTGCTGTTATCTATTACGGTACACCTAACCCTGATGCTCCAGAAATCTTAGAAGGTGGCGGTATTTCCAATTTAGCAGAACTTGAACCTGGTAGCGGTAAATGGGTGCCAGACCCAACATTTGATAGTGACCAAAGAATTAGGGTAAGTAATATAAATGAAGGTGACGTTTTTCAATTACTTCTTACAACAAGTGAAGAACGCTATTTCGCCACAACTACCTATGTAAAATCAGTTCCTATAGAATCCTTAGAACAAGGAGATCAAACTTTATTTTCTGGTGATGAAACTGAAGTTATCGTCACATTTACGGATAATGGCGAGCGTGACGATTTTTATATTTTAGATTTTGATTTTAACGAGTATTTGGTTACTGAAGATGAATTCTACCAAGGTCAAACTTTTGTGTTTTCTTATTTTTATGATTCAGATTTGAAATTGGATACAGACAGAACCATAAACATAGGCCTTTTTGGTGCAGATGAATCGTTTTACAATTATATGAATCAAATAATAGTGCAATCCGGTGGAGACCAAGGGCCTTTTCAAACTCCCGCTGCCACCGTTAGAGGAAATATCACCAATATTACTGGTATTGATAATTCCGAAGTATCAGACAATGTTTCACGTAACGCTAATTTTGCCCTAGGTTATTTTGCCATAGTTCAAGAATATAAAAAAAGTATAGTCATAGATAATGAGAAGAACTGATAAAGATATGCTCGTAACTGGGCTAAAACGTTTGGGAATTACTGTAGTTTTAATGTTTACAGCTCCATTAGTACTATGGCAAGCATTTAAAAATCAAGAGCATTTTCTATTTTGGCCAGTATGCATTCTCGGAATTATATTAGCCTCATATGCCATTTTCATGGGATTCAAGGGAATAAAAACTATTGTAAATTCTGTGTTCGGGGTTAAAACTAAATCGAATTAGTTTTTAGGTATTTTTGTAGTTTTCTTCCACTTATTATACAATTTATCATAGTCATAGTCTAATACCGTCGCCTGTCGGTCTAATTTACCATTTGAAAATGCACGTTGAAGAATATCTTCAATTAAATAATCTTCTTCAATCACATCTGGGTGAAATTCTTCCTTAATACTAATCTTAAAGAATTTGGCTGTTGTATTATACCAAAAGGCACGCCAACCATTACGAAGGTCCTTTACCAAATCAAATGCAGTAGTACCTGTTTGTCGGTAAATTAGTTTTACCAATATTTGACCTTCTGTACGTGTAAGTTTTTTTAATTCTTCTGAAAATTCTTCTTCAATATACTTGTGTATCTTTTTTGTATACTTCTTTCTTTTCCTATTGTTCGTAATGTCGGCAAGACTATCATTAAGTTCTACCAACCTTTCTGCGGCCAATTTTGCGTACGGATATACTTTTTCTGTCTTTCTACGTAATATGTAGTACCTTAATTTATCATCATAAGATGAAAACTTTAGCTTTCCAAAAACATAAGCTTCTTCTAATGCAATAGAATTCTGTAGTAAAGAATCACCAGAAATAATTATCATTTTCTCCGATACAGAATCCAATTCCTGTTCTTCTATCTGAGCACAAATAGAATAACTGGTCAAGAATAAAAAAATGAGTAAATAGTTATATTTCATTAATATAGGTTAAGCAAATGTCTTGCCAAAATTAACGATAATTATAAAAGGTTATTATTAATACAACGCTAATATTGTTAAGTTTGTATCTTAAAATTACATTGATGGCTGATAAAAAAATTATTACTAAAAAGTCTCTAGACTTTTTAGAAAAATACTTGAATAATGCTGCTCCTACCGGTTATGAATTGGAAGGACAAAAATTGTGGATGGACTACCTAAAACCATATGTAGACACTTTTATTACAGATACTTATGGTACTGCAGTTGGTGTAATAAATCCTGATGCAAAATATAAAGTTGTTATTGAAGGGCATTCTGATGAAATTTCATGGTATGTTAACTATATAACAGACAATGGATTGATTTATGTGATACGTAATGGTGGTAGCGACCATCAAATAGCGCCTTCTAAGTGGGTAAATATCCACACGAAAAAAGGAATTGTAAAAGGAGTATTTGGCTGGCCAGCAATCCATACTCGTAAAGGAGAAAAAGAAGAATTAGCCCCTAAACTAGATAATATTACTATCGATATAGGTGCTAAGGATAAAGCTGAAGTTGAAAAGATGGGGGTTCATGTTGGCTGTGTTATCACCTACCCAGATACATTTCAGGTTTTAAATAAAGATAAATTCGTTTGTAGAGCTATAGACAACCGTGCCGGTGGATTCATGATTGCTGAGGTTGCGCGTTTATTACATGAGAATAAAATAAAATTACCTTTCGGACTTTATATTACCAATTCTGTTCAAGAGGAAATTGGTCTTCGTGGTGCTGAAATGATTACCCAAACCATTAAGCCAAATGTTGCTATCATTACTGATGTTTGTCATGATACGACGACACCAATGATTGAGAAAAAAACACAAGGACATACTGAAATTGGGGCTGGACCTGTAATTTCTTATGCCCCTGCTGTACAAAACAAATTACGTGAACGTATATTAGAAACAGCTGAAGAGAATAAAATTCCTTTTCAACGTATGGCGGCATCAAGAGCTACCGGTACAGATACCGATGCTTTCGCGTATAGTAATGGCGGAGTTGCTTCGGCATTGATTTCTTTGCCTTTGCGTTATATGCATACTACTGTTGAAATGGTTCATAAAGATGATGTTGAGAATGTTATTCGATTAATTTATGAGACACTCCTAACGATTAAAGAAGGGGAAACCTTCAGTTATTTCGATTAAATTATAACAGTCCCTCCAATTTTTTCGGAGGGATTATTTTTTAGTGCTATGGACGAGCTTATTGATATTTTAAATGCTGATGGAGTTCCGTTAGGAAAAACTGCAATGAAATCTAAAGCCCATAAAAAGGGACTCTTTCATGCAACGGTTCATATATGGTTTTATACAGAAGACGGAAAACTACTTATACAAAAACGAACTACTAATAAAGATACTCATCCTGGTTTGTGGGATGTCTCTGTTGCTGGCCATATTGGTTCTGGAGAATCAATTATAGATTCGGCAATTAGGGAAGTACAAGAAGAAATTGGTTTAGCTATTACGGGTATAGAACTGAAGAAAATTGGTGTATTTAAATCCATTCAAAAACATTCTGAAGAACTCATTGATTGTGAGTTTCATCATACGTTTTTGTCTAAACTAAAGATACCCATAGAAAAACTTATCAGACAAAAAAGTGAAATAGATGACCTCAAATTAATTTCGAACAATCAATTTGAACAAGAATTAAATGATAAGGTGTTAGCCAAACAATACGTGCCACATTCAATAGAATATTACACTAAAATTTTAAATGAAATCAGACAATTACGCTAAGGTTGCAACAAATTTGTCTACTTCAGAGAGTGCATAAGTTATTTGATCACCACTCTCCATATATTTCACCACAAAACTGTTATTTTCTAATTCTTCAGCACCTAACAATATTACATAAGGCACCTTTCTATTATTAGCATATTTAAATTGTTTCTGGATTTTTACATCAGAAGGATATAAATCTGACATTACACCTCTCTTACGAAGTTCAGTTACCAGTTTTAAAGACACTAGCGCTTCTTTAGCCCCAAAGTTAAGGCAAAGCACATCTAAAGACTTATCGACAGCCTCAGGAAATAAATTTAACTCTTCCAGCACTAGATAGATTCTATCCAACCCAAAAGAAATTCCTACTCCACTTACGTCTTTTAATCCGAAGATACCAGTAAGATCATCGTAACGACCGCCGCCGCCAATAGACCCCATAGCTACTCCTTCTGGAGCTGAAACTTCAAAAATTGCGCCTGTATAGTAGTTAAGTCCACGAGCTAAGGTAACATCTATAGCCAATTTAGCAGATTGCAAACCTAATGTTGAAATAGTCTCCATAATAAAACGAAGCTCTTCCAAACCTTTTTGCCCTTCTTCAGAATCTTTTAATAAGTTATCTAAACGATTTAACTGATCTACATTACTGCCTTGAGGTTCAAATAAAGGCGCTGCTTTTTCGATAGCTTCTTCAGAAATACCTTTTGCCAACATTTCCTTTTTAACGCCATCCTCGCCTATTTTATCTAACTTATCTAGGGCTACCGTGAAATCGATTAACAAATGTTTTGCACCAATAACTTCAGCTATACCTGCTAAAATTTTCCTATTATTCATTTTAATGGTAGCACCTTCTAATTTTAAATCAGAAAATACTCCATCATATAATTGAATCAATTCGACCTCTTGCAACAATGAATCTGAACCTACTACATCTGCATCACATTGAAAAAACTCTCTAAAACGACCCTTTTGAGGTCTATCTGCACGCCATACGGGTTGAATCTGATATCTTTTAAATGGGAAATCTAGCTCGTTCTGATGCATAACCACATAACGAGCGAAGGGCACAGTTAAATCATAACGCAACGCTTTCTCTGTAATTTTAGGGGCTATACTAGTAGAATTTTTAGAACTATAGGTTACATCATCAACCTTACTGATAAAATCTCCTGAATTGAGAATTTTAAAAATCAAACGGTCACCTTCTTCACCATATTTACCCAACAACGTTTCTGAATTCTCAAATGAAGGAGTTTCAATAGGTTGGAAACCATACGTTTGAAAATTTTTCTTGATGGTATCAAAAATGTAATTACGCTTTGCAATTTCTGATGGTGTAAAATCGCGTGTTCCTTTAGGAATAGATGGTTTCTGTGCCATTAATTTTTTATTGTACTACAAATATAGCCTTCAAAAGGTAAGACTACAATTAGGAATTAAGAATATGAACAACGAATTGTTCTATGAGGTTTCGATTACCTTTTCGAACCACTGGTATAATTCTCCTTTAGTAATAACTGCGCCTTGTTTAAGTAGCAAAAATTTGTCGACATTTTTATCATCGGTATAAGCTTTTGAAGCTGTCAAGTATTCTACAAAGTCTGATTGCCAATTCTTTTTAAACCACTCGAACCCGACCTTGGTTGTTAAGTCTAAATCTGGGTTCATCACTTTTACAGAAATAAGCTTCATTTCTTTTTCAGTTAAATGAAACATATGCATTTGACTACTTGAAATATTCTCTAAATAAGAAACCTTATTCAGAACGCCTTCCCAAACCAAATCGCTAAAAACATCTAATTCTTCTTCCGCTACTTTTGGCTTATCTCTTTTTATAGACTCCCATTCATCACCTGTAATAGATTGGGTAGCCAAAAAATTAATAAACTCTTGATGTAGTTCTTCTAATTGTTCTTTTGTTAGCCTTGTGTATTTCATCGGTTGATATTCTTTTAATAATGATCAAATGCAAGATGCCAATTTAATATTGGTAATGTAATGATCCATTTCATGACAAATCAAAAAAAAGCCCTCCAGTAAACTGAAAGGCTAATATATTTAATAATTTGAAAAATTATTTTTGCTCTGCAATAACTTCAAATCCAAAATCAACGATAACCTCACGGTGTAATCTGATTTGTGCATTGTAAGGGCCAGTTCTTTTAACAGCACCACCTAAAATGCTAATGAATTTTTTATCGATTGCATGACCATCTTTAGCTAAAGCCTCTGCCAAATCACCGTTAGTAACTGAACCGAATAATTTATCGCCAGCACCTGTCTTAGCAGTGATTTT
>TARA_R110002153_G_scaffold271355_2_pt1 | contig 11398 bp, 11 predicted proteins | sample TARA_R110002153 | Tara Oceans TARA_R110002153 (sample SAMEA4398193) | marine metagenome | biome: Polar Biome; feature: [SRF] surface water layer (ENVO:00010504); material: water (ENVO:00002006), including particulate matter (ENVO:01000060) such as... | depth 5 m
GTAAAAAATTAATCATCGAAAACATCATAGTTGCAGAAGATAAATTGGCTAATGTAGATATCTCAATGAAAGATATGTTGGCAGTTTGATCCATTTGGCTTACCGCAGTAGGCCATTTTCTTCATTCCTTATCAAAAAAATCAAACGCTAAAGAACATAACAAGAACAACAAAATATCTACTTATAAAATATCCAACGAATACACTAGGAAATAAGAATGTCAGTACTACGCCAACAAGCGCTTGATTACCACTCCTTGCCAACCCCAGGTAAAATTAGTATCTCATTAACAACTGCCGCAGAAACTAGTGAAGATTTATCGCTAGCCTATAGTCCTGGAGTTGCTGAACCATGCCGTGAAATAGTTGATAACCCAGATGATGTTTATAAATATACCGCTAAAGGCAATATAGTTGCCGTCATTACTAATGGTACGGCTGTTTTAGGTTTAGGCAATATAGGTCCTATGGCATCAAAACCGGTAATGGAGGGTAAGTCATTATTATTTAAACGTTTTGCTAATGTTGACTCATTCGATATTGAAGTGACACACAAAACCGTTGAAGAGTTTGTGAACACTGTAGCCAATATTGCGGATAGCTTTGGCGGCATTAATCTTGAAGATATTAAAGCACCTGAATGTTTTGTTATAGAAAAAGCCTTAATTGAGCGTTGTAAAATACCAGTATTTCATGATGACCAACACGGCACGGCGATTGTGACTGCGGCGGGTTTGATGAATGCGTTGGATATTCAAGGTAAAGATATTAAACAAGTCAACATTACTTGTTTAGGCGCCGGTGCTGCAGCCATTGCATGTATGGAATTACTGATAAAATGCGGTGCACAGCGTGAAAAAATATATATGCTAGATACAAAAGGTGTAGTGCATACACGTCGTGATGATTTAAATGAGTATAAACAATTATTTGCAAACAACACAGATAAACGTTCTTTAGATGATGCAATCAATGGAGCAGATGTTTTTGTTGGTGTCTCTGGTCCAAATTTACTATCGCAAGAACAAGTTAAATTGATGGCTGCTAATCCAATTATCTTCGCCTGTTCTAATCCAGATCCTGAAATTAAACCTGAGGATGCTTTGGCGGTGCGAGAGGATCTTATTATGGCAACGGGTCGAAGCGATTATCCGAATCAGGTGAATAATGTTTTATGTTTTCCATTTATTTTTCGAGGTGCATTAGATGTTCGCGCCAGCACTATTAATGATGAGATGAAAATCGCAGCGGTTCATGCGATTCGCGCCTTGGCTAAAGAGCCAGTCCCTAGAGAAGTGTTAATTGCCAGTGGTGTAAAAGAATTAAATTTTGGTAAAAATTATATTATCCCCAAGCCCATGGATCCACGCTTATTGTCTACTGTTGCTAGAGCAGTAGCACAAGCTGCGATTGACTCTGGTGTGGCTGCGTTGCCAATGCCTGAGAACTATATGCTTTAGCGCTATCGTGTACCACCCATAAAGTAGTTACTTACTTTATGGGTCAGTAACAAAAGATAATAAAGCATGCAATAGAGACTTTGCTGTTGAGGTCAAATAATTAAGGTAATTGCTACAAGACTATTACACATCAAGAGTTACCATGACTTAACCCTAAGAGCCTTTACTGTCCTGCATGGACAATATTTGCCCCTGCAATTTTGATATTTGCTCAGAAATATCTCTAAGGCTTGGATCCCCTACTTCTTCTAATGCTTCGGCGCGGGCATTAGCATTTTCTTGCTCCATTACGTTCACTACTATGCCTATCACCATATTTAAAAACGCAAAGGCAGTGAAGAAAATAAAGGTCAAATAAAACAACCAACTCAACGGATAAACTTCCATTGTTTCGTACATCACGTCGGTCCAATCCTCAAATGTCATGACTCTAAATAGAGTCAGCAATGAGATAATGATATTCCCCCATAAATCTGGATTAATAGTTGCGAACAAAGTGCTGCCAACAGCGGCATAAATGTAGAAAATGATAAACATCAACAACATTACATAACCAAGTTGTGGAAGTGCTTTGATTAAAGACACTAATAAAATTCTGAGTTCAGGGATGATTGAGATCATTCTTAGCACTCTAAATACTCTGACTAATCTTGCAACCAAGGCTAACTCGGTATCATCTGCAGGGATTAAGCTAATAATAACAATCAAGGTATCGAAGATATTCCAAAAACTCTTAAAAAAATCTCGTTTACGATGTTCGGCCAAAAACCGTATGGTAATTTCAGTCAAGAAAAAAGCGCTGATAAACCAATCCAAAAACTTGGCGATGCTGTAAACGGTATCGGACATTTCATAGGTTTTGGCACCCACTAATAGCGCTGAAAAAACGATAACAGTCACAACAAAAATTTCGAATAATTTGTTTGAGCGAATTTGGATAAATTTGGATTGTAGAGTCGAAACTTGCATTTTTTGCATATAAAGAAGTGGGTCTCAGAAAATAATAAAAATCGGCAATAGAGTATTCAATTAGGCTAGGCTGTCAATAAATTATCAACAAACTAACTACGTTTTATTAAAACATTGGATAGCATTTTAATGATGGACACTTAAACTATAGTGACTACTTACTCACTACTAACTCCTCTAATATCAATGATCAAAAAGGGCGGCAAAAGCCCCCCCTTTAATCAGATTGAATATGTTAGCTGACTTTAGCAAGCATTAATCCGCGGTTAATGTCTACTAAATCTTGTTCGGTTAGATTTCCAGATGCACGTTTCAAATCCAATATAGCACTGATAAAGTCATAACGAGCACTTGCAAGATTACGTCTGGCATCAAATAAATTTCTGGTGCTGTTAAGTACATCAACAATTGTTCTGGTGCCCACATCAAAACCCGCTTCTGTGGCTTTTAATGCACTATCAGCAGAAACTACGGCTTGTTGTAAAGCGCGGATAGTCGATGTAGCTGCAATCACGTCATTGTAAGCTGATCGCACTGAACGCACTGTCGAACGGTAGGCAAGTTCTAAATCTTCACTGGCAGCCACAAAACGATATCTAGCTTGAGCTGTCTGTGCGCTAACTGCGCCACCAGAATATATGGGAACACTTAAAGTCAGGCCTATTGAGTTACTGTCTCTGGCTGGAAAACCACTGTTACCATTTATTTCGGTATCGTCTCTACCGTAACTGCCGCTCAACGAAAGAGTTGGGTAATGTCCAGCTTTGGCCGAAGCTATATCGTCTTTTGCGATGTCTTTAGAAAAATTTCTGACCATAAGATCAAGATTTTTTTCTTCCGCTATTTTTAACCAATTGTCGACACCTTCTGGCGTAGGGCGAGAAGCACTAAAATTTTCGGTATTCAAAACAGATAAATTATCGTGATACTTTCCGGTGATTTCACGCATTTCTTCTAAGCGTAATTCAACTACATTTTCGGTTATTATTTCTTGAGCAACGGTATTATCGAAGTTGGCTTGGGCTTCATGTACGTCTGTAATTGCGGTTAACCCCACATTAAAACGTTGTTTAGTTTGCTCTAACTGACGCTCAATCGCACGTTTTTCGGCTTGTACAAAGATAAGGCTATCTTTAGCACGTAATATCGCTAAGTAAGCATCAGTGGTTCTAACGATCAAATCTTGTTTAGATAATGCGTAACTAGTATCGCTCTGATGTGCCACTTTTTCAGCACGGGATAAGGCTACCCAATTTTGTCTGTCATAAATCGACAGACTCAGGTTCAAATCTAGTCCCAGATTTTTAGAATCACTTTCAACTATGCCAACAAAAGGTTGACCATTTGAATCAGTATCAAAGTTAAATGATTCAGAGGTGCTATCAGAGTAACTAATCGAGCCAGATATTTTTGGTAATAAGTTTGCTCTGCTAATAGATATACCTTCAAACGCAGCATCTCTGTCAGCTTTAGCGCGGTTGATGGTAGGGTCTTTCTCAACAGCCATTTGATAGACTTGGTAGAGATCATCTGCAAACACAGACGTAGAAAGTCCCATGCTGATCCCTATGCAGATAAACGACGACAAAAATGTTTTTTTCATTGGAAGTCCTATGTGGTTCCTAATCCGGGTCTAGTTTTGTATGCCATAAGGCTACGTCTAGTCGAATACTTTTTATGTGTGGGTAAAGTCTAAGCAAATCAAGTGTTAACTAACAATGCTTTGTCGTAACACCAAGGGCTCAAGTGTAACAGAATATTATGAATTAACAGACCCACACCTCACGATGTTCTGAAACGCGCATCTTGAGCTCGTATGGGTATATGCGCACCAGCATATGAAACTTCATTATGCTAATCTTACAATTCTAACCTCATAGATAGCTTATGTAACTTAGAAACGAGTATTTTAGTCAGTGGAGACAAAATTGCAAAAAGAACAACAGAATATTCAACAATTTTCGAGTGAAGATGTAGAAATATTGAGCAAAGAAACCTTATACCAAGGTTTCTTTAAAATGGTTAAGTACGCTTTTAAGCATAAATTGTTTAAAGGTGGTTGGAGTGGTGTGGTTGAACGAGAGATTTTTGAACGGGGTCACGCCATAGCAGTTTTACCATACGACCCAGTTTTGGATGAATTTGTGATGATCGAACAAGTTCGTATTGGTGCACTACCAACCTCCACCTCTCCATGGTTACTAGAAGTAGTAGCGGGTATTATTGATGAAGGTGAAACAGCTGAAGATGTGTGCTGCCGAGAAGCGCAGGAAGAAGCTGGCCTTGATATCCAAAAGTTATATAAAGCCTTAAGTTACTTGTCTAGTCCAGGTGGCACAACAGAACGCCTACATATCTTTGTAGGTTTAGTCGATGCCAGCGATGCCAAAGGGGTACATGGATTAGAATATGAAAATGAAGATATTTTAGTGCACAGAGTACCTACATCAGTTGCATTTGATTGGATTAACCAAGGTAAAATCGACAATGCTGCCACGCTTATTGCACTACAATGGTTTGCCATGAATAAACAACTAGTATTGGAACAATGGTCACATGACTAAAGAGATAGGTCGTAAATATGTCCCTAAGGTCGCCAACATGCATAAGGTGTGTGAAGTCAATTATGGACGTTTGTTAAAGCTTCTTCCTGATTGCGACACAGAAGATTTACAGTATCAATTTGAAGTGAACGATAGCTTACTTTATTCCATTAAAATCATTGAATGTAGCCGCTATACCAGCACCTTAGAAATGTCACAAAAAAGCCCAATGAGTTATGACTTTTTGAGCCCAGAGGTACAAGTGAGATTATACCACGATGCCAAAATGGCAGAAGTGATCAGCGCGCAAAATATCGGCTCATTACAGCCTAGCTACCGGTATCCAAATATTAAAATGTACCAGAAAAACGAAAAGGAAATGGTCAATTTGTTTTTAGCTGAATGGTTGCAGTTTTGTTTAGCCCACAGTAGCCAGCTATATTCTTCTGAAGCTTAATAAAATATGAAAGTCATACAAATTTCAGACTGTCATTTGTTTGCTGATAACCACAAAGTTGGCTACAACAACATCAACTCATTTCGAAGCTTAGAAGCAATATTGGATGAGATTAAAGTGCATCGGCCAGATGTGTTGTTAGTAACGGGCGATATTAGTGGTGATGGTACTGGGAAAAGTTATCAACATTTTTCTAGTTTACTTCATGGGGCAAAAATAGACTGCCAAGTTGGCATTATTCCAGGTAATCATGACAATCAAACACAACTAGCTGCCCATCTGCTTAAAGAGTATCTGTGGTTACATAATCCACAATTAGAGTTGCCTAACCATTGGCATATTCATTTATTAGACACTCAATTTCAAGATACTATTGGGCAAATATCTGAACATAGCCTGACAACTTTAGCTGAATATGTAAACTTACACCCAAAAGCTTATCACTTGCTTGCCACCCATCACCACCCTATTTCCTGTGGTGGCTGGATGGACAAACATGAATGGACAGATCGCCAAAACTTTAATGCTGTTGTAGCCCAGTATCCTGCAATAAAAGGAGTCGTCTATGGGCATATCCATATGGCAATTGAACAGCAAATAAAGCAGTGTTTATATATGTCTTGTCCCTCAACCTGTTGGCAGTTTGCAAGCCAAGAAAATTTTGCAACAACCGATTTAAAGCCTGGATATAGAGTGATTAATCTTCTGGGAAATGGTCAAATAACAACTTCGATTCATCGACTATTAGAGTAAAGTCAACAGTGCAATACGTGGTAATTTATTTACATGGGTTTCTCAGTTCCCCGCAGTCACACAAAGCAACTCAAACACTTAAGTATGTAAGGGCTAACTATCCAAATTTAACTATAGAAATACCACAGCTTGCTAACTACCCTAATGAAGCAGTCAAGAATATCGAGCTATGTATTGCTAAACATAAAGGTAAAAAATTACGTTTTATTGGCAGTTCACTGGGTGGTTTCTTGTCCACTTATATGGTGGAAAAATATTCTGGAAAAGCCGTGTTGATTAACCCTGCTGTGCGCCCTTTTGAATTGTTAGGTGACTTTTTGGGTGAACATATCAATCCCTATACTGAGCAACCTTTCTTACTAGAAAACAACCATATTGAAGAACTTCGACAGTTAGATACACCCACTTTGGATCCCAAGTCAGATTATTGGGTGTTATTACAAACTGCAGACGAAACCTTGGACTATCGACAAGCAGAAACTAAATACCAAGATTATAAAGTAACCATAGAACAAGGGGGAGATCATAGTTTTCAGGATTTTCCGCGATTCTTACCAGATATTTTTAGGTTTCTACTGCAAGACTAATTGAAGCTTGGTATAACATGTTTCTTGATAGCACATACTTTAGGTTGTGGGCACTCCCATACAACCACCAATCGAATAATAAGAGCTCTGATTAAGAACTATGTCAAACGAATATAACGCAGATGCCATTGAAGTATTGAACGGCCTAGAGCCAGTTCAACGCCGCCCCGGTATGTATACCGATACCACTCGCCCCAATCACTTGAGTCAAGAAGTTATTGATAATAGTGTAGATGAAGCTCTGGGTGGATTTGCTACCTCAATTCGAGTAATACTTCACCCAGACCAATCACTTGAAGTCACTGATGACGGTCGTGGTATGCCTGTGGATATTCACCCTGAAGAAAAAATATCAGGTGTCGAATTAATCATGACCAAGCTCCACGCTGGCGGCAAGTTTTCAAATAAAAACTACCAGTTCTCCGGTGGTTTGCATGGCGTAGGCATATCAGTGGTGAATGCCTTGTCCAATCGTGTCGAAGTGAGTATTCGTCGTGATGGTAATGTGCATCAAATTGCCTTTGAAAACGGCGACAAAGTCCAAGAGTTAGAAATTGTTGATACTTGTGGTAAACGCAACACAGGTACCAAAGTGCATTTTTGGCCTAACCCTAAATATTTTGATTCTGCAAAGTTTTCTGTCACTAAACTTTTACATGTGTTGCGCGCCAAAGCCGTGTTATGCCCGGGTTTACGCATTCGATTTGATGATAAAATCAGTAATGAAACTACCGAATGGTACTTTGAAGATGGCCTGCGTGACTATTTATACCAATCAGTAAAAGAATACGTGACATTGCCAGAAGATAGCCCCTTTATTGGTGCAATTTCAGGTAACACTGAAGCCGCCGATTGGGCGGTGATGTGGCTGCCTGAAGGTGGTGAAATGATCACCGAAAGTTACGTTAACCTCATCCCAACTGCACAAGGCGGTACACACGTTAATGGTTTACGCCAAGGCTTATTAGAGTCGATGCGTGAATTTTGTGAATTTAGAAACTTATTACCACGTGGGGTAAAACTTACCCCTGAAGATATTTGGGATCGCTGTAGTTATGTTTTGTCTACCAAAATGCAAGATCCACAATTTGCAGGGCAAATAAAGGAACGTTTATCGTCACGACAAGCCGCTGCTTTTGTGTCTGGCGTGGTGAAAGATTCTTTTAGTTTATGGCTTAATCAACATACCGATGTGGCTGAATTATTAGCCGAAATGTGTATTAACAATGCCCAAACCCGTTTACGTCAGAGTAAAAAAGTGGCCCGTAAAAAAGTCACTCAAGGCCCTGCCCTACCCGGTAAACTTACTGATTGTTCCACCCAAGACACCAGCCGTTCAGAATTATTTTTAGTGGAAGGGGATTCAGCAGGAGGCTCGGCAAAACAGGCCAGAGACCGCGAATTTCAAGCTATCATGCCATTACGTGGAAAAATTCTAAATAGCTGGGAAGTCGACTCATCTCAGGTATTAGCCTCTCAAGAAATTCATGATATATCCGTTGCCTTAGGTATCGATCCAGACTCAGAAGATTTGAGTGGATTGCGTTATGACAAGATCTGTATTTTGGCCGATGCTGACTCAGATGGTCTACATATCGCCACCTTGTTGTGTGCCTTATTCGTTAAACATTTTAGAACTCTAGTCAACACCGGTCATGTGTATGTAGCAATGCCGCCACTGTTTAGAATAGATATAGGCAAAGACGTCTATTACGCCTTAGACGAAGGGGAAAAAGATGGCATTTTAGACCGTATAGTTGCCGAGAAAAAACGCGGCAAGGTGAACGTGCAACGTTTCAAAGGATTGGGTGAAATGAACCCATTACAATTACGCGAAACGACTATGGATCCCAATACTCGTAGGTTAGTGCAACTGATGGTAGATGATGCCGAACAAATGTTAGAAATGATGGACATGTTGCTCGCTAAAAAACGTGCACCAGATCGCAAAGAATGGCTTGAATCGAAAGGGAATATGGCGATTGTTTAGCTATTTTCCTTTTGTAGTTAGACATCAATTCCCAAGCTTTAAGGGAACCAAACTTGGCTAAGCTATTTAAATATATTGGATTTTTATTACTGCTGATAGGTATTGCTGTAGTAGGTCTTTTGGTCACTGCAATCGAATCAAACCCTACAGTTGTTACCCATAGCGGTGAACAAGTCAACCAAGCAGAATCAGTTAAAAAGCTGATAAAGCAACTCAGTGATAGCGTAAAGAATAGAACTCACAGACAAACTATCACTATTAGCCAAGATCAATTAAACAGCTTAGTGGGCTTTGCGCAGCGCGCCCATGGTCAAATTAATGGCCAAGTACATATCACAGCTAACTCCACCAGCATTTTGGCAAGCTATCAGCTACCGAAAAATCCAATTGGGCAATATCTGAATATTGATATTTTATTGTTACCAGGCCCTGGGATTAAAGTCAGTCACGTGAAACTTGGGGCTATTAAAGTACCTGGTAATTTTGCATTGAGCACCCTTGTCTACTTGGCTAATTGGTACACTAATAGCGATATCGCTAGTCAATTTGTGCAACAAGTAGAATCGGTATCTATGTCTGAAGGTCAGATACAGTTATCTGTACTTCCTCTGGCTCAATTTCTCAAAGAACTCAATGATGTCAAACAAGGTGTAGGTGGCAACAGTGATGAGGAAATGCGCTTTAGAACGGCTTATTATTTGAAACATCTATCTTTATTAGGTGTGGCTAAAAGGTCATCACCACAGTCCTTAGCTAAATATATTGGCCCAGTGTTTAGCAAAGCAAAAAGACGCTCTAATTATGAGACTGCCCCTAAAGAAAACGAAGCCGCAATTATGGCTCTGGCAATATTTGCAGGACACCATAGATTTGCTAATTTAGTGGGTGACGTGCAGCCTAAAAAAGGTAGAGCGGCAATGCCGAATGCTATGCCAACCTTGGCGCATCGAACAGACTTAAATCAGCATTTTATTTTTTCTGCCGCCATTAAAATATTATCAGAACAAGGCCTGAGTATAGCGATTGGCGAATTCAAAGAGTTGATGGATAGAAGCAACGATGGCAGTGGCTATAGCTTTGTTGACTTAGCAGCTGATTTTGCTGGGGTAGAATTTGCTATTGCTGCCACCAGCGCATCCAGTGCCATCTCGGTACAAAATATATTAGCCGGAGAGCCAGATGAACATCTCTTTTTCCCAAGCATTGAGGGTTTACCTGAAGGCTTAAGCAAAGGTGGATTTAGTCAAAAATTTACTGAAGTTGATAGCCCCGAATACCTAAAAATGGTGCAAAGCATCAACCAAAGAATTGCTGATTTACCTATACATCAGGCACGTTAAATACAAAATTTTTAGAATTAACGAGCAGTTTTTTGCAATTGATTAAGGGTTTTTAGTAACAGTTCCATTTTTTTTACCAAATTGGGTAGTTGTGCTTTTACAGCTGCTTCATCTAGTTGTTCTAAGGCCAGTACTTCATTCGCGAGTTCTTCCACATAGGGTTTGAATAAGCGACTGCTGGTAGTAAAACCTGCGTCTTTAGCAAAAACAGCGCTAAATTTACCCTTTCCATCATGTTGTAAACGGCTAATGACTTGATCGGCATCGATAGATTTTCTATAAATAAGTTGTACGTTTTCGCTGAGGCTTTGAATGATTGTTTGCATAACTAAAGTTTTACTTAAGGTTGTCGATATAGATTTGATGCGGGCGATCTTGCCCGTTTTTGTACTCTGCTACAAGTAATAAGGAGCACTGTATGGATATTTCAGGAGCAAGTCACTCGTCAGTTGGTTCGACGCTTGAAATAAAGTCTCTACAACTTGCAAAATCACAGCAAAAAGTAGAGGGTCAAGCGACATTGGACTTACTAGAGGCGGCAGAGGCACCTAAAGTTTCGTCTGCTAATGCAGCAATTGGGTCACGTGTCGACACCTTTGCCTAATAGCAATGGGATGCCTTTTATAGCTACCCTATGGATGAAGTTGTAAATCAAGTGGCGTTTTGCCGGGCTGGCCACCTATTTCTCTAACGAGTTTGGGAACCAGGTAACCTGGCTGACGCTTTATCAATTCTGCCATCAGTTCTATGGCTTTGCTGTCAGGCAAGTCGAAATGTTCAGCCCCTTGTACTTTATCTAAAACATGTAAGTAATAAGGCATCACTCCTATTTCAAACAAAGCTTCATTTAAGGAAATTTGTTGCTCTGCAGTGTCATTTATCCCTTTGAGCAACACAGCTTGATTGAGTAATGTTACACCCGCTTGTTTTAACTTTTGCATTGATTTTGCTAATGCACTATCTATTTCATTGCCATGATTTACATGTAACACCATCACGGGTTTCAAGCGAGATTGGGTAAACCAAGCAATTAATTCAGGCGTGATCCTAGAGGGGATAACCACTGGTAAACGGGTGTGGATACGTAATCGTTTGATATGTGGGATTGCTTCAATTTGAGTGGTTAACCAGGCCAAAAAATCATCCTTAGCCATAAGTGGATCGCCACCTGAATAAATGACTTCGTCGAGCTGTGGATTGGCAGCAATATAATCTAAGGCTTGTTGCCACTGCTTTTTATTTAAATGATTGTCACTGTAGGGAAAATGCCTTCTAAAACAATAACGACAATTTACCGCGC
>TARA_R110002153_G_scaffold79440_4_pt1 | contig 11394 bp, 3 predicted proteins | sample TARA_R110002153 | Tara Oceans TARA_R110002153 (sample SAMEA4398193) | marine metagenome | biome: Polar Biome; feature: [SRF] surface water layer (ENVO:00010504); material: water (ENVO:00002006), including particulate matter (ENVO:01000060) such as... | depth 5 m
AGTAACAGTTGTAAGTTTGGTGTACCCTTGGTCAGCACCATTTATAACTACTATTATAACTTCTCCACCTTTTAAAGCTCTATCAAAAGAGGAAAAGGTTGCACCACCATCTCTTGTTACTTGAAGGTCTGATCTTTTATAATCTGCTCCATGATTGTAGGCAAATACTGTCAAACCTAAGGAAGACGACTCTATATCCTGTGCAAAATACTCTTCACTGAGATGCTTTGAGAAATTGTCTACAGGTACTCTCATCTTAAAGGTTACATCGGTAGTTTCTTCAATTTCTATTTTTTGATACGTAGTTCCAACTGCTGTATCAAAGTCTGCTGTTAAAGTAGCAGGAAGATTATATATTCTACCTTTTTCTACTCCGCCAGCTATCTGAGCAATAGCAGTCTCACTAAAACCAGTAGCAGAATCGAAGTATATAGTACCATTGTCTCTGTATAGTTGTAAGTTCTTAGCTACTACCTGACCATTGCTTGTTACCCTAAACGGGGCTACCTGAGGACTCTCACTTCCCGCGTATATTCTCCAATTTTCATTGGCACCGTCCAAGGCAGCATAAGAGCTGTCAACAATATCACCAGCACCGTCTGTCTGGTATACAGCTATTTTTGTACTTGCATAAATATTATCGCCACGAATAGTATTAGCTGCAATTTCACCATAGCCAATCGAACCTGTTTTTATACTGGCACCTGTTATAGTATTATCACCTATAATACTATCATCAATAGTGCCCGGTGCAATAATGGATCCTGCGTCAAGAATATCCGCGCTTATAGATACTAAAGGAATTAGTATATATGGGTTGTTCCTATATACTTTTGATATAACAATATCTTCTTCGGTATCTATGAATATATTTGTTGTCTGAAACGACTGTGAAGCATAAGCAGTGGCTACAGACTTAGTTATTGTCATTGAGGTGTCACTCTCAATACCGATAACTCTACATAAATCATTATGATTTGTTGCTTTAAACACCTCTCCTACTTGACACTGAGTATTAAAACTTGTTCCTGTGCCTATAATAACATTCGAACCGGCTGCTTTAGTGATGGTACCTGTTAAAGTTATTAGCCCCGAAGTATCATTACCAATACCCGCATCAAACCAGTAAGGATCAGCATAAGTAGTGTCATTATATTTAATTAGTTTTAAACGATCACTGACAGAAGACGCATCCATTAGAATATAATGATGACTGGCGTCGAATGAAGGAGTGGCTGGGCCAGCAGCTATGTTAGCTAAACCTGAGCAATCCTGTTCATACATAGTCTCAGGGTTAATACTAGTACCTTTAAAAACAGTACCCTCTGTGCTTTGAGGAACTATTATATAGCTGCCTTTAATCCCCGGCCTCGTAGTGCCTAAGCTAAATTTACCGGAAGCGTCTATACTCATACCTACATTACTAGTGCCTCCAACAGGAAGTCCTAGGGGGTACTGAAGACCTGCCAACGCCTTAGAATCAGCTATGGTTATTGTTACTACCTCACTTGTGGATCTATTTTCCAAAGTGTTTATCGTACGCACTTTAATTATATAATCGCCTTCAGGGGCATTGTTAACGAGTATAGATGTAGAGGATTTCTCTAATCTTAAAGGAGTCCTTAAGTCCGGTATATTATGTACTACTTCGTATCCTGCTAGATATTCATAAAAGTCACCTGTACTTGTATTTAGTGCAGCAGGGTGTATCCACTCTACTTTAAAATTTTGCCCCTCACCTGTAGTTGCAGGTAAAAAACTTGCTAGAAGATTAACGGGCGGAGGGACAAAATCTGTAGCCCGTACAGAAGGAATTAAAACATCCTCATGATACGCTACAAAGTTATTCTCTATTGAGTCGAATTTTTCATTGTAATGTTCTACAGCGGTTATACTTTGTTCAGTTTCACTGGATTGGGATATACTTAAAATTTTGTATTCTTTAGGTGATCCCTCAAAAGCATTACCATTAGCATCTTTTTCAGTAATAACCCAGATTGCTCCCACTGTAGGTGCCTCTGTAAAAGCATTAGCACTAGCAATGGTTATAGCATTAACATTTGAGTCAGGCACTGTATTACTAATCTCGGCTTTCTCTACCCGAGTATGTTCTGACCAAGTTACTGCAACCGCATTAGAGCTGTCATCTACTAGATTACTAGCAGCGGCTTCTGTAGTTACCGTAGGTATTAGGTTTCCCTTGCTATAAGTTACACCGCCTATTACAGCACTAGTTTGAGCTAAAAAGGCTCCTGGCTCCGCCGTTAAAATACCTAGTTCATAAGTACGATTAGATATTAAATTTATAGGTGCGTCAATAATTAAACTGGTTGTTGTAGGCGTAGCAGCTGCACTTACTCTGCCACTGAAACGTACAGCATGCCTATCTGCATCTTGAACATTTACAACGTCTCCTGGAGCTAAAAAAGCTGCATTAACAGAAGTTGCAAAACTAACTACCTCTGTTTGATTAATTGCAGTCCAAAGCTTCCAACGGCCATAACGTCTGGCTTGACCTTCGGAAGTACAACCAACTGCAACAGCAGTCTCACTTATAATTCTTCCAGTTTCTATAACATTTCGTTTATCTTCTACGACTAATGCTTCGAGAGCGTAATTTGAAGCTGGGTTGTTCCAGCTAACAACAATTTGATTAGCTCTAGTTTTACTTCCCGTACTTTCGTAAACGAAGGCACCGTCAATTATATTGGATTTAGAAAAGTTGTATACAGGTTCGTTTGCTTGGTCTATTACAGGATATACCTGACCATCCATCCAGTAGATCATACTTCTAAATATTGTGGCCATATCCTTGATAACTTTGTAAGAATCTGTTGATTTTGCTAGTAAGAGATTAGCTGTGAATCTTGGCTCTTCTCCTCCAATCCCATCGGGTACAAGCTCGTCACAATATCTTGCTATTCTGTACAAAGAGTATTTATCTATTAGCGTATCTTGAATGAAGCCACCTAGACCGTAGCGATTATTAATAATAATATCATAAAAGACCCAAGCAGGGTTATTAGTGTATACTTTAGCAACTCTAAAGCTTCCATCCCAGTCTTGATAAGTGGTTTGAATAACACCACTAGAATCTCTATTGTAAGAAGCTACTCCCCCATTCTCGTCTCTTGTTACATAGTTGGAAGGAACTTTAACTAACAAACCCTTCATATGATAGGAACGCGTTGGCAGCTCTTGAAATTGGTTGGAGTTAAAACTTACTTGACCTAAAGCAGTGTAAGGGTGGCTCATAGGTTCTGTAATAACAGTACTGACACTTGATATCTCTGATTCGGATTGATGAGTAAATTTCTTGCCTCTAGCAAACTTTGGTGAATCTCCATACTTTGTATCGTGTATTTTATATCTTCTATCCTTATCTGAGCTGAGTCTTTCTACTATTACTTTAAAGTTAATAAAAGGTCTGAATCGTGCCAGAGATATAACTTCCTCAAATTGTAACGCATCTTTAGTTATTTTAGCATTACCAAAATGAGATCTAACTCCTTTTATTATAATAGGAGTTTCAAAGGTTCCGCTTCCAGGTTTTTGAACAGCTATTGAAAATTTATAATGCGCATAGGCTTCCCCTACATTTCCGCTTGCAGTTCTATAGCCGTATAAACCTCCAGGATAGATAATATTTATCTTGACATGATCAGCTTGCTGTGCTTGCTCAAGACTTAGTTTGAAACCTGCTGTAGCCGAAACTCCTATTATTTCCGTAGGAACTATACCTACTGCATGTGCGACTGCGCTCGCGTTGTCTCTGGCACTGCCGCCAGCAGCGATTACAGCAGTCTGAGCCGCGGCGGTTTGTTTTAAAACAGTGGGTGCGATTGTGCCCCCCGGTATAGATTGGACTCCTGCTCCTGCAAAGCCTCCAAAAGGTGGTTGATCAACAGTACCGGCTCTAAATTGTGCTGTAACTCCTTCAAACGTGCCAGAGTCTCCTCCGTCGTTATTGGTTCCTTTCAGATCTACGCTTGAAAGAAAGGCATTCGGCTCATATACGTCGAATGCAAAATCTTGTGTAGCGGAAACCCCGCTGCCTGCATAAACAGACCAATTGGGATAAAAAGCTCCCGACTCTTGATTTGCGGCTATCGTAACAGTTTGCAGAAGCCTATCAGCCTCTAAAGTATAGCTTCCTGATGGAACTAGATGGTCCGACTCTATTCCCAATTCAGATACTGTAAAAGTAGCAGAAAGCCCATCAGCAGCTACGTCAGTAAGATGACCTTTGGTCTCAAAACCAGCTGAATCTATTAATCTTATGTTACTGGCAGACTGAGGCGTCTTGAAAAGCGCTTCCCTGAGCTGTATCATATCTGCATGAAAAAAAGATGTTGCTGCGGTAAGAGTGGAGCTTTTAGAATTATTTAAGCTAAGAGAGTTATCGGTAGCGGTGATAGCGATTGTTCCAAACCCTTTCTTTATTATTAAACTTTTAAAGATAGGTACTGGGAACAACGCGTATGAAGGAGTATTAGGGAACCCAAAAGTATCGCCTGTTACAATAGTTCCAGTACCACTACCGCTTACTAAACGAAGGCGCTTAGCACCTAAAGATGTTTGTTCCGCTCCCTGCGCTAATGGCTGAATTCTATCATCATTCAAAAATATAGAAGATAAGCCATGTACTAAGCCGTGAATAGGGCCTTCTGCAATAACGTCTGTAATAATTACATCAGAGCTTACTCCGTAGAATACACCTCCTTCCCTATTTCCACTTAGATCTACACTTCCTGAATGATTCTTTTCCCATTTGGTATCCGCAAAAAGAGCTTTATCAGCTGAATTCTGCATTAACGATATGGGTCTGCCAGGTATTCTTAGCTCTCCGTAGAATACAGGAACCGGATCACCTTCTATAATATTTTGCATCTGACCGTTAAACAGATAATTTTCCTCAGAGACATCAGTAGCCGGATCAGGAGACATTATTCCCTGTATACCTGCCATAGCTAGATTAGTTCCCAGGCTTATTAGAGTTGGGTTACCTGTACTTATTCCAACAACAACTAATGTTGCACCTACTATAGTCTTGACAAAATCGTTACCCATTGAACCCGCAGGGACGGCCGCAAAAGTAATATCACCTTCCTTTAGAGGAAGTAGAAGTTCTTCTTCTACTTCGAGATGCTCATTTTCTGTTTGAAAAGTAAAGACTATACCTCTTTCTTCCGACTCTAATAGGTATTTTTTAAACGTTGGGTGATTTACGTGCATACACTTAATAACGTCCGCATATGTAGAGGCTTCTACTTTAAAACTACTTCCAAATTTTTCGGCTAGGTCGCCAACTAGGTAAACTTTACGCATCATAACGATATACTCCAATTATATATTTTTTCCATTGAGGGAAAAGATTCTCTCTACATGATATTCTATTTATTGCGTGGTGGTAAAAAAGATCTTCTCCAATATATACTCCACAATGATTTGCTACTTCTGCCATTATTTTAAAAATTAACAAGTCTCCCTCTTGCATAGGGCCTTCTACTTTATTGAAGCCCCAATTGTTTATAGTGCTCTCTGTAAAATAATCAGCCCCTTTCTCCCACCAGCGATTAGAGATAGAAGACCGGACGAGGGGCCGTATTATTAAGTCTTTAGACTTGTAGTAATCTTCAACCGCAGAAAAGCAGTCGTTGATTCCCAGTTCATACTCTCTTCCGACCAAAGATTTAGTTTCACGAATAGGGTCTAACTTAAACATATCCATACCCGGATAACTAAAAATGTAATAAGGAATTCCTAACGCATTGCAGTACTTTATATCAAAATTACTAGGCTCTGGGGAAGCATCTGGGTGGCTATGAACTATTCCTACTATGTCGCATTTTTGTGATATAGTAATGTACTGCCTTGAGTCAAGTATAAAATCGTTTCCGTTCTCGGCTACATTGTCGCAAGGAAACCATTTTAACTCTCCTCTTACTGCTCCTAGTACTCCACAACCTTCTTTTGGGTACCACTCTTCTAAATGTTGTTCTATTTGGTCTAAAAGTTTTATCATCTGTAGCTTCCACTTGCCGGAAATGCTCCGAAAGGTAAAGTATGTGCAGTATTGTATTTAGCAGAAGGGCCATAGTCGTCGACATCTTTGTTAGCAGGAACTGCTTGAAATCTAGATTTACAAGAACTTAAAGATTTTCCGCATACATCCCCGCGTCTCCAATAAATTCTTCCACTAGTTGTTGTAGGGGCTTGGTTTACATGTCCAGCAATACAAGTCCAGACAGTCTCCTCCCCCGAAACTCCATACTTTGCATAGTCTCCAGCAGAAAAAGTTGTAGAAGCATCCCACTCACTATATCTATAACACTCTTTCCAGTACGCTGAAGAGGTTGAGGGCGCATAGTTTAAGTTATCATCATATAAGCTAAGCCAGGTCTTACCACTTTCCATAACAATACTTGAAGTAGTATAAGTTGTTGAGGCTGAGTAAGCAGCATAAATTTCAGGACTTGTAGCAGGGATTATAGGATTGTCGTCTTCTGTAAAATAAAAGTGATTGAACTTAGCTGTAGTACCTGCCGCATTTGCATGAAAAAACTTACCATCCTTCTTCCAAGTACATCCTCCATAGCTAGGTGTGGAGTGGAAACCTTGGTACGCCCAACTACAGTATTTTCCTATTATCCTTCTACGAGGTAAATCTATGCCTTCAAGGTCTAGAGGAGACGCTAGCTCAAAAGATATATGAGTACCTGTCTCTGAGGAAATTCTATCAATGATATAGCGTCGAGTGGGGAACTCAATAGGTATCTGCCCTGTGGAACTACCTGGATTTCCTCCCACTAAGTGTCGTGCAAGAGTCTGTCTACGAATTAAAGTTTTGCCGATTAAGTCTTTATTCTTTAGGCCATTAAGTGCATTTTTAAATATAGTAGTAACGTTGGCCATGGTTATTTCTGGTCTACTTTGCGCTCCATCTGCTTGTATCTCCATATTATCTATTTCTATAGGCAGGGGTATATAAGTATTAACAGTCGATCCATCTAACGATATAAACTGTATATCGCCTAAAGAAACATCTACTCCGCTATGAAAGTAGACGAAGCTGCCGTTAATTTCTAGTTCAAAAAGGGTTACAATGGGGCTGTCAATGTACTGCCCTTGTACATCTGATGCAATTACATTACTCATTATTCATACACTCTTCTAAATGTTGCTGTGGCACTATAAAAGTTATCATAGTCGTATTTTTGTGTGTAAGTATCACACACTACTTTAATTGTAGTCTCAGACCCAGTACCGTTAGAGTCCGGAATTGTAAAGTTAAAGGGTACTACACCGTGTTGTGTATCGAAAAAAGCTACTATGTCGTCAATATCATTTTTTGAACGGTTATTGAAAGACAAGCTGTATGTCTCTGATAAAGAGTTGATACCATTCCTTAATCTTTGCTCATAACCGTCTCCAAACGTAGCTAGCTTCACTTTTGGTGCAGTGCTACGATTAAGTTGTTTATCCGGGGATACATTTGTTGCCCCTACAGTAAATCCTAATGCCATTATGCTACTCCATAGGGGCTAAGTATGCCCCCTGATCTTTTTTGTGCTTGTAGTTCTTTTTGAACCGCTTTTGCTATTGCTCCGCCAAGTCTTTGCATATCTGGGCCAGAACTATCTGACGTATCTGCTGAACCGTCCTGACTTATGTTTACAACTACACTATTGTTTTGCTGACCTGCGTTCTGAGGCATATCTACAGGTATAGACTTACCATTAGGTAGAGGTACGACTGCTTCTGTTCCATGTAGTAGTGCTGGGTACCCAGCTCCTGGCCCTCTTGCTACTCCTCCGGTTGCATAGCCCGGAACTTTTTGTCCCATGCTAATAACACCTCCGTTTCTCGCCGCAGGAGGAGGCCCTCCTCCTCCAAATAAACCCGCTATCCAGCTAAAAGCTTTCACAAAGATATTAGCTTTGCCACCATCACCGCCACCGCCTGAGCCACCGCCGCCGGTGTCTCCACCTTTTGAAAACATGCTCCCAATCATATCTCCCATTTTCGCAAAGAAGTTTTTATCCCCTTCTGCATCAGCACCTTCTTTTTTGGAAAATATGTCCGTAAGTTTACTCAATGGGTTGCCACCGCCGCCTTCTTCTTCTGAACCTTCTTTTGACTTAAATAAAGCCGAAATCCAAGTTCCCAAGTTCGTAAACATATCCCATAGGTTTTTGAAGAATCCTTTTTCTTTCTTTTCGTCCTCCTTCCCCTTTGACTTGAATAAGCCTCTTATCCCAGCGAACAGACCCATGAATGTGTTTTTAATTCTCCCAAAAAAGCCCTCACCGCCAGCGCCCTCACCACCTAGGGATGCTAAGATCTTACGCTGTGTGTCCTCTGTGGCAGGCTCACCATCACCTCCTAGTTTACCTTGTAAGCCGGATAATAAACCTGCTGGATTTAGGCCAGCTGTTGGCAGGGCTATTGGGCTTGCTTCTCTCTGTTCTTTCTCTTTCGTAAGACTGGCGATAACGTCGTGCATACCAGATTCTCTGTCGCTGTCACTCATCACACCGGCTACTGCATCTACTACCGACCCCGCCGCCGAACTCGCCGCCGCCGCTGCGCCTAGTGTGGCAGCTCCAATAGTACAAGCAGTTGTGATCGCTGTACCGATAGTTGTGGCGCCAACGCCGGTACTGGTGGTAATCGCTGTTCCGGTTGCTTGTGCACCTGTTAGCATAGCAGCATTAATTGTTTGGGCTGTAGTCTCTTCCTGAAAAAGCATACCCATTATATCATCTGCCATTTGTTCGGCTAGTTTGTCTGCGATTGAGCCTAGTACTCCTTCTGCTAGTACGAGCATCGAGTCCTTAAAGCTTCCTTCCTCATTTTTTAGAAGGGCAGCTATACCCTGCGCCATCCCCGAAGTCATGGAACTTTTGATAGTTGCTTGCATCTCATACTGACGAGTTAATTTATCATTTTCTGCTACTATTTCTTTTGTGGTCTCAAGCCACTCAGGAGTAATGTCTATACCTTTCTGTAAGGCTTTTAAAACTTCTTTTTGTACTGCTTCTTGTTGCTTTGTCCAAGCAAAGCTTGTAGACTTGAATTTTGTTATTTCCCCTTCAGCCCTTAGCTCATTCTGTTGAATTATGCCAGCACTTTTTGCTATCTTAAGGTTCAACATCGCCATTTGTAGTGCGTCTACTGCTTTTTGGTTGGCCGCTTTACTTGCTGCCTTTTGAGCCCCAGTCTGACCTGGCGCATTCATTTTTCTCATTGTTTCGGCAGAAGCTTGTATTGCTGCCTCTATTTTGTTTTCAAGGATTAAAACTTTCTGTCGAGACTCTAGTCTAGCTTTCTCGAAACCGTACGTACTACTTCCTATACTTTTTAGATCTCGTGCGAGCTGTCCTGCTTCTTTTTGTATATCGAGCTTCTGCGCTGCGATGCTTAATAATTCTTTTTCAATATCGAGATTTAGTCCCCCTAAGCGAATGTCTTCGTCTTTCACTCTAAGTAGGTGTTCAGCAATAGCAAGATCTTTGTCAGCGGAAGCCAGACGAGCTTTAGCATTAGCCGCTTTTATCTCCCCGTCTGCCTTTGTTATTGACGCGTTAACATTCGATGCCGTTATCTGTTTGTTTAGAGCCTCTAAGTATTTGGCTTCTACTCCGTTTTTAGTTAGTCCTAGGTTTACTCGTTTTTGTTCGATTGTTAGACCTCTTGTAGCTAACAAAACTTCTTCTTCTAATAATGTGTTAGCCAGCTTTTGGTTAGCTATTATATTCGTGCTGCTTTTGTCAATACGTGCTTGCATCTCCAACAAAGCTTTATGTGCCATGAACGCTTTTGTTATCTCTGTTGCCTTAGAAGCTTCAAACTGAGCTTCTATCTTTTCTTTAGCCTTTAAAAGTTTAATCTCTTCTTCTACTAGCGCTCTAGCTTTCATCGCCTGGCGGTAAACCTTTACTGAATGGTCACCGCCTCGCTTCGCGAGAATTGAGGGCTTTTCAGGCTTAGGCATGTTATCAAGATCTTCTTTCAATTTCCCTATCTTCTCCGCTGTCTTTAATAGTTTATTTTCAGCGTTCGTCATTGTATATTCAAGACCTTGCAGCTGTGTCTTGGAAACATCAGCTGCTTGCGCCAGCGCGATTTGTAATCCCATTATAGGGTTAGATTCCTTACTTGAACTCGTTAATTTATCAATTTCAGTTTGCACTGCCTTCATTTTTGTAGGGAGTTCATCAATTGCCATTCCAAAATTTGAAAATATTGCTGATAACTTTATTAGCTCAATACCCTGATCTTCTGTCAGACCTTTATTAGCCTTTAAAAGTTTGGCAAATACAAGGAACTCGGGGCTTACTGTGCTTGCTAATATTCTTGCGGTCGTCTCCAATTCTAAAGCTAGGGCTTCCGTTTGCTTACTCTCTATTCCTAAAGCTTTCGTAGTTACTCTAAGTTCTTCGATTCTCTCCTTGAACTGTGCACTAGTATTCATCTTACCTCTTTGAGAGGTTAGCTTATGCAGAGAGCGACTTGCCTTATTTGAAAATTCTGCCATCCTTTGAAGCTCTTTATTCAACGTTTTTCCTGCCTCAGTGAACTCTTTACCCATGTTTTGCGCCCGTTCTAGTTCTTCTGATATAGGGAACAGTTTCAGGTAAAGAGTATGTAAAGCTGAGCCAATCAGTAGTATAACTCCGACCCAACCCATCCAAGACATGAGTGTCATCCCAACTGCTGCAGCCTTAGCACCAAAAGAGACCAGAGCGACTTTCATGCTCGAAAAAGTAAGTAGTGCTTGCGCTTGTAATACTTTCAGGTGGCCTGTCATGCCCACAGTGGCCCCTTTATGAACCTGTTCTTCTTGTTTTATAAGCAGGGCTCTTTGTGCGTAAGAAGCTCTCATTATTGCTAACTGTTCAGCATTCATATGCTTGAACATACCAGTTCTTTTCGTTAAGCTTGACTTTAACTGGCTTTCTGCAGTTTTTAAAGCTTTATCTGCTTGCGCCTGTGCTTTCTTAGTATCCGAAGAGCCCATTAAGAAATCTAGAGCACCACCACCTCCCTTCGTAGTTGTAGGTACTGTTTTACCGAAAGCCGCTTGTGCGTTAGCTGTGACTGCATTTTTCTGAGCTACCATAGCACTTGTAGTGGCTTTAAGCTTTCTTTGTACATTTTCTAAGTGTGCTTGATGTTCGATTACGCCCATGTTTGCTTTTTTCATTGCATTGGCTGAAGCTTCACCCATGTCTTTAAAATTAGGTAAAATTGCAGTAAGGACGCTTTTACCAAGTAATGTCAAAGCGGCAACTAAGGCGAGCGTATTACCTGATAAAAAGTCGAAGACGGGACGTAAGGCTCTTGTAACACCCATTTTTATGCTATTCAGTAAAGTGTCAAAACTAACCA
>TARA_R110002153_G_scaffold46239_2_pt1 | contig 11390 bp, 25 predicted proteins | sample TARA_R110002153 | Tara Oceans TARA_R110002153 (sample SAMEA4398193) | marine metagenome | biome: Polar Biome; feature: [SRF] surface water layer (ENVO:00010504); material: water (ENVO:00002006), including particulate matter (ENVO:01000060) such as... | depth 5 m
ATTTATGAGTCTGACCCTATGATGACTACCAACATACTAAATAAGGTTGATTCTCTAATAGACAGAATATCTAAGTTTAAGACTATAGAGGAGGTTGTTATACTTGAGGCTATCGTAGAGAAGTACGAAAATAATAAAGAGTGGTTTATGGAGTACGCTCAATCTGAATTTCTAAGATTAGATTAGTATGATAAAAATAAAAACACTATTTAAGCTAAATATGATATTTAGTAGGTTATTGAAAGATTATTTTGAAAATCCATACGAAGTCATATATGTGTCTAAAGATGTTTACAGATACCACAACCTTAAAGATGTAAGAGAATACAAAGGAGCTATGATTAAAGAAGGTGTAGGGTTATCATCAGGCACTATAGTAGCTTGTTATTTTAATGATAAAAAATATTATGAGCAGTAGATAATATGAAGCATAATACATACACAGAAAAAGAAATAAGTAAGAATATAGAGACTCTAAACGAAAGAATGGAGTCTCTTAAACTTAATAGGTCAGAAATCAGTCAAGACATCAATCAAGTAAAGAAACAAATACTTGCATGGGAGGAGCTGGATAATAGTCAATTTAAAATGTTTTAAGTTATGAATGGTATTATAATAATATTATTACTATTTTTTATAGTAGGATTTGTACGTTACTTTAAGGATTAGCATAGGTATAATTTATAGTTAATAAGATTACTATATTATTTATCTATAATAGGCGAACACTTTAATGTTTTTTTAGTTATCATATTAAGAGCTGTAGTTCTCTATAACCTACTAAACTTTAGCAGTAATATGGCTATTGGCTCAGGTCAATTAAGCCTCCTTAGTAATTGCATTTATCCTTTATTATTTTCGATACACCCAGTAAATATTCAAACTAACGAGCATCTAAGCTTTATCAGTTGTTTAGCTAACAACATATTAAAATAATATGGAGGGTGTTATTTATATTTCAAAATCAATACATCAATAATAACCGAAAAGATATTTCAACATTTAATTATATTTTCAAAATTGGTTTATCTGTTTTCATTGAAAAGATATTTGACTTTTGGTTGAATTCATTGAAGTGGCTTACTACCCATCTTTCCAGCTCGTATTACGTTATAATCAAAATCTATGCAAATCAACCCTACCATAGATAAAACTTATACTTAATTTAAGCTATGTATAAGACTGTTTAAAGCATCGTATATATTTGTAGTATGTTAGTATGGTTAGAGGTGAGATAGGCTGGTAGGTGAGTTTAAAATGCTTGTTTCACCCACATATATATACTACCTATATTTTACAGCACATTAGCAAAATAATTGTATAAACTTTTACTATGATAAAACGTATCAATATAGGCAAAATCTATAGCTAAATATAGTGCATAAAAAAAGCTCAATTAAGAGCTTTATATATTTGTTAGTATGTTATTACTTTAATGCATTCTTTATTCTTTTAAATAATTCTTTATTTCTTTTCTTATATTCATTTTTACACATGTATACAATAGAGGGAATATCGTGTATAAAGGTATCAATATTAATAACAATGTGTTGAGTATCATTAATTATATGTAGCTCCCCATTTTCAGTGTATAAGGTATGCGATTCATGTAAGTAAGTATGTATTAATTTTTTGTTATTCATGTTGTTATAAATTTATAGTTAAATTAATTAGGTCCTTTTTAATATCGTTAACCATCTTGAAACAATTATTAAATTTATTTCTGTGTCTTGTCAAATCATTGGTTAACATGTAATTTTTAATCTGGTTATTTTCTACAGTATACAGAAAAAAATCCTTTTTTGATAGTATTATTTTAACTGCTATTGAGATACTTATTTTAGTTTTGTTATACATATTATATTGTTTTAATTACGAACCCTGAATTATCTTTCCTTGCCTTTCCTTTTGCCTTAAGTCCTAAAATAACGCCTTTAAAATCTAACATTTCGCTGTCTGTTTTATCACCGTCAACCACTGTATAACCTTTGTATTTTTTTGGCAAATCACCAGAAAACACGGCAGCCACATTAGAACCAATATCAAGAGCTTGCAATGCCTCAAGTTCGTTATCTTCAGCACGTGAAAAAGTAAGTGTATAATTTTTGTGATCAATGTATTTTTTTACTTTTCCTAATATCTTTGTATAGTCGTAAAAGTGTAAATTCCTATAATTTGATATATCAAAATTAGCATACTTTTTTAACAGGTATACAAAATCCAGGTCCGATGTTCCATTAAGTCTAATTAATGTTTGATTTGTTTCTGTAGCTGCTTTTTTATTAATCTTTACAAGTTCGCTTGCCAGCTGCAAAATAAACTTTTCTTTATCGTGTAGATAATATTCTGTTTTGTTTACACGTGATTGTATTACATTTGAAAAAGCACCACGACCTGCAGAAAATAAGCACGCTGCAGCGCATCCAGAAGACGCTTTTGGACAAATATTTATTTTCTTGCTATTTTGCGTATATGGTGCAAGATATAGAATATATGTAGTTTCTGGATTTTTTGACGTTTTGGCATTGGTACTACCTTTGCTTAATAGGTTTTTAGGTATCTTGTAGTTCATGTTTATTTTGTTTTGTAGACTTTATTAATTAAATTTATTTGTTGGCTATGATGCTCTTGTGCAAGCTCTTGTATTTTATTATAATATTCATCTATTAAAACATGAATAATTTCACCTATTTTTAAAGATACATCGTAATTTCCTAAACTGTTTTGTTGGTCTCTTAAGTCGTTTAATTTTTTTATCGTTTCTTTCATTTTGTTATGTTTTTAATTATTATTATTATTTATTAATTTTACCACTGACCGCCCGAATACTCCTCGTTTAAATCCAAACTGCCATCTGGATACATTATTGGTATTGAATAGCTAAAAGGACCATCCGCCCACTCAGAACAATCGTTTATTGATTTGTATATACTTTCTAAACTATCAAACTTTAAAACTTTTGAGCTGCAACAACCATCGCAATCTCTTGAATCGTAATTTATTAAAATATAAGAATCTTTAATTAATCTTTTTAAAATCTCGTTTTCACTTTTTAAGTTGTTTTCTGATATTCTCATTTTGTTATGTTTTTAATTATTATAATTTTGCACCATTAATTAAGGCGTCAAATAATACGACACCACCTAAAATGAAAATTGATACTAATAAACTAAATTTTAACACTCTTTTTAAATTTAACATGATATTTTGTTTTTAATTATTATTATACCACAAAAAGCTCGTATACAGTGAGTATACGAGCTTTTTATTGTGTTTTACAAGATTTTTGCCTCTAAGTCTTCGCGCCCATATCTTAGCTGGTTTACACGCGAATCCCCGAACGAGTAGCTTTACTGCTCCCATGCACTTTTTAACAGCGCACGCTCAAAGATACACCTTTTTTTGGAATACACAACAAAAATAATAAAAAATGTACATTATTTTTAAAATAGTGTTATTTGCTGGCTTAATTACATACTATTTTTGTACAAATATTATTGGACCTTTACCAGCTGTAAAATTACTACTAATAAATAGAACACGTGCACGTATAATTAAACTTTATTAATATAACAAATAATTAGTAACAAAATATTGTTATTTAGAATGAATATAAATAGACAAAAATTAAAAATAATGTTGTGTAATTCAAAAAAATGTATTATCTTTACCATGTACTACAGCTGGTACGGGTCTGGACCTTACAGGGTTCGAAAGAGTAGACTCCGCCCTACACAATATTCTGGTTATTTAGAATCATTCTTAATAAGCTATTTAGAATCAATCTTAATAATAATTTACCCCCTCATGGCAAAGAACCCCCCTCATGGCAAAGAACCCTCATGTTAAACACCCCCTTATATTAAACATAAATTAAAATAAAAATGGTAACAGAGATTTTATTAAAAGAGTACGAGAATTTAGAATTTGTTTTTGGTAAACAATATATTTCTATGATGTTTAGGGATTTTAATTCTTATTCTGAAATTAGAGAGAATAGTACATTTCATCAAATTAGGGAAGAACTAATTAGTTTAGGATATTAATTCACCCACCAGATTCATCCCCCCCTCATGTTAAACACCCCCTTATGTTAAACAAAAAAGTGAGACAAAATTAATTGACCCACCAGATTTACCCACCCCTTATGTTAAACATTTTATTCTTACACATTTAATCTGTACTATGAAGTAAGTACATGCTATTTGTGTAAGATTATCTTATAGTATATACTCCAGAACTTTTACCTTGTATTAAGTACATCATTCCATACCTAATAGCGTCTAAGAAGTGATTAAACTTATCTATTGGCACTTCACCTTTATCCTTCCATACATAGTTGTTTAGCTCTCTTATAATACCATGAGAACCTCTGTCTACTATTATCTCATAATCCTGCATCAATGCAATACCTGACAATATACTACCCTTCTTCTTGATGGTAGGCTTTATGTTAAGTCCCAATGTTTTTAACTCATTTAGAAGTCTGGGTTCAGAATTATCAGATATAATCAAATCCATACCGCACTCAGCCTTATTCCTATTAGCTATCTCAGATGTCGTTAAGTTAGCTTTTCCGTAGATTTCCTTAACCCAAACCTTTCTGGCATGCTTATCTATAGAAATCTTCACAAGTGTCGTTAAATCGGCTGAAAATCCATAATCCTGACCATAGCAGGTTAGTTCTGTAGGAATAAAGTCTCCAACTCTCCATTTTCTTATAATAGTACCTTCAGCTTTTGCTAACCAACCCCCTAATATCTGATGCTGATATTTATCAGGTCTTTTACGCTTCATTTCAAATATTCTATCTAAAAACGATTGAGACAAGTTGTCTTTATTATCTTTATAGGTAGTGTGAACATAGGTAGTGTCTCCTTTGTCTATATTAGACGCTGGTAATACATTCTCATTCTGGAAAAACCTTTGGTATATCCAATGCTCCTTAGTAGTGGGATTTAGGATAAGTATAACTCTGTTTTGCTTGGTTTGTGAACGTATAGAGAAGTCAATCTTATCAAACACTTCTTCATCTATAAGCTCTTCAGCTTCATCGACTACAAATGTTGTAATACCATTAAGAGACTTCAGTGCTGCTGTTTGGTTTCCAGAAGATGTTCTTATACCCTTAAATATAATAGAAGAACCTGTCTTTAGGTTCATTATCTCATCTTTAGTTATCCTGAAGTCTTCATGAACACCCATTAAGTTAATCTTCTCAATAAATTCAGGTATAATAGAAGTGTGTGCCGATATCATCGTATAACGAGAGAATAGTATCTTATGACCAACTTCATACGTTAAAGTAAGTAAGAATACATTAATACCATAAGATTTACCACTACCCCTACCACCAGTAACAACAAAATACCTACTATCATTTTTGAAAATAGGTATGTACTTGTCATTTATGTTTATGTTATTCATCTTTTTTAGGCGTTACGTCTATAATCTTATCTTTTAGTCTCTTGCCCTCAATACTATCTCCAAAGAAGTTAATTGTAGGTGCTTGTACCTTAACAGAAGTATCTTTATCATCTTCACCATAAGCAAAGTCTAATAAAAGCTTCATGTGATTATAACTACCTTCCTCAGCCTTTTTGGCTAAACTTTCAAAAGCATTAACTTCGCTACCAAACACATTTTTAATAGCTTTCTGAGCATATTGCTTTTTCCTGCTCTTCTTAGCGTGATTCATTGCTGGCTTATTAGACCTTTCTCTATCTGGAACTGTAAGTTTAGGTATTGACTTCTTTCTACTATTTCCTTTCCTACCGTCTGTACTTTTTATCTCTTGTGATTTGCTCATATTAAGATAACTAAGGTGTCTTGTTTTTGTATTTTAAAATTAGTCTTAACTTATGTTCTCTAAAATCATTTATAAGACCATAATCTTTAGAGTTGTATGCTCTATCCCTAATCATGTAATAATTGCTTACACTGCTTCTAAATGCTTTCCAGTCTGACAAGAGCCATTCTTGCGTTGCTATGTGTGTTTTATAGCCTACTCTATCCATTGAACTTAAATTCATAACTTGTTTATTTCTTTTTTAACTTCTTCTAAGTATGCCATTTCACTATCTTCCCCATCATAACCTTCATCATCATAAATGCCTAACATTTCATCTACACAAATTAAAGCACATTTTTTAGCTGAAACTAAAATGTCTTCTAATGGGTTTGAATCAGATACTATACGGAAGTATACTTGTACTAACTTTTTTGCTTTTTCTTTTGTTGTCATTGTTTTAATTTGTTTTAAAAAAGTGGTGCAGCCATACTTTAAACTTGCGACAGTATTATCAGTCGGCTACACCTACTTTATATCATCTAATGTAATAACTATGACTATTTTGGTTATATATTTCGTTTTCGTAATGCTCTTTGGTTGTATCTATCTCTTCTGTAAGAATAGAATAACAGTAATCGTATATATAATTTAATAAATAGTCATCAGCATCGTACTGATTATCTCCAATCCATATACCAACTTCAAGAACACCTTCTATACCAAAACAAATGTCTATAAAATGCGTATCGTTTTCTAAATACAATGTAACTTCGCTTGGTAAAGGTAGCGATGTAAAGCTTGATTCCGAATGAAATTGTGGCTCAATAGTCTCTATTAATGATTTTATAATTTCTCTCATATCTATGATGTAAATAATTTAATAACTAATGACAAGAACTTTAACACTATATAAGTTACAAGCATTACCATAAGCAAGTAAATTATAAATTCTACAAATAACTCGAATAATTTCTTCATAATATTGTTTTTAATTATGCTCAAATCTACAACTTATTTTAAGAACCTACAAGATATTAACAAAACTTTAACATATATCTCTGTTTTATTTGTTTTTTGCTTCTAAATGCTTCTGCAAACCTGCTAACGCTCTCCATGCCACCTTTGCCAGATGAAGTGTTCCATCCGTATCATAATCCTCCTTAGTCGAATCTAATAGGTGTCTTGTTAATGAATCATACTCACTACCTGACTTAGACCTATCCCATGCAAGAGGTTTGTCTGGATTGTGTTGTTCTTGACCTGCTGCACTACACTTTGATACCTCTAACAATGCATCAGGAAAGTAAGTTAAAACCCCTGAAAAAACTGGTAATGATTTTCTTTTGTCTAATTTGATTACTGGTGAGGTTGGTGCGTAAGTAGTGTCAGATTCCCAGTATGTATGTTTATCTTCAATAATTTCTTTATATTTTTCTAAGCTATTCATGTTAAAAATTGTATTTATAGTTATGTCTTTCTACTTCTATTTTTTGATTTGCAAATGCACTCATTCCGTTTATATGACTATCTGTAGGAACAAAGTACAACCACTTCTTCATAGCTGGAATGTAATAAAAGAAGAAAGCAGCTCTTTTACCTGTATTTTTCTCATAAACAACTGTAGCTGTATGGTCACTTGTTGGTATTATCTCCTGTACAGTAAAAGTCTCATTGTTAAAGTTGTTTGCCCTGTCTTTGTTAGAGTATCTTGAACAGATTAAATCTGTAAATACTTTTAGCTCTTTTGCTATTTGCTTATTCATTGTTTAATTGAAAAAGTATTTCTTATCTTGGTCTATGGCTCTTTTCCATATATCAACCCTCTCCTTTACAAGAACAAAAAGCTCCTGATGCTTATCTATATCAACTTCAGATATTAAAGATTCTAATTTAGTTTTCTTGCGCTCTAAGTTGTCATAACCATCCAAAGCATGGTAAAGCTTCCTTACAAACTCAGATGAAGTGTAATATACCTCAAACTTTAATAAACTGTGCCTTATTGCAACCCTATCAAAGAAGTTTTTCTCATTCTTTAGTATGATGTTGGATATATCTTGTGTGTTTAACATATTCATTTCCAATATTTTATATAATACAGCTCTTGCTTCTACATAGTTATTAGTTTTCCTTTTATCAAGAAAATCAAATCCACACATTTCTCTAATCTTACTTACTATCCTTTTATATTCTTTATTGTCCATAATTTAATTCGTCTAAATCGTTATCTTCTAATATTTCGTTTATCTTAAACATTGTTTTGGTAAATTTGTTTGTATCGTACCAGTCTAAAGCCTTTTTAATACCTGCACAAGCTAAATACAACTCACTTTCCTCATAATACTCTAAAGTCTCTAAAATAATCTCTTTAGGGCATCCATCTCTAATCTCATTAAGAGTGTTACTGAAGTACATCTCCATAATATGCTTGTCACTATCGTTTAATACACTCATGGCAGTCTGTTTTTAGTTTTAGTAGTGATTTGGCTTCTGTAAACATTTCTTTAGCTTTATCGCCATGTATTTCCTTATAAAGTCTATAGGTCCTGTTGTGTAAAGAATACTCATTCTTAGCGTCTTTAAGCAACTTCATAGCATAAGATTTACCAAAACCAACACAATAGTTTATATTGTCAGCAGTATCCCCTATAATCATCTGAGAATAGAAATTGTTATCAGCCTCTTCCTTAGTTATTTTATACAACTCTCTTCTTTTGTAGTGGTAGTCATAAAACCAGCAAGGAAATTGCTTGTAGTCTTTGTCTAATGACATTATAATAACAGAGTCCTCACCATTGTCAGCAACCTCTTGCGCCCATAGTGTAGCCACAACATCATCTGTCTCAACCCCATCTCCATGTACAGAATCATACGATAACTTTACTATTTCATGAAGCTCACCTAATATTGGCGGTCTCTTGCTGGTTCTGTTAGCTTTGTATTTGTCCGTTATCTGGTTTCTAAAGTTATTCTTAGACCCATTACAGAATACAACATCATCTACAGGTACTATCTCGTTTAGGTGTTCAATTAACTTACCGAAACTGGATGAGAACTTGTTAAAAGCTACTACAACATCAGTTTCGTATAAGTCATCTTTACTTTTTCTTTCATTAATGCTCTTAAAACAAGAAGCATATATCAAACTGTCTGCATCGAATATAACTTTCATAATAATGCTCCTTTTTTAGCTAAAGCCTCAAACTTCTCATAAGACCTTTTTCTGTTTAATTCGATGCGATGCACCAGTTTACTATCTTCTTCCCTTTTGTTCTCAACCCATCCTGTTATTGGATTGATTCTATTTTCCCAGAACCTAATTTGCTTTTTTCTTACTGCTTTGCTCATAATTAATTATTTATTTTAAGCAAAACTATTAAATTAATTATAAACCTGCAAGTATTTTTTAATATTTTTTACAGTCTTAGCAAAACAGCTACTGCAAGAAGAGACAACTTTCCTTGTGCCAAACACATGATTGTGTATAGATGTAAGCCTTAATTGGTCAACGTGCGCTGCTTTTACTGTGTTTTTCTCAAAGAAATCTGTTAGGTAATTATAATCATTTTCAGAAAGACACTTGACACCCCTATACTTAAATTTCTTATTCATTAACTCTTTACGCTCCTCGCATCCACAATCTTCTCCTGCAACAAACTTAACTAATTTATCAATTCCTGTAGCCTTAGTAATGCTTGCAACAGTGTCACCAAGTCCTTCAGGCTGACTGTCTACATTTTCTTTAAATGATTCATAGCTTTTTGACTTATCAAGCCATTGCTTGTACTCTCTGTAATCTTTAGAACGCTTATCTATTGTTTCGTAATAGCCTTCTTTTTCTAATTCCTGGTAATAACTGTCTTTTTTCATATCTTATCAAAATCTTGGTTAAAGTAATCTTCTATATCCTCAGAGAAGGATTCTCTAAGTATTTCTTTGTAATTTAGTACTGAGTTATGTATTGAGGTCAAACCTATCTTAGAACCCTTTGAAATAGCTCTCAGGGACAATCCGTTGATAAAGTACAGCTCAAACAATCTTTTATCGTAAACTTTCCAATAAGAAACAACTTTATTAATCTTTTTTGAGAGCGTTTCAAATGCATCATCTTCTGAGTCATCATATTCCTGTTGAACTATATCATCATTATCTAACAACCTATACATTAGACGACTTTTTGACTTCCTTAGATGGGAGAAGTACATATTTCTTAAAGTAACCCAAATATAATATCTATTTACATCTTCACCATACATTATCTTTTTAGGTTCTTTAACTAAATCATTAAGTCTTATGTACATATCTTGAACTAAATCTTTAGCCAACTCAACATTGCAACCCATATTAACTAACATCTTAATCCATAATTCATTATGAACTGCTAATTTTTCTAACATTAAATCTCTTTTATCATTATTTCTACTCTGGGGTTTTTTCTGTCCAGCTCTGTAGGTAATATGGTTTCTGTCTTTACGAAGTTGTCATTATCATCTTCCCAACACCCCATCTCTGTCACAGCATCAAGTAAGAACTTACTAACGATACTAATGACGTTCATTTTATCTAAAATCCTCTTTGTAGGCTTAAATACTCTGTAGGTAATCTCTACAGGTGTTTTTATAATTAATCCCTCCAATTGGTCTCTAACAAGCTGTGTGTATAATTTCTTGGCTTGTCCATTAACTGAGTGATGCAGGTTTCTATATATGTTTAAATTAAGAGCTATCTTTAAGTCTTTCTTAACTCTTCTTGGAACTACAACGTGCATTGGTGATATTATTTTATGAACCATTATAAATTCATTGGCTCATTAATAGCATAGTCACCTCCAAATATAACAGCACAACCAATAGCAGGTTTTTTAAAGTGTTTTCCATAAGCCATAGCATAGGTAGTATTATCTATACCACATCCTACAGCACATCCAAACACCTTGTAGTTAGCACCTACGACAAACTCCGTAAACATCTCTGTATGCCTATGACCTTGAACTGTAGACATCATATCATCTTTAGCTTTTTTAGTAGCTCTACCAGATTCTCCATGAATATATTGTACACCATTATGTACAAAACGAGTATCATATTTCCAGTTAGGGGTTTGTAATACATCAGCCATTTCCCTAATCCATCTCTTAGGAACTCCTGAAGCAAAAGCTTTTCTTGTAACTATTCTGTCATGATTACCGATACATACCTCAGCTTCTGGGAATGCCTTGTACCATTTAGATAACTTACTTATAGCCAAAGATAGCTCATCTCCACCACCCATTCCATCAGGGTCAGGGTCGTGAAAAGAGCTATAGTGGTTATCAATAACATCTCCTATAAAGATAACTTTATTACAGTTATGCTTTGCGTAAACTTTCTTGCAGTGATTCAAGTAACCATCCAGACAAAATGGTTCATGTAAATCACCTATTACTAATATTCTATCAATTACTTTTACTAAATTATCGTAAGCTAATTTGATATTTCCTTTAAGTCTCGGTCTGTAGTCTTTGCTTGTTTTCATGAGAACAAGATAACTCATTTTGTATTATAAATACAATAAACTTATGTTCAATTAGTTAATAACTATTAAGCTCATCAGAGCTGATTAT
>TARA_R110002153_G_scaffold111266_2_pt1 | contig 11358 bp, 11 predicted proteins | sample TARA_R110002153 | Tara Oceans TARA_R110002153 (sample SAMEA4398193) | marine metagenome | biome: Polar Biome; feature: [SRF] surface water layer (ENVO:00010504); material: water (ENVO:00002006), including particulate matter (ENVO:01000060) such as... | depth 5 m
GCTATAGATACCCATAATGGTTCCAGCTGAAACTTGGTCAGAGCCAATATCCAGTACCACCACATTGTATTTACCTAACAAGTTATGTTGTTCTAAGTCATCAATAATAAAACCAGTCTGATCTTGAGCGGCCACAAGCAAAACGTCATCCGGCTCGTTTTTAATTGCCGGAATAATTTTGTCGCCACGCTTAACCTCAAGTTTAGCTTCCAATATTTTAATCAGAGCTTGATTATCTAAATCAGCATCGACTAGCTTAGCTTTCGCCAAATGACGTACCTGTAAACCTATAAAATTGCCTTCCATGTCGAATAACTCATTTTGTTTTCTTACAATGCTTAAGTTTTCTTTACTTCGACGGGCAGCCTTTCCAAGCACTAGGCTATCGGTGGCATAACGCACAGCACCTTCGTGATCACCTAAAATATAGGGATAACGATCATAAGCCTGTTGCGACATAATCATCTCGTTTTCAATATAAGGTTTGATAATTGACCATGGCAACGCAGGTATAGCATTGGGTTCTTTGAGGGATTTAACCCCTTCTGGAGAAAGTTTTATTTCGGGCTTAGGTGACTCCCTCACAACATCAAGTACTGTTTCACCTTTTTCGTTCTTAACCAAACGTAACTCATCACCGGGATAAATAAGATGGGGATTAGTGATATGTATATTAGTACGCCACAGCTCTGGCCATTGCCAAGGCTTGTCCAAATACATGTTGGATATATCCCACAAGGTATCGCCTTTTTCTACTACATAAACTTCAGGAGCGGTGTCTTTCACTAAAATACTGTCTGCGAAACTATATACTGGCATCAGCACCAACAGTATTAGCGACCTAATTAATTTATTGCTCGTCATTCTTATATACACCTTGATGCAGTGACTATTATGTTTTGGATCGATTTACGCTAGAATAGCGCAGCTTGAAACGTATTAAATAGTCAATTCTATTTGATCGTATAGTAAATAATACACACACCGATACTAACTCTCTCACTGTAGCGTAAAGTTACTATTGGTTATATTAATTCCTGAGTCCGAAACTCATTATAGTAGAATAATACAATGGCAATATTAGATGTATTGCGCTTTCCCGATGAGAGATTGCGCACAGTAGCAAAAAAAATTGAAAATGTTGATAAATCCATTACTGGATTGATCAGCGATATGTTCGACACCATGCGTGAAGAAAACGGTATTGGCTTAGCAGCAACACAGGTCAATGTGCATAAGCGCTTAGTGGTAATGGATGTGTCTGAAAATCAAGATAATCCTATGGTTTTCATCAACCCTGAAATCAGCCATAAAGAAGGTAAAACCATCAGTGAAGAGGGTTGTTTATCAGTACCTAATAATTATGCGCAGGTTGAAAGAGCAGAGAAAATTACTGTTTCTGCGCTAGATAAAGCTGGCGAACCTTTCACTTTAGAAGCAGATGGTTTATTGGCTATTTGTATTCAACATGAATTGGATCATTTGAAAGGCAAATTATTTGTGGATTATTTATCTCCACTTAAGCGCCAGAGAATTAAAACCAAGTTAGAAAAAGAAGCCCGACTGGCTGCAAGGGACTAAAACACAATTGAATAAGCCTTTAAAAATAGTATTTGCTGGAACACCTGAGTTTGCAGCATTACATTTGCAAGCCCTGATTGACTCCGAACATCAAGTCATTGCAGTTTATAGTCAACCAGACCGCCCAGCTGGTCGAGGTAAAAAATTACAAGCCAGTGCTGTAAAACTACTGGCAGTTGAGCATGACATTCCAGTTTTTCAACCTCAATCGTTGAAAATAGCAGAGTCACAACTGGCCTTAGCTAAATTAGATGCCGATATTATGGTAGTGGTTGCTTATGGTTTGATCCTACCAACCGCCATATTAAACACCCCCAAATTAGGTTGTCTTAATGTACATGGTTCTTTATTGCCTAAATGGCGAGGTGCTGCACCTATTCAAAGATCATTATGGGCAGGTGACAAAGAGACCGGCGTCACTATCATGCAGATGGATGAAGGTTTAGATACAGGTGCGATGTTACTTAAGCAGTCTCTGGTCATTACCCAAGAAGATACCAGCGCTACCTTGTATCAAAAACTGGCTGAAATAGGCCCTAAAGCACTACTTGAAACTTTGGCCACTTTAGTTGAAATACAACCTCAAATCCAAGATGATAAACTCGCCAGTTACGCTAAAAAACTGTCAAAAGAAGAGGCTAAAATTGATTGGAACTTAACAGCCGAACAACTAGAAAGAAATATCCGTGCTTTTAATCCTTGGCCAGTAGCATTCTTCACCATTAACGACTCCAATATAAAAGTGTATTCATCTGTAGTGGTTAAAAGTGAAAATCCTAATATTCCTGCCGGGGTGATTGTTAAGTCAGATAAGCAAGGCATTTTAGTGGCAACAGGCAACAACTGTTTACTGATAACTAAGCTACAACTTCCAGGCAAAAAACCCATGTTAGCCGCCGATGTGTTAAATGGCAGAGCTGATTGGTTTGTTATAGGTAACTCTCTAATATGAACTATTTTTCATGAAGGCTAAGTATTTTAATTTACGTGCAGATGCCGCTAAGGTACTTCATCAAATACTAGAAGAAGGTCAATCCGCAAGGGAATGTTTACCTGCTGCCCAATTACCTCATAAAGAACAAGATAAAGCATGGCTACAAGAGATGGTCTACGGTGTTTTGCGTAATTTACCTATTTTGCAGTTTTGGCTCAGGCAATTACTCGATAAACCATTAAAAAACCGTTTTAAAATTGTAGAACAATTGATCATGTTGGGGTTTTATCAATTAGCTTTTAGCCGGGTCAGTCAACATGCTGCGGTGTCTGAAACTGTCGCCGCTTGTCAGCCACTCAATACCCTAGCCATGAAAGGTTTAGTTAATGCCATATTGCGTACTTTTATAAGAGAGGAGATGTCTCTGCAAGAAGCGCCCAATAAACAAATAGCATCAGGATTGCCAAAATGGTTATACAAAAAACTTGAGGCCGAATATCAAGATGATTTTATTGATTTAATAACCAATATGCAGCTTAAGGCGCCAATTTGGCTTAGAGTTAATACACAAAAAATATCTCATGGTGATTTTGTTGAAGCCCTAGAAAGTGCCAGTATCGAGTTTACACTTACAGTTGATCACTCTGAAGCCATAATATTATCAAAAGGTTATGACGTAACTAATTTACCTGGTTTTGATAAGGGCTGGTTTGCGGTGCAAGATGGAGCAGCGCAACTTGCAGCCCATTACCTTGCACCGGCAGCAGGTGAATCTATCTTGGATTGCTGCGCCGCGCCTGGTGGTAAAACTTGTCATCTCATTGAATTCCAACCCAAAATCACAAAAGTAGTAGCTTTAGAAATAAGTGAAAAACGAGCATCAAGAATAGAAGAAAACTTAGTCAGGTTGGGACATAACGCAGAAATTGTCATTGGTGATGCGAGTACCCCCGAAAAATGGTGGGATGGACAACTGTTCGACCGTGTATTACTTGATGCGCCCTGCTCTGCTACTGGTATTATTCGCCGGCACCCTGATATAAAGTGGCTTCGAAAAGCCAAAGATATTGATGTGTTGGTCAATCTACAAAAGCAAATACTAGATGCAATATGGCCGCTTGTTAAGCCAGGGGGAACTCTGCTTTATGCGACTTGTTCTATTTTGCCCGAAGAAAATCATTTACAAATAAGTGATTTTTTATCACGCACCACTAACGCATTGTTAGATAATACTTTTTATAATGATAGTAACGATAAACCGGGCAAACAGATTTTGCCGGGAGATCAACAAATGGATGGTTTCTATTATGCCAGACTGCTAAAGTCTTAAAGCGTTTTGAAGAAACCCTTCGGGTCGATATCCAAATAAATGACTTCAGTTTCGGCTGATATATACAAGTCCAACAGGCCCTAATAATAAGGTTTAAATACCACTAATGAAGATAATTATCCTTGGCGCAGGTCAAGTGGGTGCCACTTTAGCTGAAAACTTGGTCGGTGAAAAAAACGAAATCACCGTTATCGATTCAGATCCAGATACTCTAAGACATCTGCAAGACAGGTTAGATCTACAGGTTGTTGCTGGAATGGGCTCCCATCCAGATGTATTAAAAAAAGCAGGGGCAGAAGATGCCGACATGTTAATTGCAGTTACCAACAGCGATGAAAGCAATATGATGGCCTGTCAGGTTGCCTATAGCTTATTCAAAACACCGACTAAAATTGCTCGAGTGCGCTCCGAACAGTACATCATTTATCAAGAGCAATTATTTAAGCATCAAGATGTCCCAGTCGATCATCTTATTGCCCCAGAGCAACTGGTTACCAAGGCCATAAAACGCCTGATTGATTATCCTGGTGCATTACAAGTAGTTGAATTTGCTGATGGCAAGGCCAGCCTAGTCGCGGTTAAAGCTTATTATGGCGGTTTATTAGTAGGTCATGCCCTTTCAGCCATAAAAGAACATATCCCCAACGTTGAAACACGAGTGGCAGCTATTTATAGGCGAGGCAAGCCTATTCGTCCCCTTGGCACAACCATTATTGAAGCTGATGACGAAGTGTTTTTTATTGCGGCCACCAAACACATTCGAGCAGTTATGAGTGAGCTGCAGAAGTTAGAGTCGAGTTACAAACGGATCATGATTGCAGGTGGAGGGTTAATAGGAGCCGGTCTCGCCAAGATGCTAGAGCACAATCACAATGTAAAATTAATTGAGTTTGATCCAGAAAGAGCTAAATATCTGTCTGCACATCTAGATAAAACCATAGTTTTTGCCGGCGACGCTTCAGATCATGAGTTATTGACTGAAGAAAATGTCGAACAAGTTGACGCTTTTATCGCCGTCACCAACGATGACGAAGCCAACATTATGTCAGCCATGTTAGCTAAACGCCTTGGAGCTTCAAAGGCCATGGTACTTATCCAAAGAGGTGCTTATGTGGATTTAGTCCAAGGCGGCGAAATTGATATTGCCTTCTCTCCGCAACAGGCTACTATTTCTGCACTTCTCACTCACATAAGACGAGGCGACATAGTAAACGTTTACTCACTTAGAAGAGGTGCTGCAGAAGCTATTGAAGCCATCGCCCATGGAGATCGAAACACTTCTAAGGTTGTTGGACGAGAAATCCGCGAAATAAAGCTTCCTCCAGGCACCACTATTGGTGCCATAGTGCGCAGCGACGAAGTTATCATAGCTCATGGTGATACAAAAATTGAGGCCAACGATCACGTAATTCTGTTCCTAGTTGATAAGAAGTTTATTGGTCACGTAGAGAAATTATTCCAGCCAAGCGCCTTCTTTTTTGGATAATTATGATTAGAGCATTAAATTAAACTGATAGGTAAGTAGGGAGAGGAATTCAATTTGAGTAAAGTAGATATAAAAAAAGCTTGGGTTAAGGAAAGTAAATTTGGTGATTGGTTTCTAAACACTGATACATGGTTAGTACATGTTTTAAGGAGGGCGCTGGATGATCTGCAGAGCTTGATCCCAGAAGATAAACCCAATAAATATCACACTATATTAGATATTGGTTCTGGCTTTGGTCATTCTCTTGTTGAATTAGATGAGCGTTTTTCTCCCGATACTATTATTGCGTTAGATGTGGACTCTGATGTTGTCAACAAGGCAGACAGTAACGGCAAAAAATGTAAGGCTAAAATAGAGTTTTTAATTAACAATGCAGCAGAAATTGAGTTGCCCGACAATTCTGTTGATATGATCTTCTGTCATCAAACTTTTCATCACATAGTGGATCAAGATTCTGCCATTAAAGAATTTTATCGTGTTTTGAAACCTGATGGCTGTCTGTTGTTTGCAGAGTCATGTCGCCGTTATATTCATTCTATGGTTATCCGAGTTTTATTTCGTCATCCCATGCATGTTCAAAAAACCGACATGGAATATTTACAGCTTTTAAAACAGACTGGATTTATTGTGGAAGAAAAACAAATATCCCGGCCGTTTTTGTGGTGGTCTCGCGAAGACCTTGGTATTTGGGAAACTCTCACTGGTAAAGTTGAAGATCCGGACTCAAGGGAAGAAACTTTAATTAATGCTGTGCTATATAAATCAACTTAGTGATGGTTAATCATTAAGGTTAGTATTCTAAAGGCCAGGTCATCAAGGTGTTTTTCTGATAGCCAGAACTAAGGTTATTTGTTGCTTTATAGTAGATTGGCAGCTGTTTCTTTTTTAATGCATTAATGTAAAACACCGTAGGCCATGCGTGTGGCGCGTAGTCTATGTTATTTTTTACTCTTGTTTGAGTCACATCAAAGGTATAAGCATTTCTAAGTGCTTGATTGCTCCCAGGCACAGTGTCTTGGGTATCAATATAGGCATCACTAAAATCAGCACAGCTACCAAAATATTTAACACCATAATCCCAAAAAACTCCCGAATAAACCGATACGGGATCTAAATAGGTAGTTTGAACACTTATCGAAGCTTTGTTTTCTTTTAATGCTTCACAGACACCTAAGATAACGAATGAACCACAACTATGGCCCACCAAGTGAACCCCTTTAATCTTAGGCAACTGCGCTATTTTTTCACCTAACTTAAAGCCTATATTTTTGCCATCGACGGAACAATTAAAAACGTTATCCGAATAAGGCTGCCAACTAAAACTGAGCTGTTGTTTTTTCAGATCGCTAAATGCTAAATGTTGCAGCTCAGAGTATGTGTGTTGTAACTCATCACTCCAACTAGCAGTTGTGTCTTTAACACCATGTGCAGAGAGTGTTAAATACTCAACTTCTGGATCCAGAGCAATATTAATCACATCTTGATAATCTTTGGGCCAATGCATAATCAATAAAAACCCTAGGGAGACCAATACAAAAGATACTCCTGGCAGCACAACACTCAGCCACCAAAGCCAACGCAAAATCCAATATTTTCGGTAAAATTGCAGCACTTTATTCATTTGGGTCTCTAATACGTTCTAAGAACATGAGCATATTTAATATTGAAACTTTACTCTAAATTTCAAACCTAGGTAACACAACTTCAAACCTTAATTCGGTATTGTAGTTATCTTATAAACACTTACAGTGCCTTACTATTTAAAGTAATATAACTTTAAGCAGTAAGGCACTGTCGTTTAAGATGAAATCAGAACAGAAGAATTAGCCCGTATGTCACAATGTGAAATGAGTCAATCGAGCTCAATAACAAGTCGAAAAATGAAATACCTTATTGAGACAAAATGTCAGCATTCATAATAACGGATCTTGAATATCGTTATGCAGAGGCCACTGTTCCTGCACTTCAAGGCATTAATATTAATCTTGCTAAGGGTCAATGCCTAGGTTTGATAGGTCCAAATGGCTCGGGTAAATCAACACTTTTATCCATATTATCAGGTTTGTTGACCCCGACTTCGGGTACAGTTTTTTTTAGTCAGAACGACAACTTAACACTGGCTAAATATGTGCAAAAAAACGTGGCCTTAGTACCCCAAGAATATGCCTTCTATCCGCAATTAAGTGTCACCCAAAATTTGGAATATTTTGTTAGCTTATGCGGCTTTAGTTACGCTGAAAGCCAAACAAGAGTGGAAACTGTTTCACATCAATGTCAATTACAAGAAGTCAGTAATCAAAAAGCCAAATTTCTTTCAGGGGGTTACAAGCGCAGGTTGAACTTAGCCATTGCTTTGTTAAAAGATCCACAAATACTCTATTTAGACGAACCAACTGTAGGGGTTGACCCTATATCAAGGGGATCCATCTTATCACTGCTTAGCGCCTTAAAAAATCAAGGGAAAACTATTGTCTACACCTCACATTTGTTAACAGAAGTACAAGATATATGTGACCAAATAGTAATGTTAAAACTAGGCAAAGCGAGCTATTTGAGCTTAGACCAAGGACAAAAATGTTTAACCATAGAATTTGCCCATACCTTGTCGGTAAGTTGGGTTGAGCAGTTCTCTGGTTTATCTATAAAAGTCGAATGTAAAGACAATCACCTTAAAGCTTATATTAAGTCGTCTGCAGAATTGCTCGCAATGCTGGCATTGCTTAGCCAGAGCCAACTCGATATTCTCAACATGCATTATGATCAAACCTCATTGACCCAATATTACTTAAATCATATGGAAAATAATGATATTACAGAGTATTAAAAAGGAATTTATCTTAGTATTTAGTGACCTGCATAGTGTTGCAGTTTTGCTGCTTATGCCTGTCATTTTTATGTTGATAATGACCTTTGCCATGAGTGAACGTCAAGACGATATGATCCACAATCTTGCGGTCGAATTTAAGACTAACAATGAAGATGAACAGGCCTTGTTTGGCCGATATCTAGCTGGGTTTGGTTATCAATTAAACTCTGAAATGCCAAACGCGAGTGCTAGCTTAGTCCTTGGCTCAAACTTAAAACAGCAATTATTTTCGAGTCAGAATATACCTTTAATTCAAATTGAATTTGGCTCAGCTACTTCCCCAGCGATCCAAGCTTTGCTTAATCAACATGTTCAATTGGCCTTTGCGCGTTTGAAGCTACATTTGTATATGCTGGATACGGGTGAAATGGATGAGACTTTGCCACTAGACAAACAAATGGCACAAATTAACCAACAAACCGATACTTCCAAGTACATTAAGGTTGCTAAAGACAACTTGGAGCTTCCTGTTGTCACTTATAGCGTGCCTTCTTGGTTGGTATTTGGGGTCTATTTTATTGTATTGCCCATCTCCCTTACGTTATTAAATGAAGTTCAAAATGGCACATTGATTAGATTAAAAACCTTTCCAGTTAATTTACAACATTACTTTTTAGTGAAATTATTGGCATTTTACCTCTTCAGCATAGGACAATTTTTGTTCTTGAGCTTAATTGGTTGGCGGCTCATTCCGCTATTGGTTGATCTGCCGGCAGTGCCTTATAAGCAGTTATGGGAACTGCTGTGTACTGTCTTAGTTGTGAGTTTAGCCGCTGTCAGTTTTGCCTCTATTATTGCCGCATTGGTGCGAAGTTTTGAGCAAGCTATTGTACTCGGTGGTGGAGTGAATATTATCATGGCCGCTTTGAGTGGTTTTATGGTACCACTTGATATCATGCCTCAATCCCTACAACAAATTGCGCAGTTTTCACCCATGTACTGGTCGGCGCAATTAGTTAAAGGCACTATGTATGGCCAATTTAATCATGAGCATTGGATGAGTATTATCTATCTGACTGTATTTGCGGCAATATCACTTACAATCTCGGCGTTATTATTTAGTCGCCGTATAAAGGATCTTTCATGGAATTAGAAGAACTAAAAACACAACTAAAACAATTAATAGTGGTGGAATGTGACAAAGAAGATGAGATGTCCTGGCAAGATATTGAGGACGATGAACCTTTATTTGGCAATCAATCTAAAGTGGGCTTAGATTCCCTCGATGCACTGCAACTAGCTTTAGTACTAAAAGAACATTTTGGTATAAAAGTAGAAGGTTCGAAGGAGTCTCGTAAACACCTACAATCCATCAATAGTATTGTTGAACATATTCAAACGGTAGGGCTTGCTAAGTAACATGGCAGTGTATATTCATTCCAGTGTATGCCATAGCGCTTGTGGCAACAGTTATTTAGATCAGTCACTTAGATTTACTACTGAGCCAAATACCAAACTAGAATTTGCCACAGGCATAGATGAAGAACAACAAAATATTCGCTTCTTTGCTATGGATCAAGTGCCATTAGATAGCAGCGAAGCGCGGCTGTTTAATAGCTTAACTACAGTTGTGAAACAGCTCATTAAAAGTAGTGGTTTAAAGCCTGAAGAACTTGCCCAGACAGCGCTGTTATTAGGCTCTACTTCTTTAGATATAGGTACCTTACGTCCTTCGGAAGACAAAGCCCTAGGATTACCAAAAATAGACCGACTTAGTCAATATTTACAGCAAAAATTTGCACTACACCCATTTCATCTGGTGATCAATACGGCTTGTACTGCCAGCCTTAATGCAGTGTTATACGGAAAAAAACTCCTAGAACAAACAGATATCCAACGGGTTATTGTTATAGGTTGTGAATTTTATAATCAGTTAACCACTAAAGGCTTTCATTCTTTAGATTTACTTAGTTCAGAGCAATTATTGGCCTTCCATGAAAATCGCCAGGGGCTGATATTAGGTGAAGGTATAGGTGCCCTGTTACTCACCAAAACCCAACCGCCACAAAAAAATTATTATCGTTTAATGGAAGGTGATTCGGCTTGCGATACCTCAAGCCTAACCATGACCGCCGAAGATGGCAGCCATATAAACACTGTGATGAGCCAAGCCATTAAAAAATCTGGATTAAACGCCAACAACATAGACTTGGTTAAAGTACATGGTACCGCCACATACAACAACGACATTGCCGAGTACAATGCACTCATCAGCTATTTCAACAGCCCTCCTCCTATCATGGCTTTAAAGCCTTTTATAGGACATACACTTGGAGCATGCGGAGTAATAGAGTTGGCATTATTGGATTATTTACTGGCCAAACCAACAATCCCTGTGGCTGACTACATTTCTGAACAAGCTCAAAGTATCATGTTACCTTTTGCTTCAGCCGATCATGCTATGAGTAGCTTTGCACACGTATTAGTTAATCACTGTGGATTTGGGGGCAACAATGCGGCTCTCGTACTGGAGACTGTGCAATCATGAAAATGACTTTATTCAAGTACGCTTATTTTAGTCATAGTCGTGCCCTCGACAATAAAAGTTTACGCCAGCAAGTTAAACAAAAATATGCCCTTGGGGTGCGACGTTTAGATAACTTTACCTTATGTGCGTTAGCCGCTGTGGCCGAGCTTGGCACTGAGATCCAGGCTTATAAAAAACTATCCTTGATAAGTTGCGCACAGTATTTTTCCATTGAGCTCATTCAGCAAATGTTACTGGATTTAAAACAAAATCGAGCCATTCGTCCACTAGACTTTGTGGCCACAGTAGGTAATGCCGCAAATTTTTATATTGCTAAAGAGTTTTCCATTGATGGCAGCAATTTGTTTGTCGGGGCCGATGAAGATGCTTTAACTAAAAGTTTATTGCTCAGTTCTCTGGAGCTTAACGCAGATAAAGAGACGGCAGTGATATTGCTTATTTGGCAAGAAACCGAACAAGAACGTTTTTGTCATGCCCTATTGCTCGGTGATACTCAAGAACAGCATAACAAGTATGCCTATCAGCCAAACCTTAAGTATATAGATGAACTTTCAACTATGGATTTACCAGTAGTGATTGAGGTTAATTTATGACGAACCTGAGCTCGGGTTAACTACACCCATTTTAGACTTTCATTTACGTTTTTTATGCTGCTTCAGTTTAACCATTTGAA
>TARA_R110002153_G_scaffold94087_1_pt1 | contig 11345 bp, 17 predicted proteins | sample TARA_R110002153 | Tara Oceans TARA_R110002153 (sample SAMEA4398193) | marine metagenome | biome: Polar Biome; feature: [SRF] surface water layer (ENVO:00010504); material: water (ENVO:00002006), including particulate matter (ENVO:01000060) such as... | depth 5 m
GCATAATAGGTAGGTTTAGTATCACTATAATATGCTTTACAAGCCTTGGGTATTTGTGGGGCCTTCTGTTCAAGTAATAAAGACATGGATTTTAGTTGTTTTTTATTTAAGATGATTTTCATAGTAATAAATATTTGAAAGATTTGTTAATTTTACTATAATTATAACATGATAAAAACTATAGTACATTATTCTGACTTACATCTTAAATTATACAAATATCACGAAAGGGATAAATCTATACTAGAGAGTGCACTTAATGATTGGAAAAAAATTAAACCAGATAGGATTGTGTTTACGGGTGACCTAGTACATTCTAAAAATCAAATGACACCAGAACTAATACGGTTGTTAAGTTGGTGGATGACAGAAACCGCAAAAATATGTCCGACAGTTTACTTAATTGGTAATCACGACTTTTTAGAAAATAATCAAGATAGGTTAGACGCCATTACACCTATAGTAGAAAACCTAAATAATAAAAATATAACATATTACAAAAATAAGGGTTGTTATGAGGATGATAACGTGATGTGGTGTGCGTATTCTTTAGTTGAAGAAAATGAAAAACCAGAAATACCCGATACCGACAAAATTAAGGTTGGGTTATTTCATGGGCCAATAATCGGGTTAAAAACAGATATAGGTTTTGAGTTTGAAGATGGGTATGATGCGGAAATATTTGATGGTTGTGATTTGGTGTTGGCTGGGGACATCCATAAAAGGCAAATATTCGATATACCCAATGGGAAAAAAGCATATATGGTAGGTTCTACCATTTGTCAGAATTATGGAGAGAATATAAAAAATCATGGGTATGGTGTTTTTAATTTGGAGGATTTTTCCTATACTTTTAAAGACTTAGAAAACCCACAACCTTTTCTAAGTTTTAAAATAACAGATATAACAGACATTGAAAAAGAAAAAGAAATTTTAACAAATGATTGAAATACCTAAAGACTTAAAAAAAAATATTATAGATTACTGTAAATTAAATGAAATAGAAGATACGGTAGATTTTATGATAAAGTGTACTAAAGACGGTCTAACACTGGATAAATATGGTGTAGGACCATTCCTACCAAAATCACAAATACAAGAAGTACCAGTAGAACGAGAAATTGTGAAAGAGGTTATAAAAGAAATTATAGTAGAAAAAGAAGTCATTGTAGAAAGAATCGTAACCAAAGAAGTAAAAGACACACAACTAATAGATGAATTAGAAAAAATTAAAAAAGAATTACAAAAAAAAGATATGTTAATAAAAAAACAAAAAACAAAAATGGAAGAAATGGAAGATGTACTTGAACACTTTAAACAAGTTACTGTGAACAGAAGAGCAAAGTACCTAAAAACGTCAAATTTAAACGACACTTATATAGATTAATTATGGAAACACTTATTTGGATTTTATCAGCGTACGGAATGTCACAAATAGTAGTATTTGGTAGTATATTCCAAAACTTAAGAGATTGGCTAATCAAAAATTCTACTTTTTTTGGGGATTTAGTACAATGTATGATGTGTACCTCCACATGGGTCGGATTCTTTTTCTCCCTAGTATTTTTTTCACCAACAGACACAATGACTACAATACCCTATGTGAATATATTTTTTGACGGTATGTTAGCTAGTGGTTCGGTCTGGGGAATTAACTCGATAATAGAATGGTTTGAAAAAAATGTCCCTAATGAAAACTAGAAAATACTTACCTACACTATCAGAGTTGGTAGATAGATTATCCATCGCACAACTAAAAGAAGTATTCATCCCTAATCACAAAGAAGAATACGCTAAGGAAATACAAGATATTATGCATGACATAAATTTAGAGGGTGTTGACTCAGAATTGATTAGGGCTGTTGTCGTACTATCACAAATGAATCTACATATTTGGCATAATGAGTCGAACTACCGTAAAGGGATTAAAGATGGGAATAATCTAGAACTAACTCACGGTTTAAATGGTATTAGAAATACCGCAAAAAATATGATTCAAGAAAAAGTTGGAGGGAGAAAAGATTATAAAATAGATTGTTTAGCGGCTGACTTTAAAGATTGGGAAATATCGTGGAAGAAAAAATAATTTGGACTAACGGATGTTTTGACATACTACATGTAGGTCATATAGAGTTATTTAAACATGCTAAGTCAATGGGTTTTAAATTGTATGTGGGGGTTGACTCAGATGATAAAGTAAAAAGCGATAAAGGTGAAGATAGACCTTTTAATAAACTATCTGACCGAATTAAAGTTTTAGAATCTATAAAGTATATCGATAAGGTATTTTCGTTCGATAGTACTGAAGGGTTAAAAAATTTAGTAAAAAAACACAAACCACATGTTTTAATTGTGGGTTCTGATTGGAAAAATAAAACTGTAGTTGGCGAAGAATATGCCCAACACGTCAGATTTTTCGATAGGATAGAAGGGTACTCAACAACAAATATTTTAGAATGGAAATAGATAAATTAAAAAATCCTTTTATTAGGGTTATATGGGAAGATGTACCTAGCAACTTTACAAAAGAGAGGTTAAGGAGGGTTAAGTCGTATTTTCAGAAAAAGTATAACTCTAAAAATGTTACTGTTGTTACAAAATCTAAGTCTATAGATGGGGAAGAATTAAAACTAGGGTTGGACACTAACATTATGGACCCCAACTACCAAAAATCACTACTAAAAGAGTTTATAAATACTGAAAAAATAGAAGTTAAATGGGCTAACCTATCAAAACTAGACGATACGGTTAACAGTAAATTAGAAGAGGTTGGTAAACTACATAACGTATATAGGTCTTTAAAAATAAAAAAAATAAGTTTTTCTAATTTTATTTCTTTTGGGGATAATAATAACTTAGAAGTTGATAAACTTAATGGGATTACCGTTATTGATTCTGACCCACCTAATTATGGTGGTAAAACAGTATTAGCTGTTGACTTACTACTATTTCTATTTTTTAATTCCACCACAAAAACAACCAAAGCCGAAGAAATATTTAATAAATTTAGAGATGTAAATGAAGTTTTTGTTAAGGGAGATGTAGAAATAGATGGTGAAAATTATGTCATAGTAAGAAAAATAAATAGAAAAAAAACAAAGAAGGGTGATTGGAGTGTAAAAACTAGTTTAGATTTTTTTAAAAAATTAAAAGATGGTAGTTTACAAAATTTTACAGGAGAGCAACGAAGAGAAACAGAAAAATTTATAAAAGAAGCTATAGGGAATGTAGATGATTTTTTACTAACAATTTTAACAACTGGTTCTAACTTAGAATCACTTATTGACGCTAAAGCTACGGAACGAGGTAACATTTTTTATAGGTTTATAGGTTTAGAGTTGTTAACGGAAAAAGAAAAAGTTTGTAAAAATCTATACAACACCTGGTCCAGGACCATGATATCAAATATCCACGACATTGAGACACTTAAACAAGAAAGTAAAAGATTGGAGATTGAACTTGGTGAGTATGAAAACACTATTAACGAAACAAATAAAAACTTAGACTTGGTGGATGGTAGTATAAAAACACTAGAGGGGGATAAAGATGACGTACTATCATCCAAATACTCCGACATAGATGAAGATGTGGTAAAACTAGATTATAAATCTATAGTTAAAGAAATTAACACGTTAAATGGTCGTATAGTTGATAAAGTAATGGAAAGAGATTCGATAATAATTAAAGAACCTACTGATTATATAGACACTATTAAGTTAGAACAAAAAAGAGAAGTGGTTAGTGATATAAAATTAAATTTTGGGATATTAAATAACTCTTTAAGTTTTAAAGAAAAAAACATATTAGATTTGCACAACTCAGAAGTTTGTCCTGTGTGTAAAAAAGATTTGGATGACGTAGACCACACTAAGGAAATAGACAAATTAAAAAAGGATGTAGATAATGATAAATTAGAATTAACGAAAATTAGTAAAAAATTAAAAAAAGAGGGGGGGTTACTAAAAAGTCTAGAGAAATTAAAAGGTGAATTAGATTTGTATGATAAAAACAAATTAGTAAAAGAAAAAAAAGTTCTTGAAATAGAATCACTAGAGAATACCCGTAAAGATAAAAACACACTAACATCAAAATACGAGTCAAATCAAAAAAAAATAGAACATAATAAAAACGCAGAGATTGACAAACTAAAAATCCAAACTAAACTAGATACACATAAACTAAAAAAGGATGGTTTGTTGGATAAAAAAAACGCAACATTAATTAAAAAAGAACATAGTAATAGAACGCTACAAGGTAATTTAGAAAATATAAAAAAAATAAAAAAAGAGGAACAAGTACAAATGATATTTAAAACTTACTTGACCGCTTTTGGTAAAAATGGAATACCAAAAGTAATTTTAAAAAGTCTAATGCCGGTTATTAATAACGAATTAAGTCATTTATTGTCTGAAGATTGTACATTTGATTTGGAGGTTAAAGTTAATGAAAAAAATGAGGTAGATTTTTGGATGGTAGATAAAGAAACACACATCCACAAGCCACTTAGCTCTGGTTCTGGTTATGAAAAAACAATTTCTTCCCTAGCTCTAAGAGCTATCTTAAGTAAATTTTCATCATTACCCAAACCAAACATCACAGTGTTCGATGAGGTGTTCGGTAAAGTGTCAAATGAAAATTTAAATATGGTAAAAGATTTCTTTTTAAAATTAAAAGAATATTTTGATTGTGTATTTGTAATAACACACAATCCTTTGGTTACCGAATGGGGTGATAATGTGATTACAGTTAAAAAAACTAATAATGTATCTAAATTATAATATTTATTAATATGAAAAACACTAGACCAAAAAAATACTTACTTTTTATGTTTGGGGCATGGGTTAGACTAGAAGACAATATAGAGTTGTATGAACACATTAAAGATGTTTTAGAGAGTGTTTTATCGGTGCCGGAACTATCTTTTGTAACTGGAGAACATACATTAATAGCTTGTATTGAGTCAGACTCACCTTTTGTAGAGATAAAAGAACTATTAGATGAATTTTTAAAACCAGAAATTGCAGCTTATTTTTTAATGCCTAAACCTAGAAATTTAAGTTACAGACTTAACCCCATACTAGAGAAACACTTATTTAATAATAAAAAAAGTAAACAAAAAAGTAATTTAACACCACCCCCGGAAATGATTGAGGAGTTAATGGAATACTTTAGAAAAAGGGCTTTAGATAATATGAACTTTTCATTTAACGATAGGATAAATTTAAACATACTAAAAGAATCTTACGCACCAAAGGGTGTCGAAGAAGAAATAAGTTATGAAATACTTGACATTGACGTTATTTTAGATAAAATTAATAAAGAAGGTATTGGTAGTTTAAGTATAAATGAAAAAAACTTTTTAGATAAACAATAGATATGAAAATTAAATTATACACAGAATCGGAATGTCCAGACTGTATGGAAGTAAAAAAAGCATTGTCCACACTCAATATAGAATTTGAAAATATAGACTTAATGGAAAAGAGTAAGGACTTAACCAATCAATACCCAAATAAATGGGAACATATAGATATGGTTAAGGACTATAATTTACCACCTTGGATACCTATTGCGGTAATTACTGATGGTGATAAAAAGACATTTGTTTGTAGTAGTGATAGAACTGATAATAAGGGTAATATTTACATAAACGATAATCCAGAGACAATGGTAAACCAAATAACTAAACTTATAGGCGATGAAAGACAATAACGACATAACACTCCCAAGAATGGTTGTGGTGTTGGTGATAACAATGCTAATTGTATTTTTATTTCCAGCTTGTACGGGAACATATTATTTAACAGACTCAGAATATTCTGATGCAAGAGAAGAACACTCATCGTTAACATATTATGATAGTAAATTATATTGGGGGTGGAACGAAGGGTTTTATTATTACTATGGAACACCACATTATTATCCTTGGTATTACTACTATAATATTTGTCCACCATCACATTATACACACACAACACATGTTATAATTACAAGACCTGTTAATAGACCAACCCATAGACCTAACAGACCTAACAGGCCTAACACACATAGGCCAAATATTAGGGGTAATAACAACACAAAAGTAATTGTTACACCTAATAGAAATACGAAGGTAAAAACAAATACAAATTACACTAGACCTAAAACTATCAGAGTTAAAACTAATCGTAATAACAGTAACAAATCTACTAATAAAACGTTTAATATTAAGACAAACAATAGAAAAAATACCAGAAAACCAAGATAATAACTGACATATTGTCACTATACCAATCAATGGTACACTAATTGTATAAAATACTTGTGTGTACCATTTTTTTTACGTAAATTTGTACCCTAACCTAATAAAACCTAAAATATGATTAATAATAGACAAGCATTTATAAAACAAGACGAAATATCACATTACTTAAAAGACGTTAGAAAAATAAAAGTAATGACACCAGCTAGGGAAAAAGACTTAGCTAAAATTATAGCAAACCCTGAATCAACCGAAAGAGATATAAAAGCTGTGGAAAAAGAATTGGTGGAGGGTAATCTAAGATTTGTAATTAGTGTAGCAAAAAACTATCAAAATCAAGGTATTGATTTACCAGATTTAATTAATGAAGGTAATTACGGATTACTTAAAGCTATAAAGAATTTTGATTGGTCTAAAGGTTATAGGTTTATCTCTTACGCTGTTTGGTGGGTAAAACAATCTATAATTCAGTGTTTAAATGAAAATTCTAGAACTATTAGGCTACCTGTTAATATAGTACAAGAACTACAAAAACAAAAAAAATTAGTTGACGGTGAAATAAACCAGTTAAGTGCTAAATTAGCTTCATTACCAGTAGTGATTAACTACGATAAAACAATAAACGATGAGGGTGATACACTAATACAAATATTAGTAAACCAAGACGCTGAAATGCCTGACGCTATATTTGATGATGAGTGTAATATAAAAACAGAATTAAAAAAGTTAATGAAGTCTTTAGATGCTAGAGAAAGTGAAATTGTCGAAAGGTACTATGGTTTAGATTATACACCACACACACTACAAGAAATAGGGGAAATATTCAGTCTAACTAAGGAAAGAGTAAGACAAATTAAAGAAAAAGCTTTAAGAAAATTGAGAAATGATAGTTATTCTTTACTTGACTACCTAACTAACTAATATTTATATCATATAACTATGACATGAAAAAAAGAATATTCCCTTTAATTATCGCTCTATCCGCACTAGCTGTGTCCGCTAGTGCAGCATTTTATTCTGTTTTTGGATTGAGTAAATTATTTGCTGGAGCTTCGACACAAGTGATAATCATGGCGGGTTCATTAGAATTTGCTAAATTAGTGGTCGCGTCCCTACTGTACCAATATTGGGGGACTATTAATAAATTCCTAAGAACTTATTTATTGCTAGCGTGTTTTATTTTAATGGTGATAACTTCTGGTGGTATATATGGATTTTTATCCGGAGCCTACCAATCAACAGCAAACAAATCAGAACTATTAGATAAATCACTCATAATACTCAACCAAAAACAAACTAGATTTGAAGAAACAAAAGGTGACTTAACAATAGAAAAAACCCAGTTAACCAAATCTATATCAGACTTAAGAATTGCGTTATCTAACCCCACCCAAATACAATACATAGATAAAGAATCTGGTACATTGATTACAACATCATCTTCTTCAGCAAGAAAAGCACTACAATCTGAACTAAAGAGTACAATTTCAGATAGGGATGGTGTTAATTTAAAAATAGAAGCTATACTAGATTCTATTAATAAAACTGATATAGTTTTGCTTGATAAAGAAATATCTAATGAGACGGAGAGTGAATTAGGGCCATTAAAATACCTATCTGAAACTACCGGGTACCCAATGGGTCAAGTGGTTAATTGGTTTTTATTACTTATTGTGTTTGTGTTTGACCCATTAGCGATAGCGTTAGTTGTTGCGTCTAATATGGCATTTACCCAAATAAGAAAACCTAAAGAGGAAGATTATTTTACATCTAGAAATAGACATTTAGAAGTAATGATGGACAAAAAAAAACAGGAAGAAATTATGATAGAGAAAAAAGACCTTATCATGGATGATATGGAAGAGGTGAAAAAACACCCAACCACAGAATCTACGGTAGTTTTTGATGACAGAGACGGAACCCCCACAATGAGAGATGAAACCGAAGAAGATAGAGATGAAAAACGTATGGATATTATAGGACAAAATGGGAATGACGGGTTACACTATGATAAAATACAACCAACAACAGAAGATTTAACTAAACTAGAAGAACATTTAAATAATTTAAAAAATAATAAAGATGATTTATATTATGAAGAAGATTATTCTGGTGATTTAGATAGGTTAACCGACACGACACAAACACTAATTGTTGATAAATTGGAAACAGAAATAAATGAAAAAAGGACTCTTAAATATAGAAAAAGGAAAAAGTAATAAAACCCAGATAATGATAGGGCATACTTCTAGAAATGTAGAAGATTATTTAAAATCTTTAGACGTGAGACATAATGGTAAGTATGATAGACAACCACATTTTGTAATATCTAAAGGGGGGTTGACCACCAAGGTAACAAACCCAAAAGAGGAAACCAATTTCTTTGGTTATAAAGAAATAGATAACAACATTGTTACAGTTTTACTGGAGAATGAAGGGTGGTTAAAACCAAAAAAAGATAATCCTCGGTTGTGTGACTGGTTAGGTAATATTTATAATGGAGAAGTATTTGAAAAAAAATGGAGAAATAAATTTTTTTGGTCTACATACACAGATAAACAAATAGAAAGTTTGGTTGTTTTATTAAACTATTTATGTGTTGATTTAAACATAGATAAAAAATTTATAGGACATAATGTTAGGGTTGATGGTGTGGAAAAATTTAAAGGTATTGTAACTAGAAGTAATTATAGTGAGTATTTTACAGACCTAAGTCCAGCGTTTAATTTTGAAAGAATTAAAGAATTATAAAATAAATAAAATGAGAAAAAAACAATTAATAAGTAAAGACCATAGAAGTCATAGAGAAAATCAGTATGACGACATGAAAAATATGTTAAATATTTCAAGGTCGTTAAACGAACAAACACAATACGATATCGACATAGATTCTAATGACGGGATAGATGTCCAAAAGAAACGAGAAAAAGAAAAAACTAAAACATACACAATATCGTCAGGTAAATTAATTATTCATGGTGAAAGAGCTTCAGAGTTAAATCTTACTACCGAAGAACAAAGCACATACCAAGAAACTATGGACGATTTTATAGAACAAGTTTCCGATTTAGTGGACTATAAAGCATTACAGTTATACAGAAATAATGTAGAGTGGGGTGGTAGATTAATTAAGGAAGATTTGGACTTCTTTTTTAGTTTAGGTGAGAGTAATGGTGTGTTTATATCTGGAAATATGGTTAGAGTTGATAACGATTTTGTGGATACTATAGAAAAACTAAGAAATTTTTATGATATATTTTCAGCAAAATGGGCAAATGTGTTAGCGAATAGAAAAATAACAGATACTGATAATTTATAATTAAATAATATGGAATTTTTAAAAAAATCATGGAAGTGGGTGTTGGGGTTTATAGGGTTCTTTATAGGCCTTGTGTGGATGGTAAACACAAACTCTACTAGAAAAGTTAAAAAGATTAAAAAGAATATTAGGAGTAACGAAAATAAAACCTCAGAAGTTGACGGTAAGTTAAAGTACGTCAAAAAGAAAAAGAAAGTTACTAAAAAGAAAATATCAAACACAAACCAACAGATTGAAAAGGTTAAAAAGAAAAAACCTAAAGTTAAAAAAAGAAATGGTAAAGAATCTAGGAAGGCATTAAAAGATAGATTAAAAAAATAAGTTATGAAAAAACTAGTATTAATATTATTATTGTGTTTACCAGTATTGGTATTTTCACAAACTCACACTTTTACTGAAAAAGAAGTTGTGGGTCTGGATTCACTATTCCAAGTATACGAACAAACCGACAGTTTACAGAAATTAGAGATTAGTCTTCTTAATATTCAGATTGGGAATTATAAAACTTTACACACACAAGATAGTCTACATATAGCTTTTATGGTTGAGAAGACAGACCTACTGAACCAACGAATAGATTTGTACATGGATTTAACAAAAGAGCTTAGACCAAAGTGGTATAATAAACCAGTTATACACTTCTTTTTAGGGGCCGCAACTATTGTTACATCTTCTTGGGTAGTATCTAACATTAAATAGTATTTATAAGTATGGCATTAACACAAACAGATAAGGATACAATATCAAGGATAGCTAGAAAGGAAGTTAAGGATTTTATGACTAAACCACAATTTAAAAAAGAAATAGAATCCCTAATAACCAAACAAATTAAAAGTGATAAAAAAACTAGAAGTGAAGTTATTGATATTGTTAGTAAAGTAACACTAGAGTTATATAAGACATTCTGGTTCAGAAGAAGTATGTGGCAACAAGAAATTAAAAGAGTTAACTAATGGATATAGAAAAAAATTTTAATAGTAATTTAGAGAAGTCAGTAAAAAAACAAACCAACACCCTACCAGCTGGGAGTAAATTCCTACTCCATCAGTTATTAAAAAACTCACACCATATTGAAGAAGCTTTAGAAAATGAAACAATGGTAGAAATTAATGTTGGTGACCTTAGGAAGGTTGCTAGAACTTTAAATGAAAAAGAAATGTTACATGAAAGAAAATGGTGTTCTAAAAGAAAACTAGGTAAAGGTTGTGATGGTGGTGACGGTCACAAGGCTGGTACGTGGACAAACACAGCTAATGGTTGTCAATGTAGTTATGGGGGGATGTCTATGGGTTGGAATGAACGGGAAGGTCAAGGTGGTCCACAAACCAATAGTGTTGAATTAGAAATGGGTGAAGCTACAACAACAGCTTCATCTGGAGCATATTCAACACCAAGGTTCTGGGCTAAAAATAAAAAGAACCAAAGATTTGCGAGTCAAAGGTTAATGCCTGGTGCTAAGTACGTTAAAGTAAAAGAGAAATGTAAAAAATTCCCATACTGTAATCAGGGTGATATAAACGCCTTAGAAATATGGGAAAAAGAAATAATGAGAGAATCAGCAAAGAATGTCTCAAAGAAAACAGGTAAGTCGGAATCTGAAGTAAGAAAAATGGTTGAGAAGGAAATAGCTGAAATAATTAGAAGAGGTTTTTACAAATCACCTATAAAAAATTTGGTAGGTGGTGGTAAGATGGATACCCCGATAGGTAAGATGTTTAGTATGAGTGGTAATAAACCAAAATACGAGAGTTAAAGATTAAATAAGATATATTTATATAAAAAGAA
>TARA_R110002153_G_scaffold159912_2_pt1 | contig 11311 bp, 23 predicted proteins | sample TARA_R110002153 | Tara Oceans TARA_R110002153 (sample SAMEA4398193) | marine metagenome | biome: Polar Biome; feature: [SRF] surface water layer (ENVO:00010504); material: water (ENVO:00002006), including particulate matter (ENVO:01000060) such as... | depth 5 m
GTTGTCTCATCTTGTTTTTTTTTAAAATGTTAATAAATCAATTATTTGTTCTCCTGTCTTTTTACCATTTTTAATAATTTCATAATTTGGGTCTTGACCTGAAATACTAATGTCTGTAATTAAATCACTAATACTTAAAAATGATTTGTTGTAATAATTGCAATTAATAGTGTAAGTGTCTTCTGGTAGTTCGTTATTAGCATAATCATTTTCTTCTATTCTGTAATCTTCATAATCTGTTTGATCTGTCATAATATTTATTATTTGTTATACTTAAAGATACAATAAATTAAGTTATAAACCTAATTGTAAATAACTTTTCTTTAATGTAAGGTGTATTTACCAAAATTTGGTCTTGACAATATAGAGTAAGTTGCATAACGACAGGGGTCGATAATGTGATTGTTCTTATCTTCAGGTACATTGATTAACCTACCTGATTTATCTTCTTTCCATTTATAATTTCTAAACTCTGATATTGCATTAGATGAGGTTGACAATATATTTATCTTATATCTTTTTAATAAGTCAATACCTGCATTAATTGAATCCTTTCCTTTTATACTTCCAAATATATTATGACCCATCTTTCTAAGTTCACTTATTAATCTAGGTTCTGCACTATCAGCATAAATTGGATTAGGTAATAGTTTTTCTTCTTTTAGAAATGTGTTAATGTCATTGGTAGTCATTTGTGTTCTATATAAATGTTCTTTAACATATAGGTTATGTCCAAGAGTGTAAACACTAACCAATGTACTAGGATCATTTGAGTAACCAAAATCCATTCCATAAGCTATTAAGGTAGCATCAACTGGTATTTGATTTACTTCATTGTATTTAAATATAGTACTCTTACTTGCTGTCCTTTCACCTAATCCATAGATTTGCCAATACTGATCATCTGTATCTCTTAGCCTTTCTATTTCTTGTTTAATCGAATCTTCTACAAAAGGATTATCTAAGTAAGTTGTTTTAAAAAAGGCACAGTCATCTCTTGGTAGTACCTTATCATAAATCCAATGATATTCATCTGATGGATTAAAGTCAAGTATAATTTTTTCTTGTGTTCTAAATATAAGTTGCTGCCAATCTTCAAAAAACAATTCATTACCTTCATTGATAAATAGTATATCTCTTTTCCTTCCTCTAATCTTTGTAGGTTGATCTAAAGATATAAATTCAATTAAGTTATTAAATAAGTAGTATTCAGAATTTGACTTGTTATGAAACTTCTCACTATACATATTATGAGTTTGTAGAATACCCATAAAGTCTCTCATAACTGTTGCCCTTAAACTAGGAAATGATTTTCTACATATAGTAATTACTTTGTCATTGTTCTTAGTGCAGTAGTCAAATATAATCCAAAGAATAATATTATAAGTTTTACCTGAACGAGTTCCACCTTGTTCAATTAAAATTTTTTTATTATTATCTAATAAATGCTCATAGACAACATTAGTTTTTATCTTTAGTTCTCCCAATGATTTCTATTTGAAAGTTAGTAGGCATACCTTCTACACCTGTGATTTCTTGTCTCTCAACATATCCTCTACTCTTACCTTTTGTTTTTAAATAAAATATTGTCGCAGTTGTATTGCCACTTAATATTTGTTTGTGTAATTGGCTTTCTGCCATATCTAATGCTATGTTCTGTATGTCATTTACTGACTTTTTAAACTCCTCATCTTTTAACCATTCATAAAATGTACTCCTAGCAATAGGAACATTCTTACACGCAGTAGTAACAACACCAAAAGATTTTTCTAATGTTTCTAATGTTTTCTTTTTTAGTGTGTCCGATTTGTCTGATTTATAGTTCATTTAATTGCATTTAAAAATTCTTGTCTTGCACTTTGATCTGATTTAAATACTCCTATTAATTTGGTTGTAGTAGTGTAGGTGTTATGTTTCTTTACTCCTCTCATTTCCATACACATATGTTTAGCAGTTAATTGAACAGCAACACCAATAGGTTCTAATTCTTTATATAAAAATTCAGCAACCTGCATTGTAATTCTTTCTTGATTTTGTAATCTTCTTGAATATGTTTCTAATGTTCTTGCAAGTTTAGACAAACCTACAATTTTTTTGTTTGGTATATATGCAATAGTTCCTGTTCCAAAGAATGGTGCTATGTGGTGTTCACATAATGAATGAAAAGGAATATTAGTTTGAATAATCATCTCATCATATCCCTCACCTTCAAAAGTAGTACAATTCCATTTAGGTGGATTTAAAAACTCATTAAAAAACTTTACAAATCGTTTAGGTGTTTCTTGTAAACCTTCTCTATTAACATCCTCACCAAAATATTGTAGCAACCTAGTAACATTATCCTCAACTGTTTCTTGTGTGTCTTCATTTTGTAACTCCCAAGGAAACACTAACCACTCACCTTGTAGTTCAATTCTTTTATCTATTAATGCTATAAAAGGTTTATTATGTTTTTTGTATTGTTGTTTAGTTGTACCACTATCAATTAAGTCATCTATAATATAATCTGCTTCTTCAATTGTGTCAACTGCATTTCCAGTCATTCCTGCTACAATCTGACCACCTCTTGGCACTCCATAATATTTTGTGTGTTTAGGTAAATCTTTTATAGTTTGGTTTAATCTATAATAAACTTGTTTCCAAGTTATATTTGTTTTGATCATACTCCTGTTTTTTTATTCCAGATTTCTATATGCAATCTAGTAGTGAAGTTTAAGTAATTAGCTTTTGCTAACTCAACTACATTTAATTTGTTTTCATTTAATAATTCTTGATTCTCTCCTGCTGGCATTAAGTAAACTTTTTGTCTTTCTACAATAGGTAAAAAATCTTTTTGTATTTCAATCCATTCTTTTTCTGCACTTACAACAAATTTAAAGATTGTGTTCTTTGTGTTTAGTTGTTTAATAACTTCAGGCTTTAAAGACATTTCTTTATCCATTCCACTATTAAGTAACTTAGGACTACAATTCCATAAATGAATCTGATATAGTAAAAATTCATTTGGCATTATTGTTCCATTTGTTTCTACTTCAAAGTAAGCATTTGCATTAATATTATGCTTTACATATTTAATAAAGGCTTCTAATCCTGCTTGTTGCATCATAGGTTCTCCACCTGTCAAGATAATATGTGCATTGTTTTCTATTGCTTTAATACAATCCTCTGGTAATATGTCTTCTACTTTTTTTGACTTTGCTCTCATCCACACCTCTACACTATCACATCTCCACTCTGCATCATTATGTAACTCACCATCAAACTGGGTACCCATTCCACCACACATTAAGTTGCAACCTCCTAACCTTACAAACACACTTGGTATGCCTACTGTCTTTCCTTCACCTTGAATAGAATAAAACACTTCACTAATTGCTAACTTATTCTTCATATATTACTGTACTTGATTTTGTTTCTGCTAACTCTATTCTTACTATTGGTAATTGTGCTTCATTTTTTATTTGTTTAAATAACCAAATTGCCATATTTTCTGCACTTGTCTCAAAAGGAACTGTCTTTATAAACTCACCTGCAATATCTAAAACTTCTACTAAAGGGTCTTGATCATATAATAAAAACCAATGATCATATTGTTTTACTATTGGTTCAACTAGATTATCAATATCACTAAAAAGCATTGTAACTCCATTAGTCATATTATCAAATGCAAATGTACATAAGACATCATAGGTGTGTCCGTGTAATCTTCCACACTTCACACCTGCTTCTTTATTTCTATGACCCATATAGAAATGATATTTTTTTCTTATCTTAATCATATCCAACCTTTTTCTTTAGCAATGTAATATCCTTTAACTCTTAATTCAGTTGCAGGATTATCTTTATTACCATACCCCCACTCATTTTTAGTCATATCACCATTGTAATCTGTCATACTATCATTGATAATAACATCTAGGATATTTAAATCCTTAGCCATTTTCCAAGTTTCAGCTTTGTCTAAATACATTAAGGGTGTGTGTATTCTAAAGTCACCTACACCTAATCCTAAAGACAAGGTTGTTTGCAAGGCATCTATTGTAGTCTTTCTACAATCAGGATATCCACTATAATCAGTTTGACAAACACCAGTAACCAAATCAGTAATGCCTTTCTCTGCACCATAACTAGATGCTATTGTAAGAAATAAAATGTTTCTTCCTGATGTAAAACTTGCAGGTAAACTACTATCTAAATAACTTTCCTTACTATGATCAGTATGCTCTATCAATGATGAGGTAGCAAGTAGTCCTTTAATGTTAAAAATCTTATAACTTATTCCTTGTGCATCAGCAATTTTTTGTGCTTGTTTTAATTCCTGTATATGACTTTGTCCATAATCAAAGCCTATTGCTAATACCTCATCAAATTTTTCTTTTGCCCAATACAAACAAGTAGTAGAGTCTTGACCACCTGAAAGTAAAACTATTGCTTTTGTCATTTTTTATATGTTGAAATTATTTTTACTCCACCTCTTGGAAATTGATTAACTATTACTTCAATGCTTTTTGGATCAATAGCTGAATATAAATGATCTGCTATTAGTTTTGCTAATGTTTCACAATGTGCTCCATAATCTCTAAAACTCCACAAATAAAATTTAATTGTTTTAGATTCAATATAATATTTGTTTGGTTTATATTTTATAGTTATATGATTAAAATCTGGTTGACCAGTAGTTGGACATACAGATGTAAATTCTTCGGTGCTAATTTGTACTTCTAAATCTCCACCTGTCCATTTTTGTCTACCATCCTTAACTTCTGATACAGCAACATTTGGATTTGCTGGTCTTTTCATTGAACCGTGAATTGGAATGTAATTTTCTTTTGTCATTTTTATTTATTTATATATTAATATCTGCATACTCACTATACTTTACCCACTCATAAAAATTATAGTTTGATAAAGCATAAGGGTCTTTTATTCTTCTGTTTTTAAATCTATTTTTTGTTATAATACTTCCATCAAATTTATGTACCTCACCAAACCTGTGACCTGCTGACCAAGTTGTGCTATCTACACTATAAAATTTGTACTTAGGTAATAACATCATTGGAGTAAATCCTAATCCGTGTACTTTTGTTTTTTGTTTTGCTGCATCATATAAAAACTTATTGATCATAGGAAATTTTTTACTACTTAAATTATCAGTTAAGAAAGCACCAAAGCAAATATAATCATAATCTCTGCACAATTTAAGCCAGTTTTCATAACCTCTATTTAAATGCCATACAGGCATAGGTTTCCATCCTACTAATTTTTCTAACTTATCAGTTAACTTTTGCACTTCATCCACACCAATTACTGTATCTATATCTACTTCAACATAGTTTTTAATTTGATTTTCCTTTACATATTTAGCATAGTCATAAATATACTTATCCCAATCTAATGTCTTAGCTTGTTCTTTCTTTGATGTTAAATAACTAAACACACCACTATCTAAAATAAAATCTTTATACTTACTGCTTAAATTCTTTTCCTTTTCATTTATATAATAATATGATTGTAATCTATAAAAGTCATAAAACTTATCTACTACCCAATGTGCGTGTCTTGTTCCGTGACCTGCAAGATATATTTTCATTTAGTAAGTAAATTATATATAACACTTTCTTTGCTTCCTTGTGTGTTATTCAATATTTCTATTAATTGATCATATTCATCTTTTGTATAATCTAAAACTATTTTATATTGCTCATCTTTTTCTTGTTCTTCTGTAAAAAAATCTTCTACCTCATACCCTTTGTCTTCCCACACATCTAATCCCCATTCATTTAATTTTTCATTCGTCCAATCATTTGCTAATAAATCCCAATCCCATTCTCCAAAACCAACATTGTCTTTTATAATAAATTCTTCCTTTTGTTTTTCTGTAAGATCATCTGCTTGAATAACATATACTTCTTTTAATCCTGCTTCAATACAAGCCTTGTGTCTCATATTGCCACCTAGTATAATATTTTTTTCATCTACAACTATTGGTCTGAGTTTTAACATCTCAGGAAATTCCTTTATTGACTTTACTAATTTTTTAAACTTTACATCTTTTATTAATCTAGGATTGTTTGGGTTAGATTTAATTTTATGTATTTTAATTTTATTAGGCTTCATATTTATATAACGTATTAATTAGATTTATTTTGCCAGTCATATGTACTTTTTATTAATTTAATTCTTTTTATTAAATCAATTACATTTTTATCTTCTACATCAATAACTAATTTTATTAAAGGATTTTTTAATTTTTGTGTTAATTGTAAGTATTTTTTTTCAAGGCTAAAATATTTATTTTCTAAATAATTTACTTTATCTATTCCATCATATGGTATTTTTGAACTAAACACAAAAGTCTGCTCAAATTTATGTAGTAATTTATTATCACTTTTATACATAGGATAATTTTTAACTAAATGAATAGCACTTGCGTGAGTCATACTCTTGCCTTTACATTCAAAAAACTGTGCAATTCTTTCCCACTTCATAAACAATTTATCTCTAAATAAGAAACATACTAATGCTCTCATTTCTATATATTCTTTTTTTCGTGTGTTTTTATATATATCTAAACCACTTAATTTAATTATTTTCTTTGCAATTTGTGAAGGAGACAAATCTTTACCAGGGTAATAAGTAAATGGTATTAATATTTTATCAGTAATTAAACCTTCTTCTAATTCTTCCATTAGTTTGTTCTTAGCTTTAATAAATTATAGCATTCAATATATTTTTCTCTTGCTTTACTTTTGTATTTTTCTTTAAACAATTCGTAAAGCTTTCTAGTATATTGGTATTTAGTTTCACAATCTACAAAATATTTTTCTGAAAATCTCTTGCCTTTACCTTTAAAGTAGTTCACATTGTCTGCTGTGTCTCCCATAATCATTTGCTCATAGAAGTTATATAAAGCCTGTTCTTCAGTTATATCTAATATCTCTTTATGTTGGTAGTGGTAGTTGTACATAAGGCAAGGAAACTGCTTGTAATCCTTATCAATTGAAACGATCATTACTTCGTCTCTACCAAATTCTTTACTTAATTTATACCAATACCTTGCAACCATATCATCTGTCTCTACTCCAAATCCAAATATACTGTCATATTGTTGTTTCACAAATAAGTGCATTTCATTTAGAAGTGGTGGTAGTTCTTGATTTTTTCTATTGGCTTTGTATTTTTTAACCAATAGCTTTCTAAAGTTACCTTTTGATCCACTAAATGTGAGAACTTTATCAATAGTATATTTTTCTTCTAAATGATTTACTATACTCATAAATTGCTGATCAAACTTATTTCTTGAATCTACAATATCTGTATAGTATTTTTCATCTTCAGGTGTTTCTCTTTTACGATAACAACTTGCAAATATTAAACTATCTGCATCTATAAGTAAAATCATTCTTTTAATTTATTAATCCATTTTCCTTCTAAGTCAATAACTGTGTAGTTATGTTCTTTTAAAAGTTCAATTGCTTCATTGATTGCTTTTGCTCTTTGACGATAGTGGTCAAATATTTCATTCTCAAATGCGTTTACTTTGCTCATAATTCTTTTAATTCTTCTTTTATTTTATCTAAATAATAATCTTGCATCTTTTTATTTTCTTTACAAACTTGATTAATTATAAAAGGAAGGTCTTTAAATAATTGATCAGTATTATAGACAAGCCATTTTGAATCGTCTGGGTCTCCATAACCAAAGTGCATCTCTCCACTATCACAATATAAGTGATGTGTTTCGTGGATGTATGTATTTTTTTTTTCTAAAGCTAATTGTTCTTCTAATTCTTTTATTCTGTCTTTTAAATCTATTTTTTTTAAATCCATCTTGAAATTATTATAGTTATTATTAATGCTATTGTAGCAATCATAAATGCAATTAAACTACTAGTATATTGTTTATCTGATCTACCTTGCCTTGAACGATATTGTCTTGTTTTTTTTTCTTTCATCTTAAAATCCTTTTTCGCAATCGTCAGCATAATCAATAGCATCTTGATATATGTTAGGTCTTGTTTTTTCTACAAAATCTGCAAAATCATTAAACCATTTAAGTACTTTTTCTTTGTTGTCTATTCTCATTATTATGTGTTTTTTAAAACAATATGAAGAAAATTTCTGTCTTTGTCAATTACATTTTCTTTTAATTGTATAGTTATTATTGCATCAGTAATCTGTGAATCAACCTTAGTTAACCTTTCTATCTCTGATTTAATAGAAATTAATGTGTCTGAATTTATTACCATTGTCTTATTAATTTAAACTAAATATAATGATAATTAAGTTATAAACAAAAACTTTAATAACTTATTTTTTAATATTGGTTATATTAATTCGACTTGCTTCGTTTTCTTTGAGTAGATAAACATCTTTAAGCAATCTTTTTTTTGTCCACATTGTAGTGTCTGGACAATATTTTTTAACTGTTGTAGGCATTTTTAAAGTATTCAACCAATACATAAAATTTCCTTTAGGATCATTGACAAAATATAATTTAATAATATCTTTGTCTAAATTCATTAAAGCATCATACTTGTCTTTTTCAAGCATTTTTTCTTCATAATATTTAGTGCGAAACTTCATTTCAATTACACATTTAAAACCTTTAGGTGTGTAGCCTTCTGCATCAAATATACTAAAACCTTTACCAGTCCATTCTAATTTCCAACCATCAAAGTTTAATAAAAGAACTACTGCTTTTTCCCATTGATTAATCTTCTTTAACCCCATTTTCCCAAATGAGATTTAAATCTTTGATCCATCTTTTTATTGTTTTGGGACTGCAACGACAGGGTTCTTCAAATTTATGATTGTAATATTTTGAGTGTAAGTCGCATACCAACAAAAATTCTGCGTTGGATATGACATCGTTTTTTCCCATTCTAAATTTCTGCCAGTCATTAAAATCATATTTGTTAAATTTTACCATCTTTTAATTTTAAAGTTATTGAGACTTTTTCTTCTATTATTACAATTACATTTAGTTCCTTTGTATTTATGGTATCTATCTACTAGGTATTTAATGCCTGTGTATTTTGTAATATAATAAATTAAGTTTCCTAATTTCATTTTTTTAAATTTTCAATTTTTGAGTAAAAAGCATTAGTGTATTTCATTAATTTACAATCCCATTTACTTACTTCATTATAATCAGCAAAATAAAACTCACAATTTTCTTTGTCTAGTATATAAACAAACCAATATAAATCAATTTTACCAAGTCCTTTTTTGTGTGCTTCCTCATTCACTAACACACTTTGGTATTTAGAATATTCATTAGCTTTAACATCTATTTTTTTGTTTCTAACTATAAAATCTGCTTCCTTTGATGGATAAGGATTTAAAATTTTTATCATTTTAAAATCAATATTCTTTGAAGTTAAATAATCTAATACTATCAACTCACCAACAACTCCTAGTATATCTACATAATTATTTTTTTCTCCTCTATCAAATCTAGGATTATTTTTCCTATTGCTTTTATTCATTGTAGTTCTAGCATTTGCTATTTCTTCAGCAATCACCCACAAAGATTTAGGATATTTATAATTCATAGTAATTTTGTTAATTTTTCTTTTACTTTCTTATATGTCCAGTATAATGAATAATATTTAATTTTAGACTTTCTACTAAAATCAGATATACTTTCTCCTGAGTTAATAATTTCAAATACTTTTCTATCATACCAATACATCTTAGATAAAGCATTTTGTACTTTTTCATTTGCTTGATCAAAGTCAACTTGATTTTCAATTAAATGATATGTCTTTTTATTTTTTTTATGATCAATATGTAAGTCAGTTGCATCATCTAAACTAACCATTATTATATTTTTGTTTTTTCTTTTTAAGTCAATAAATAAACTTTTTAAAGTTTTAAATACATAATAATAATTTATTTCATCTTTGTACATTATATCTAAAGTTCCTTTTTCTAATTGCAACTGAATTTTAATATACATTTCTTGTGTAATATCTTCTGCTAACATTCTATTACAGCCAAAAGTACACACAATATCAACCCAAGTATCGTGTTTTTTAGCAATTAGTATTAGAATTTTTTCAATCATATTTTTTTAAAGGGTCATATAAATCGTTTACTATTGTAGGTAAACCAATATCATTAACCTGAAAACTAAAAGTGTCAAAAGCATAACCTCTACTCCTTCCACATCTCACAGTAACCCAATCTTTATTTACAGTATTAGCTTCAAGTTGTATAACTGTCTCAGCTTTTTTTTCTAAGAATGAACCTAAGTGACCAGTACCTAATTTAGTGCTACCAAAGTTTTGGTGGATAACATTTATTATATGACAATTATAATTTGCTGACCACTCCATTAGTTTTTGAACTACTGCATTTGATTCCTCTAAGTTATTAACATCACTTACAAGATCGGCAATTCCGTCTATAATAACAAGAGAAGGAGTATTTATTTTCTGTGATAGGTAGTACTCAATAAATTCTAATCGTGTCTTATGACCTATTGAACGTAGTCCAAAGGTATGGTATATGTCTGATTTAATACTTGAATCCATATCATAAACTCTTTTAAATACTTTTTGACAATGCCAATGACCCTGCTCTGTATCAAAATGAACTAAATGCCCATTACCTCGATGCCCTTTTATATTACCACCATATATATTATTACCACTTAAAAATACAGAAGCAAGTAAAGAAATAAAGAATGTTTTTTTTGTTTTGGGTGGTGCAGTTACGACACTTAGATTTCCATAAGTTCCTATAGGTATTGGTAACAATGAATCTCCTGATTTTGTTTTGATCAATTTTTCTCCATAAGATAAAGCTACAGGAGGGTATTCTATTTTTCCGTGTGAATTTACAAAGCAATCCTCCTCAATGAATTGCATAAGCATATTGTGTTCTGTCTGTTCCGTTGTCATTAAATAAATGTATAAAAAAAAAAGGGTATGAATTATAAAACCCATACCCAATTTTAAGTTAGTGTTGTTAGTTTAAAAAGGTAAATCTTGTTTTTCAACAATATGTGCTGTTTCTGTACCAGATATAATATCTAATTTTTCTTCCTCACGCTCTGCTAATAAAATTTTACCTGCACTATTTTGTACATCTTTAATCCACACTACTTTACCATTTCCAAAATACAATGGTTGTTTTTTAGCTTCTCTTTCTTCAACTGTTCTACTATCCATTAAAGCTACATTGTTTCCAAAACGAGTTTCATCCTGAATTGAAATAGTAAAGTTGTACCATACAGCACCATCTTTACCTTTTACGAATTTTTCTTTAGGCATTTTTGCCACATTGATACTTGCATTAATAAT
>TARA_R110002153_G_scaffold51898_2_pt1 | contig 11311 bp, 8 predicted proteins | sample TARA_R110002153 | Tara Oceans TARA_R110002153 (sample SAMEA4398193) | marine metagenome | biome: Polar Biome; feature: [SRF] surface water layer (ENVO:00010504); material: water (ENVO:00002006), including particulate matter (ENVO:01000060) such as... | depth 5 m
TATGCAGGACTCACAGACCTTTGCTAAGTTCGAAGGACAGAACCTGTCTAACCGTCAACAGACTGCTATGTTCGGTGCTCAGCAACGTGCTCAGTTCCTCGGTATGCAGTTCACACAAGAGTTCCAAGGTCGTGTAGCTAATGCTACTCGTGTAGCTGACATAGCTAACATGAACTTCACTGCTGAACAGCAGGTAGCTCTTGAGAATGCTCGTATGGCTCAGACTGTAGACCTCACTAACCTTAATGCAGTTAATGCTAAGGTGATGGCTGACTCAGCTGCTATGTCTCAGATGGACTTGGCTAACCTAAGCAATCGTCAGCAAGCTGCTGTACAGAACGCTCAGGCTTTCCTAGGCATGGACATGCAGAACATGAGCAACGAACAACAGACTTCGATGTTCAAAGCTCAGAGTAATATCCAAGCTATCTTCAGTGATCAAGCTGCTACTAATGCTGCTGCTCAGTTCAACGCTTCTAGTGAGAACCAGACTAATCAGTTCTTCGCTAACATGGCTCAGCAAGTACAACAGTTCAACGCTGGTATGACAGTACAACGTGATCAGTTCAACTCCCAGAATGCTCTGGTGATTGCACAAGCTAACGCTCAGTGGCGTCAGAACACAGCTACAGTTAACACTGGTGCTCAGAATGAAGCTAACCGTGCAGCTGCTCTAGCCGCTAATGGTATGACACAGCAGATGGTTGACACTGTATGGCAACGTGAACGTGATATCATGGACTACGCCTTCCGTCAGTCTGAGAGTTCTAATGATCGTGCTACTAGTCTCTTCATTGCAGACAAGCAAGAGGGTCTAGCCAAATGGCAACAGACTCAAGCACAGAGCGCAGCTTCAAGTGCAGCAGATAAAGAGGGTCAAGGCTACCTTTTCTCTCGGTTACTTTTCGGGTAGGAGCCAGTAAATGGAACAAGGTAAATTCGCATATCGCAAGAACCTAGAGGCGGCTCGTAAGGCTGTTCTAGACCGTGTAGGTAAACAGTATGATGGCCCTACAGCTGAACAACAAGTAGATATACAGAAAGAGGGCCTGATGCGTCCTCAATCACGTCCAGAACCAGTAGTAGATGATTCGATGACATCGGGTATCGGCCTAGCTCTTATGGAGTCTATGGGTGCCCCTAAGGCTCGTCCAGAAGGTTGGAACCCACAGGCCCCTGCTCCTACTAGAGCAGATCGTCCTTCATCCCGTGAAGATGGTACTGCAAACTCCTTCCGTGATCGCTTGAAGCGTTCCGAGAGTAGTGGTGATAGCTCAGTACAGATCAAACTAGAAGATGGCCGTACGATGACTGGTGCTTACCAGTTTGGTGATGCTCGTCTAGCTGACTACAAGAAAGCTAACAAGGCTAAGTTTACTACAGAAGCATTCCGTAACGACCCTAAGTTACAAGAGAAGGTATTCCAGTGGCACATGGCTGACATTGATGGTACTATCTCTGATATACCTAAGGCTGAGGGCATGTCTAAGGATGGTCTTCGTGCAGTAGCACACCTAGGTGGTAAGACAGGAATGATTAAGTACGTTAACTCTGGTGGTAAGTATAACCCAGCTGATAAGTTCGGGACTAAGCTCTCCGACTATTATAATAAGTTCAAATAAGAAGGATTGACAACAATGATTATTCCCGGCCAGTCCCTGACTGCGGAGCCAAAGAATGCTCCATATGAAAACCCACCTGAGATAACCACACCAGAAGACGCAGTAGAGTGGCACCTAGACAGGCTCACAGAGCCAGATAGGCTTGAAGCGCTAGTAGACACCCTAGAACTTGGTTTGGACGTTGTAACGCTCACTGAGGGCCTCCTACGGGGTGCTGTGGTAGAAGGTCGGCACAGTGTTGACATCTCCTTGGTTATAGCTCCTGTTATCCATGAGTTCATTAAGACTACAGCTGATAAAGCTGGTCTTGATTACGAAGAGGGTTTCCCTGATGACTCAGAGGAACGTGCTGACATTAAGTACCAGATCAATGAGCACAAAGCTCGTAAGATGATTGCTGAGTACGAAGAAGAAGATGATATGGATGAGCCTTCTATGGAAGAGGCTATGCCAGTTGAAGAAGAAGCTATGATGAGCGAAGAGATGCCAGCTGCACCTGCAGGTCTCATGGCACGTCCTATGTCTAACCTAGAAGGTGGTGTATAATGTCGTTTTGGAGTGGTATGGCAAGGGGTTTCAAAGATGCTGAAGCTCAACGTAATGTAAAAGATGCAGCTAAAGAGCGTGAAGATGCTCGTCTGAAGGCTGAGGCTTGGCAGAATAAGACGTTTGAATACGGTGCTAAGCGTGATGATATCCTCGACAAGAGGGCCGAAGACATGACCCGTGTGGAGCAGGAACGTTATAAGGCAGAGCAGGCTACCGCAGAAGCTGATAAGGTATATACTCGTACTACAGCAGCCTCTCAAGTAGCTCGTGATGAGGAGTGGAAGACCAAAGGTTGGGCACTTACTATCGACCAGTGGGATGCAACTAAAGACAACACTGTGCAAGCCCAAGAGAATGCTGACCGTATCTTTAAACAGTCTATTGCTGTCTTTGACGCTGGTGAGAAGAGGTACACCAAAGAGAGCTTACGTGCTGACAGGGCAGAGGCTAGGGCTATTGCTCAAAACATCTATGCTAAAGAACGTGACACTGTTGGTGACAAGGTAGCTAAGGCTAACATGGAGCGCCGTATAACTGAATTTAATGTATCAGTATCTCAGTGGGATAAGCAGTTCGGTCTACAAGAAGAGAAGTTTGATGTAGATAAGAAGTATGCTGATCGTTCTTGGAACCTTGAGCTTACGAAATGGGATGCTACCAAAGACAGTGTTGAGCAGGCCCAAGAGAATGCTGATCGTATCTTCACTCAGTCTATCGCTGTCTTCGACCAAGGTAACGAACGTTATACTCAAGAGAGCCTACGCGCTGACAGAGCCGAAGCTAGAGCTATCGCCAATACCATCTACGCCAAAGAGCGTGATATTGTTGGTGATGAAGTAGCTGAGCTTAACCGTAATGATCGTTTAGCCCAATTCGATAAGCAGTTCGGTCTACAAGAGAAGAAGTTTGAAGTAGAGACAAAGTATGCTGACCGTAGTTGGAACCTTGAACTTGACAAGTGGGATGCAACTAAGGGTAGCGTCAAGCAAGCCCAAGCAAATGCTGATCGTATCTTCGATCAAACGATAGTTGCCTTTGAAGCGACTACCAAGCAATACACAGCTCAAAGCCTACGTGCTGACAGTGCTGAAGCCCGTGCTGTTGCTAATGCTATCTACCAAAAGGAACGTGACACAATAGGTGACGAAGCTGCTAAAGCTAACATGGATCGTCGTGTCCTTGAGTGGGATACGTCAGTATCTCAGTGGAATAAGCAATTCGGTCTCACAGAAAGGAAGTTTGAAGTAAGTAAAGAATACTCTGAACGTAGCTGGAACCTTGAGCTTGATAAGTGGGATGCCACTAAGGATAGTGTTAAACAGGCTCAGTCAAATGCTGACCGTATCTTTGACCAATCCCTTACTGTCTTCCTAGAGAACAGTAAACGTTACACTATAGAGAGCTTAAGGGCTGATAGAACAGAAGCTCGTGCTGTTGCTGAGGCTATCTACAACAAGGAGCGTGACGTAATTGGTGATAGCGCTGCTGCGCAGGCCCGTACTGATCGTCTAGGTCAGTTTGATGTACAGGTAGACCAGTGGAATAAGCAGTTTGGTATTACAGAAAGAGCTGCTGATCGTGCTGATGACCAGCTAGAGATTTCACGTGCTGAGCAGATGTTGGCGCTGATGCCAGCTGGTGTAGCAGCGTTGCTAGGTGGTGGTACGACTAAGACCCCATCCGACCATACGACTATCACCTCTGAGGCTATGCAGGCTGGTTCGGCTGCGTTTATGGCACAGCTGGCTGAGATGGATGAGGACGAACAGAGTTCTGACTTCTTCAAAGCTGCAGCTAACAGTCCCGGTGCTCAAGCTACCATCATAGGTTTCATGGAAGCACAGGCCAAGAAAGGTAATACTGTTGAGTTAAGTGACATGCCTAAGTACTTTAGCTATCTCGGTTCTGCACCCGGTAAAGGTGAGGCAGCAGCTAAAGAGTTTATGGAGAGCATGATAAGCGGTGACGCTAACCTAAGTGACAAAGACACCTTCATCAAAGGCTTGACAGCTATGAAGAACTTCAGAGCAACTAAAGAGTTGTTCGTACAGACAGGTGCTCCTTCTAGTCTTACAGATCAGACCCAACAACTAGATATGTGGGAGAAGGCTGTTGAGATGGATGGTTACCGTGCTTTAAGGAACCTTCCACCAGAGAAAGCAGTGGATGCTCAACGAGCACTCGCTATGCTAGAGACTAAGGTAGACCGCCAAGAAGGTCTTGATGTTCTAGCTGGGATGGGCTTTGGCCGTAACATCGCTATGACTGGAAGCTACATGGAGCATCCGCTCATAGGTAGTTACTACCAAGGTGAAGATGCCAGTAGTGCTGCTATCACTCCCGTTGCTGGTGGGGGTAGTGCTGGAACTCCCGTTACTGGCGGGGATGCTACTTCCTTTGCTTCGTGGGAAGAGGCTACTGCTGCCCGTGCCGATGGTTTCTCTGGTACAGCTACGGTAGGTGGGGTTTCGTATAACATCGCACCTCTTGCTGCTGCAGAGGCTGCGAACAGTAGTACACCAAAAGACCCAGCGTTCCTTGGTACTGGTAAGACAGACAGACCTGCCCTACCTACTGACACATCTATCGACGCTATGTTTAATGGCCTATTGGACGCAGAAGGCGGTGTAGACTACGTTGCACCAGTGGAGGAAGATAGGTCTACGACAGCCGATGGCTTTATAAATATCGAAGAAGGTATCCCCGGTCTAGAGTCAGCTGTAGATGGCTTTGCGGTAGCTCCAGAAGGTGCTTCTAGGGCAGCTGAGTTAAGAGAGACACAAGCTCTTGATATGGTTGTTATTGAACTAGAAGAAATGGGTATTGAATGGCCCACCAATAAAGAAGAACTTAAATACTTCAGAGATGACCTAGTTTCCCTCGTAAGTGATTACGGTGTTGACTTACCTGATGCTATTCTGGCTAAGCTCGTAGAGAAGGCTATCGGTACCTCAGGCGTAGGTAACTGATATGGCTGGTATACCTGATTGGGCTAAACCTGTTGAGTTCCTAGAAGACGATCAAGAACGTATCAGACGCATAACGGAACCTACCATACAACTAGAAACTGCTGAAATACCTTCATGGGCTACAAGCGCGGTACAGGATGTAGAACCAGTTTCTACTCCTACTACCGTAGACTCTAATGTACCTGAGTGGGCAGCACCTATGAGACAGACGGTCGCACAGGAGGCCCCTAGAGACCCCAATCAGTTGGTTGGGTTACCTAAGGGTGTGGAGATGGGTTCTTACTCTGAGAATGACATCTCTGCTCGTCCTGAGCTATTCAACCCTGTCTACGAGTTCGTAGAGGACCGCTACGGCCTACAAGCTGTAGAGGGTCAGTCTCGTGAGGATATCGTAGATACATTCCTAAACAACAGACGTGGTAACGCATCTGGTAACTCTATACGTGCTATCTCTGAGGTCGATTACCTCATGGACATTAAAGAAGATAATGGTCGTCTACTGAAGGCTGGTAAAGCCTACGCTATCTTCGAAGGCATGGAAGGTCTTACAGGAGAAGGTGTTACTTGGGGTGAGATGGGTGAAGGCGTTGCAGACTATACAAAGTCTGTTATACTCGATCCAATCAACTTTGTGACGATGGGTATCGGTAAGCTCTTCGGTGGTACTGCTATTCGTGCCGGTACCAAGGCTGTCGAGAAGATAGCTATGCGTGAAGTATCTAATCAATTACTTGCTGGTGCTTCCAGAGAGACTGCTAAGAAGGCAGGCACTGAGGTCTTACGTAAAGTCGTAGCTAGTGCAGCTGTAGAAGGTACGGCTGAGGTAGCACAGTTCGCCGCCACAATGGCAGCTAACAAGGGCGTTAAACGTCTTATGACAACTTCTGCCCTTAAAGAGGTTGGCGCCGCTACCATGGTAGATGCAGTCATCAACTCCGGTGTTGAGTTCTTATACCAACGTAGTCTAGTTGAGACTAACGTACAAGGTGAGATCAGCAAGAGTGCTATAGGTATCGCTGCTCTATCGTCTATGGCTATGGGTGGTGTACAAGCTGGTATGGTCTTGAAGCGTGGTTCATCTGGTACTGCTCTAGTATCTGAGGTTGTCGAGAAGACTAAACCTAAGGCTATCGCTAAGGAACTACAAGAGTCTATCTCCTCGTGGGTTGCTGACGTACAAGCATCTAAGCTAGGTGATGGCCCTGCGTGGTTAGAGAAGGTTAAAGGTGGTAAGGATATAACAGAAGGTGATACAGACTTCTTTATCGATCTACTGCTTGGTATCAGTGACGCAGACGGTAACGTCCAACTCAAGGGCCTAGCACAGACTATGCAAGAGGGTGGTCACTTCTTCGTTAAGCGGAGTGAAGACGACAAGATGTCTAACTGGATTGCTGACTTCATGCGTGAAGAACTTGAGCAGACCGATATCGATGACATCATGGGTGCCTTTGGTACTGCTCTTAACGTAAAGGTTGAAGGTAAACTAACACCTGATATGTTTGCGGATGCCTTTGCTAACAAGATGAATGCATCGGCTCGTAGCATGAACAGTGTTATGCAGGTCGCTAAGCGTCTTGATGTAAACCTTGAAGACCTTAACTTAGATGACTTCTTTAAGGAAGCACTGGGTCTTAACCTTATAGATGACATCAAGGTGAAGGGTAAGGCATCTCCTCCCGGTACTATCGTATCTAATATCACAGAGACACAGAACAAGTTTATCCGTAGTCTTGTGTCACACCCATCAACATCCATGCTAAACGTATTAGGTTACGGTGCAGCTGCTGGTCTCGATATCGCTACTGACCTTACTCTGGCTATGTATAAAGCCTCGAAGGGTACCGTACAATCAGTACTAGGTTACGCAGATGCTGGTAAGAAGGAACTGTTCGTAGCTAAGCAACTGCTGTTGGCTTCTACTGACCGTGTTAAGTTCGCCTTTGACCCTGACATGACCTACGCTGCATACAAGAGTGCTATGGAGCGTACCACAGGCCCACTCGATACTCTTAAACGTACGCTATCAGGCGGTGTTGACATCTCCAACTCAATCGATCAGATGGTCAACCTAGGTGGTCTTGGTGGTAAGGTACAGAACAAAGCTGATACGCTCATCAATGGTGTGCAGCATGTTACCTTTGTACACGCTCAGGATGCTTTCACTAAGTCCCAAGAGTATGTAGGCCAGATGAACAAGCTGCTACGTACTAAGTTTGGTAAGAACTGGAATGAGTTCTACAACTCACCTGAGGCTGTGAAGATCATGGCAACTAAAGAGTACAAGCAACTTGAGATGGATGCTGTTACAGCTACCTTGGGTAACACCTTCTCTAAGTCGTTTAAAGATAGCAGTAAGTTAGGTTCAGTCGCAGGTATGATTGAGGATGCACGTAACATCCCCGGTATTGGTTTCATGGTTCCCTTTGGTCGATTCTTCAACAACACTATCGACTTCGGTATCAAGAACACACCTCTACTCAACATTGCTGCAAAGGCAAGTGGTAAGTACGCAGACGTACCTACTGAGGAGCTTATGGCTCGTGGTGCTGTTGTAACTGGTCTAGTGTGGTCACTGGCTCAAGATGAAGATGAGAATCGTCGTCAGGGTCTTGGCCTCTACGAAGAGGTTGTTGATGGTCAGATTGTATCACAACAGTACGACTATCCAGTGTCACTCTTCAAGGCAGCTGCTCGTGTTATCTCGTACAAGATGGCTGGTGAAGAAATACCTGCTGAGATCATTACCCAGATTGGTAAAGACTTCGGTGGTGGTGGACTCACACGTAACCTAAACAAGACAACAGCTGAGTTTGCTGACTTAGGTGCAGCTATCATGGCTGGTGAACTAGGTGAGGCTGCGGCTGAGGCTGCTGGTATTACTTCTGAGATCACAGCACAGGCACTCAGTGGCTTCCTACGTCCACTAGAACCTGTCGATACGTTCATTGGTATCTTCGCTGGGGCTAACCAACGTCCCAAGGACACAGCTCAAGGCAACAGAGTGATCGGTGACTCACTACGTTACATCGACACAACTGCTAACTTCCTCTTAGGTAAGTCTGATCCAGTTAAGGTCAGTGGTGCTGCTGGTGAGTTAGATCAGCAGTCCTCTAAGAACCTTGGTGTACGTACAGTCAGTCTGACGAACACACAGCGTGTGATGAACATGCTTAGTCTAGATCAGTGGTCTATCAATGCTGGTCTCTCTAAGGACAAGAAGCGTATGATACCTGAGGCGGTCAACGAGTACCAGCGTCAGGTGTATATAGCTATGGAGGGTTGGGCTTCTATGAAGATGAAGAACAAAGTATTCCGTGAGTCAACTACAGAGGTACAACGTACACTGTGGACTGATCAGATAGCTAAGGTCAAGGATGAAGCTAAGTTCATGCTTGCAGCTCGTTACAAAGGCCCTCAGAGCACTCTGCGTCAGCAGTATGAGATGATGAGTAAGTTCAGTGTAAGTCAAGTTGATGAAGCACTGAGTGAGCTTGAGTTGGATAAGACAATGGGTGAGCTGACCTATACTGAGATATCATTACTTCGTACTCAGTTGGAAACAGGTGAATACATCAAGCGTATGGATATCGATTCTAACGCACTACGTTAAACACAAAGAAACCCCCCAACCAATTAAGGAAGGGGGGTTATAAGTAGTACAGTTTAGTCTTTATGTTTGAGGATTAGGTCGGCATACCTGAAAGCCTCAGTCACGAGTTCGTCTGCTCGTGTTTTACCACCGGAAGCTAGTAGTCCAGCTAATACTGAAGCTGCTAGTTGTGCTCTGGTAGGGGAGAGACCTACTCCAAGCACCTTCTCAGTTGTAATCTCTCTGGTCTTAATAAAGTCATTAGCCTCCTTCTCTATAGTAAGAGTTGGGGGCTTCTTCTTGTTCACCATCCGAATGTTCCCTTCAGTGAGGTACAGCTATAGTCTACCACAGCTGCACTCATTTGTCAAGTATTAATAGGTGGTGACGATCTCGTCTATAAGACCGTGCTTCTTACACTCCTCAGGGGTTAACCATTCGTCTGTTGGGTGAAGTAGATGCTTACGAATGTAGGTCTCTGACTTCTTAGTACACTTCTTGTAGTGCTCTATCATCCTTGAGCTAGCCATGTCGAACTCTTTGAACATAGCTTGTAACTCATGTTCCTTACCCTTTGATCCCCAGCTGTACTGATGGGACATCACTGATGTGTTGTGGGTTAGGAGGCGACGATCACCGGCCATGATTGTAAGGACACCACAGGAGGCTACGAGACCCTTACCGATAGTGTGGACGGGAATCTCTGACATCATCATAGCATCGATTAGGTGGAAGGCTGAGTGGACTGAACCACCGGGGCTGTTGATGATCAGGGTTAGTTGCTCTGGTCGTACTTCCTTAGGCATTAGGTTGTACTCGTAGATGGCTGCAACAAGAGGCATGATCTTCTCTTGATCGAACTTATCTACCAGCATTAGGATACCATTCTCACGGAGGTAGCTACCGAGTTGTTTCATTTCCTCTGGTGGCTTCTCCTTCTCCTTGCAGCAACAGACAGTAGGGGCTGCTAGTTTAGCAGGGGCCTTCTCCTTGGTTGCTACTGGCTTCTTAGCAGGTGTCTTCTTCTTCGGGGCTGCGTTAAGTAATTCCTTAAACATTAGTTAGTCCTTTCTGAGACCTGATCTATAGTATACCATTTAGTAGTGTTAGTGTCAAGAGTCGATCTTACGTTCGAACTCCCGAAGACGTTTGTACACAGACATTAGTTCGATGATGGTTGACCATGACTTAAACAAGTACATCATGGAGCCTTCAACACGTCCAAAGGCACGTAGTATCTGCTGCATGACACCTAGTGTGATAGCACCGCTGACGATAGCTGGAGCCAAGACTACATAACCAACTAAGACGTTAGCTTGTAGGCATGAGAGACGAGCTACGTTGAACACTGCGTACCGTGCATAGTTAGTGAAGTGTATCTTACGAACATCCTTGAAGATTTCATTAAGAGTCTTAGGTCGGATAGTATCGTCATCCTCGGCTACAACAAGTATCTTACGGTAAGCAGCTTCTTTAGCTTGTATGTCGTACTCAACATTAACAAGACGAAGTAGTTTACCAACAACGAGTAGTACGATTGTGATACCAGCTGACCAGATGATGGCTGATGCAATTAGACCGTAGGGCCATTCACCGAAGAAGGACACAACGATACCAGCAGACAGTCCCATTAGGATCGGGAAGAATGCAATCAGAACCATGATACTCTCTACGAAGGAGACGCCTAAGCCTTCCATGATACGAGAGAACTTCACAGTGTCCTCCTGCACTCGCTGAGAGGCTCCCTCAATGCCCTTAGCCTTGTGATATAGGGAATGGTACGTCTCAACCATTGACGTCCTCCAGCGGAACAACCAGTGCTGCGTGAAGAAGCTCACTGCCAGTGCGACAGCGATGTAGATGGCTGCAATCTTACCGAAGGAAGCTAACTCCCCGAAGTATTGAGACAGGGTTATATCACCTTCACCCTTTAGTGCTTGTTGGATCATGTCGTAGAAGGAACCAAACCATTCGTTGATCTGGACGTCGAGTTGCACTTGGTACCACAGGGTTGCTATGATAAGTGCTGAACCAAGGTAAGCCCATAAGGCCCACCTCCATTGTTTGAAGAACTTAAACATCTTATTTCCTTTCAGATACGTTGTCACCTTGCCAGTCGTCTAACTCTAGGCCGGGTGCTTCATCGTTACCGGAGTCATGTTCAAAGGAACCACCTTGTGCAGTGCCCTCCTCAGACTCCTTCTTAGCTTCTTCAAGCTCCTCAGCTACTTCCTGTGAATAAGGTATCACGTAGAGTCTATCTCCCCGTGTCCCATCCCAGACCCATAGCTTAATCTCATCTCCTGATGCTAGGTGATGGATGTAAACGAACTCGTAGTCTGGATAGCCCTCAATGGGGCTACCTAGTTGTTTTATGTAGTGGCTCTGAACAAAGACACCAAGTAGAATTGCTAGTGTCAACGTTGATGCCTTGATGATCGTACCCATCTTGGAGTAGAACACAAGGAATACAACGAAGGCTGTAAGCAGTAGGTAGACGCTGTATATAAGTATCATAGCTGTGGCCTCGGTTTTGGTAGCCTAAGTCGGACACGGACGTCTGTTCTGATATCAACTAA
>TARA_R110002153_G_scaffold940_10_pt1 | contig 11307 bp, 11 predicted proteins | sample TARA_R110002153 | Tara Oceans TARA_R110002153 (sample SAMEA4398193) | marine metagenome | biome: Polar Biome; feature: [SRF] surface water layer (ENVO:00010504); material: water (ENVO:00002006), including particulate matter (ENVO:01000060) such as... | depth 5 m
GGCGCGAACTCCGGGTATCCAACGTGGATAACGTGAAATCAAGACATCTGCTTTTTGGTACGACAGTATTTGGGCTAAGAGGGCGTCTTCAAAACCATCTAAGTTAAGCCCGAAGCTAACCAGTTTAGTTGTGGTTTTTTGGGCTGTTACATTGTTTTTATTAGTTTTAGCAATGGTTGGAAACACAATAAGTATTAAAATAACTACGGCGATTATGTTTTTTCTGAACATCTAAACTTCCCATTCAAAATAACAACTAATGAAGCTCAATCTAGCAGAGTAATGCAGTAGTGGTGAGAATCAAAGAGTTTTAATCCCTAGTAGTTTATGGTGGTTATAAAAATACTGTTAGAGTAAACATGGGGAGCAGTTATTGGCTAACACTTGTCGAGCTAATTATTCCGAATTCGGTATTTAGTAAATTCGTGATTCAACCCTATGACTATCTAGTATTGCTTGTAGTTTTCCTGACGCTTTTATCATTTTAATGCTTTGGTTTAGCTGGGGTAATAATGCGCTGTGTTCTTTTCTTATTCTCATTACCATCTTTCCGGAAGTATGTAAGGCTGCAAAACCTATTTCTACATTGTTTATTTTAGCCCAGTACTTAGCCACTTCACGCTCTAAAATAGCTACTTTAAATCGGTTGTGTTTTAAGCCCTGAATTAATCTATTTTCATTCAGAAAATCACTACGAATAAATTCGTTGTCGTCAAAATAAAAATACCCACCAACGGTACCCACATGTTTGTTAAACATAGATTGACGAGTAGGAAAAAGATGGGTGTTTTGCTTTAACGTCATTAAGTATTCGGTAATTTCAAAAAATGGGTCGCTGACAATAAAGTTTGCGCCAGGCTTATTGTCTTTTAACCATTCAATGCAAACAAAATCAAAATCGACTATGCCGTCAATGAGTGCTTTTTCGGCTCGTTTTGAGGGTAAGCTTACGGAGATAAATTGGATGCCAGAATTTTCTTGTAATGCTTGACTTAAATTGGCTAAAACACCTGGGCGACCAGTTTCAGTTCCTGTGCGAAAAGGTACCCAACCACCTTGTACGCCTGCATCGAAATATAGTTTTGGTTTTTCGTCATTTTTTTTTGTTGTCGAATTTTGTGCCTGTAAACTAAAACTAACAAGACAGTAGAGCACCACAAAAAAGTTCTTGTTGGGTACTAAAAGTGGGTTATCTATTAAGGATTTTTTTGTTTTAAGCATCGCTAATTTCATCATCATTGCTTGCTTGACCCTCTGTTTCACTGGCAAGAAAAAATACGTCTTTTTTCTTGGTAATACGACTGACTATATCATCCAAACGTTTTTGATTGCCTTCATTAAGTTCACGATTTTTCAATTCTGTTAAAAATTCCAAGGTGTTCACTTTTTTGTAGGAAAGTAACTCTGCATGTACTAAACCCTGTAATAAGTTGAGGCTAAAAGCCAGCTCTCTTGGGAATAGTAAATAAGCGTTATAGAAGTCCTCAGTTGCTTCGACATAGTTTTTGAGCGTGTATTTTTGCAACCCAATTTTATTAAATTCAAGGGCTTGTGGCCTTCTTTCACCAATAGCATCTTCGCCCTTAGCAACCAACATGCTTGAGACAGTTTTTTCATTACCGTCATTAATGTCTCTCAGTTTTTCTTGGCTAAGCTTTAAAAATTCTTTGGCTTTTTCGGTATCACCTATATTTCGCCATGCTTGAACAGCATCGGTGATCGTGGATATTTCAGCATCTTGTAGTTCACTCATACCTGGACGAGATAAAATTTCATTGGCTTTGACCACATTACCTTCCAAAAACGCGATATTCGCAAACATGTAATCTTTTCGAATGGTTAAACTAGGATCGGATAGTTTTCTGCCTGCCGCTCCAATTAAAAATTTCGCGACTTGTAAATCTGAAGTACGTTGGGTATTAGATCTTAGTTCGGCTTCAGTTATATAACAGCGAGCGAGATCGAGGGATATTTCATCGTAACGTTCGCGAATTGAACGATTAGATTCGCGCTTTTTTTCTAGTAAAGCGATGGCTTCGTGGCCCCGCTCTTGCGCTTGATATATATAGGATTTTAAACGAGCTGCAGGAATAGATAACTCGCCTTCGCGAATTTGATGCATATAGTTTTCGGCTTTACTGTATTGATTATTGCTGACGCTGATACGTGCTAGCCATTCACAAGCTTTGTCGTTGGTGAGTTCTGACCGAGTCAATTCGTGTAATAAGGTTTCACTTTCTTCTACATGATCATCTAAAAATAAATTTTGGATCAGTCCCCATTTTGCCCATATGACTTTGTCGGAACGTTCCAAAATACTGCGGTAAAGATCTGCTGCTTCAGAAAAACGACTTAATTTGGTTAATAACCTAGCGCGCAATTTGATCAGTGCACTTTTTTTCTTCGGTTGGGCATTTTCTTCTATTAGGTGGTCTAATACCACTAATGCTTGTGGGTAATTGTCATCATCCATCATTTCAAAAACAGGCATTAAATATTGATGTAGGGCAAGACAGTTAGAAATATTCTTAACCAAATTACGAATGGTATAAGGCTTAACTACTAAAGCTTCAGGATGCACGTCAACAATTTGGCCGATAATTAGTGGCAGTCGATCAGAGGTAATAAACATCACACAAGTCGTGTGGGTGATTTGTTTCTGCTTTTGTAAGTCTTGTAATACCTCTACGCCGTTTTTATTTTGGCCAAGATGAAAGTCCATCAGCAAAAGGTCCAACTTCTGACCTTTTAAATTAGCTTTTAGTTCTCGACCATTGCTGAAACAGCTAATTTGTCCAAACCCCATATCCAATAAATGATTGCGGATATTGGTGCGAGCCATGCCATTGTCTTCCACAACGGCGACTTTAATTTTAGCAAGAGACATATAAATGGACTATTTTTCTACACATAATCAGCAGCATAGCAGGCACAGGAGATAAAAATAATTAATTTTTTTAGGTCAATGTACATAGTCCCACTTAAATGCAAAGTTTAAGCTTGTATAGCTAACGAAACACTTATCTAAAAACTAAATTGTTTGCTTTACGTTAACGTAAAGGTAAAAATTTGTTAGCCTCGTAAAATATAAACAATTTAGGATTATTTATGCAGCTTGTTCCGTCCTTGATCAATGGCGAATTGATAGTGTCGTCTTCGTTACCAAACATAGCAGTGACTAACCCTGCCAATAATAAAGTTATTGCTGAGTTGACTTGCACTACTGACGCAGAATTAGCATTGGCCGTAGCAAGCGCTAAAGCTGCTTTTGAAACTTGGAAAGAAGTGCCAGCGTCAGAAAGAGCAAGAGTGATGATGCGTTACCAACAACTTCTTAAAGAGCATCATGATGAGCTTGCTACGCTTTTAAGCAGTGAAACCGGCAAAACTTTTGCCGATGCTAAAGGGGATGTATGGCGGGGTATCGAAGTAGTCGAACAAGCAATGAATATTCCTTCAATGATGATGGGCGAAACCGCTGAAAATGTGGCCAGGGGTATAGATACCTATAGTTATATTCAGCCTTTAGGTGTGTGTTTAGGTATCACCCCTTTTAATTTTCCAGCCATGATCCCCTTGTGGATGTTCCCTATGGCTATTGCTTGCGGCAATACCTTTATTCTTAAACCATCTGAGCAAGATCCATTAACGCCAATGAAACTAGCTGAGCTATTTGTACAAGCTGGAGCACCAGAAGGTGTATTAAATGTGGTGCATGGCGGTAAAGACCAAGTGAATAAACTGCTGGTCGACCCTGATATCAGAGCTGTGTCTTTTGTTGGTTCGGTTCCCGTAGGACAACATATTTATAAAACTGCAACTGACAATATGAAGCGTGCGCAGTGTTTTGCTGGCGCTAAAAATCATTCGGTGATCATGCCTGATGCTAATAAACAGCAGGTGTTGAATAATCTGGTTGGTGCCTCTGTGGGCGCTGCTGGCCAGCGTTGTATGGCTATTTCTGTGGCGGTGTTTGTAGGTAAAACTAAAGACTGGATTGGTGAATTAACTGAGCTATTAAAAGCCGTTCAACCGGGTTTATGGGATGATGAATCAGCTGGGTTTGGTCCACTTATCAGCCCACAAGCTAAACAAAAAGTGTTATCGCTTATTCAGCAAGGGAAAGACGAAGGCGCTACCTGTTTGCTTGATGGTTCTGACTTTGTGTTGGATATAGAGGGTTACCAAGACGGCAACTGGGTTGGACCTACGGTATTTTCTGATGTCACAGAAGATATGGTGATATACCAACAAGAAATTTTTGGTCCAGTGTTATGTTGTATGGCAGTAGATACCTTAGAAGAGGCTATCGCTTTAGTTAATCGTAACCCTTATGGTAATGGCACCTCTATATTTACTGCCAGTGGCGCTGCGGCACGTAAATATCAACATGAAATTGAAGTGGGCCAAGTGGGTATCAATGTACCTATTCCTGTGCCATTGCCGTTTTTCTCTTTTACGGGTTGGAAAAACTCATTTTATGGCGACTTGCACGCCTACGGTAAACAAGCTGTGCGTTTTTATACCGAGACTAAAACCGTGACTGCTCGCTGGTTTGAGGATGATCTTGCCTCAGGACCCAATATGACTATCTCATTGAAATAGGTGGCGTTATGAATTTTGATTTTACCGAAGACCAACTTGCCTTTGCCGAAACAGCTAAACAATTTGCAGAGCAAGAACTTGCACCTAATGCGGCTAAGTGGGATAGAGAGCATATTTTTCCCAAAGAGGTGATCCAAAAAGCCGGTGAGCTTGGGTTTTGTAGTCTATATACTCCAGAAGATGAAGGCGGCATGGGCTTAAGCCGGTTGGACTCTTCGATTATTTTCGAACAACTAGCAATGGGCTGCACCGCAACCACAGCCATGATGACTATTCATAATATGGCCACTTGGATGGTCGCGACTTGGGGTACAAGAGCCGCTAAAGATAAGTGGTGTCCAAGCCTAGTCACAGGTGAAAAGCTCGCTTCTTATTGCTTAACTGAACCAGGCTCTGGCTCAGATGCCGCCGCAATGCGCACTTCAGCCAAAAAAGACGCGGGCGATTATCTGTTAAACGGTTCTAAAATGTTTATTTCAGGTGCCGGTGAAACCGAAGTCTTGGTGGTAATGGCGCGTACTGGTGAATCTGGCCCTAAAGGTATCTCTGCTTTTGTGGTACCTGCCGATGCTGAAGGTGTGATCTATGGCAAGGCAGAAGAAAAAATGGGCTGGAATGCACAGCCCACTCGTTTAATTACCTTTGACAATGTGCGAATATCGGCTGATTGTTTATTGGGTGAAGAAGGGCAAGGGTTTACCTTTGCCATGAAAGGCTTGGATGGCGGGCGCATCAACATTGCTACCTGCTCAATTGGTACCGCACAAATGGCATTACAAACAGCCAAAAATTATATGCAAGAGCGTACCCAATTTGGCAAACCATTAGCTGCATTTCAAGCCTTACAATTTAAATTAGCAGATATGGCTACCGAACTAGTGGCTGCGAGGCAAATGGTTAGATTGGCCGCATTTAAACTAGATAATCAAGATCCTGAATGCAGCGCTTATTGCGCTATGGCGAAACGTTTTGCAACCGATGTGGGTTTTAATGTGTGTAATGAAGCATTACAAATTCACGGTGGTTATGGTTACATCAAAGAATATCCATTAGAAAGATATGTAAGAGATGTGCGAGTACACCAAATTTTAGAAGGCACCAATGAAATTATGCGAATGATCATTGGTAGACGTTTATTAGCAGAGAATGCTGGTGACATCCTTTAGGTTTTAAGGCCTCTCATATAGGTAAGGAATTTTATGTCTAATGAAAATGCAGTGGTTTATTTCGACGAAATAATCACAGAGTGTGGTTTTAAGATTGGCCATGCAACCTTAAACAAAGCTGCTGCACTTAATGCTCTCGATTTGCAAATGATCAGACTGCTAACGCCTCAATTAGAAAAATGGCAGCAAGATCCTATGATTGCTATGGTGTTTTTAGATGGAAGTGGCGAGCGGGCTTTTTGTGCAGGTGGCGATATTGTGTCTATGTACAAGTCAATGCAGGCTTCGCAAGCAGACAAAGAAACCTCTGAGGCAGCTAATAAATTAGCCTTGCAGGAATTTTTTACCGAAGAATATCAACTCGATTACCTTATTCATACTTTCTGCAAACCTCTTTTAGTTTGGGGTAATGGCATCATCATGGGTGGTGGTTTAGGCTTGATGAGTGGTGGTAGTCACAGAGTTGTCACCGAAACCTCACGTATTGCCATGCCCGAAATTAGTATCGGATTATACCCTGATGTTGGCGGCAGCTATTTTTTAAACCAAATGCCAGCGGGAAATGGTTTGTTTTTAGGACTAACAGGTGCAAGCATCAATGCCACCGATGCTTTGTATAGTCATTTGGCCGACTACTTTGTACCCCAAGATGCAAAAGCTACACTCTTTGCCAGATTATTATCCGCAAATTGGCAAGAGGAATTATTACATCAAACATTAACCAGTATTTGTGATGATTTTCACTCCCTACATTTTGGTCAATTGCCACAGGGAAATCTTCAAGAAAATCAGCAGTGGTTAACAACTTTGGCTGCGCAAACTGATGTTGTGGCAGCTGTTGACTACATAATGTCAGCCAATGCTGGTGATAATAAATGGTTAAACAAAGCACAAAAGACCTTAAGTGCCGGGTCACCTATCACTGCAAATCTGGTATTTGAACAACTGCAAAGAGGCAAAGATATGAGCTTGGCAGCATGTTTTCAAATGGAGTTAGGTTTGTCATGCAAATGTGGTGAGTTTGGTGAGTTTCAAGAAGGCGTAAGGGCGCTGATGATTGATAAAGATCATCAGCCCAACTGGCGCTATAAATCTGTTGAACAAGTACCGCAAGCTACTATTGATTATTTTTTTGCAGATATTTGGTCACAAGACTCTCATCCATTAGCACAGCTAAACGCAGATTAGGGGAATAAAATGTCTAATAAACTACCGAAAATAGCCTTTATCGGTTTGGGCAATATGGGCGCACCTATGGCTCATAACTTGTTAAAAGCCGGTTTTTCAGTGAGTGTATTTGACCTAGTGCAAACCGCTATGGACAATCTACAACAAGCAGGGGCTACTGCAGCCAATTCTGCAGCAGATGTTGTTCAGGGAGCCGATGTAGTGATATCCATGTTGCCAGCAGGTAAACATGTTGAGTCACTTTACATTGGTGAAAACGGCCTAATTAACCAGTTAAAAGCAGGTGCTTTGGTGATTGATTCGAGCACTATAGATGCCTCGACTTCAATAACGGTTGCCAATAAATTGGCCGAAAAAAACATCTATTTTATTGATGCTCCTGTATCTGGTGGGGTAAGTGGTGCCATGGCAGGTACTCTGACTTTTATTGTGGGTGGTGACGAGCAGGATTACAGGACAGCATTACCGATCTTGCAGGCGATGGGGAAAAACATCTTCCATGCTGGCGACCACGGTGCAGGTCAGGTGGCCAAAATATGCAATAATATGTTGTTATCTGTTTTGATGTTAGGTACCTCAGAAGCCCTGCAGATGGCCATCGATAACGGCCTAGATCCTAAAGTGATGTCGGACATTATGTTGCAAAGTTCTGGCAGAAACTGGACCTTAGAATTGTATAACCCCTGCCCTGGTGTGATGCCTAATGTGCCTTCATCGAATGATTATCAAGGTGGTTTTATGGTGGATTTGATGAAAAAAGATCTAGGGTTGGCGATGGACACTGGCCTTAAGAGTCAGTCTACTACTCCAATGGGCGCATTGGCGCAAAGTTTATATAGTATCCACAGTCAGCAAGGCAATGGACAACTGGATTTTTCCAGTATTTTTAATTTATTTTCCAAGCAAGAGAAGTAGCAATGAATTTACAAAATAAAGTGATTGTTATCACAGGCGCAGCCCAAGGTTTGGGCAAAGCAATGGCTGAAGAATTTGCCAAACAAGGCGCACATATTGCCTTGTTAGATATGCAAACCGAAGCCGTTGAAGCGGCCGCTGCCGAAATCGAAAAATTAGGCGTAAAAGCTAATGGTTACGCAGTTAATGTAACTGACGAACAACAAGTGGAAGCAACCTTTGCAAAAGTGGCTGCGGATTTTGGACAAATTAACGGTTTAATTAATAGCGCAGGCATCATGCGTGATGGCATGTTACTTAAAGTGAAAGAAGGCAAGATCGTAAGTAAAATGCCGCTAGAGCAATTCCAATCTGTACTGGATGTAAATGTCACTGGCACATTTTTGTGTAGCCGCGAAGCTGCTGTGCAAATGGTCGAAACCAAAAGCAAAGGTGTGATAGTGAATATTTCTTCTGTCTCCCGCGCAGGCAATGCAGGTCAAACCAACTACTCTGCATCTAAAGCAGCAGTCGCCACCATGACAGTTTCATGGAGCAAAGAGTTAGCGCGTTTTGGTATTCGTACTGGTTGTATCGCCCCTGGCCTTGTAGAAACCGCTATGGCCGCACAAATGCGCCCCGAAATGCGTGAAATGTTTATCAAAAGTATTCCAGCGCAGCGTTTAGCTGAAGTGGAAGAATTGGCCCATGCGGCTAAGTTTATTTTTGAGAATGAGTATTTCACGGGTAGGACTTTGGAGTTGGATGGGGGGACTAGGGTTTAGGTTTTATTGACATAAATTGTCTTGGTTTTTGCAAGTACCTGTTAGGTTGGTAGGTGCTTTTTTGTTTGATATAGATACCAACAGTTTTGTTCTACTAGTCTTCAATAAATATCTTAACAATGACATAGGAACGCAACAGCTAAAGCATGCGCTGGCGCTTACTGCCATCTTTGGCTTTTTTCACACAGCATCCTTGCTGTACGACTTACTTTTTGCCTACAGCAGCAAAAAGTAAGCAAAAAATGCCGCTCGCCAAAATATGTTCTTCATCCAATTATCAGGAAAATTTTTACATTGTGCTTATTCATCACCTATGCAAACACTTTAAATTAGTCAATCACACATCCCTGATGACCGGCACCCAATCTCGACATCCTTGTCGAGCTATTCAACTGGGCGAAGCTGTGCTTCTAAAAAAGCCAGTTTCACCCATGCAAATTGCCCTACAAAATTCACCAGATGATTGGCGAACATACATGCGAGGGTAAATCAAAAGCCAAAGCATCGGCTTTGCCGATTCAGATACCTTATTGGTGCCACTTAGGCTGGTAATATTTGAAGTGCTCAGTCATTTGTCCAATAACAGCAAATCGTGGACATTGTGTGGTATTTCCTTAAGTGTTTTTTGCCTGTTTGCAGAAAAACGTTTATAAAAGAAACACGTAGAGGCCGTGTAAAAATATGGCCTGGATAATATTGGATATTCTGTCGTTTTTAAACACCCCTTTATGTGGTCGAATAAATAGCTATATGTGTAAAGCGGTTCGCTATGAAACACTCAAATTAGAGTTAATGGAGATCCCTATTTTTAAAAACACAGCTAAAGCACTGCTGCGATAGGGGACTTTGTTAATTTGGGTATTTACTAAGTATTTCTTAACATAGGAAGTACAAATAATTTTAAGGGCTGAGTGTCAGCTTTGTGTAACAAGGTGATTATTCGTAACACACTAGGTGCCGTATAATAACTAAGTCGTAAAATTTAAGGATGTATAGTGAAAGATCTTTCAGAAATACCCACTGCATTTACAAGCGTCATTGCCACCAGAGAATTCAATTTGACCCGTAATGGTGTATGCAAAAAGCTTGTTGTTGAAATTGGTAAACCAATAAACGACGTTGAAACTATTGATGGTTTTGATTGGCGATGCCCATTAAGGTTATGCTTTGAAAGTACAGTCATAAATGAAAACGCTTGTGGTGCTGATTCTTTTCAAGCTTTAAGTCTTTGTCTGAGTCAATTGGTGCAATTAGAAGTCGAGAGTTTTTCTAAGTCGATAAATTCTACAATTGAACTTTTTGGCGAAGAGTATAGTTTTGATGAATATTGAGTGTAATCATAAAAACATAACCAGAACAGCCAACATAATCAACCATTAGCATAACAGTGATAGGGGACTTTATTATTTGGAAATTTGAGCGGTGACGGAACCCCACTTATATGACACAGATTTAAAAGCGATCAAATAACAGACAAGGCATTCAAATAAAGTTGGTTACCCTTTGTGCAATATGTGATGATGTTGATTAGAACGTTTATGAAGTCAATGTCTAGAGAATATGTACATGATCAGTATTGGAAAAACACTATAATCGTTAATACTGGGAAGCTTTCCCCGTTGCTTTTAACATGTCTATTCAAGAGAAAGAATCGTTGTATGAAATTGGTTGTAGAAATACTCTAGAATTCATTCCTAAAAGACTAAACAGTGTTGATACGGAAGCTAAAAAAATGGTTACGATTCCAAAAACGTGAAAAATTTAAAAAAATATTCCAATAAACCCATAATTGGCCCGCTAATAAAAAAAGTAATGAATATTGCGGTTAATAATGAACTTAAAACGGTATCCCGTCATTTTGCAACTTACCTTTCACCTGTTTTGGCCACCACTCCTTTACTTAAAGACGAAGCCTACCGCATTCGCCATGGTGTTTATTGCGAAGAATTAAAATTTGAAGCAGAAAATCCAGCTAAGATCGAAAAAGATGACTTTGATGATTATTCGTTTCACTGCCTCATACAGCATTTACCCACTCACAACTATGCAGGGACAGTCAGAGTTGTAAGGCCAGAAACCAACGGTCAAACTATACCCATTCAAAAGTACTGCTTAAACTCTATTTCCCCTGGAAAAATAAACCCTAATGATTTTAAACCTCATGAGATTTGTGAGATATCACGCTTGGCTGTTCCAAATGAATTTAGGCGTCGTAAAATGGATAAATATAGTGGCGCATCAACTGGGGTTATCAATCAACAAACTTATTCTGTAAACGAACTAAGGTGTTTCCCCTTTATTGCGATCGGGCTTTATTTATCTGCTGCTTCATTAGTAATGGAGAATCAAATAAAACATACTTTTGTGATGATGGAGCCCAGACTTGCACGCAGCATGAAATTCATTGGTATAGAATTTGAACAAATTGGCCCTGTAATCGAATACCACGGCAAAAGAGCACCGTATTATATCAACCCTGAATTACTGATGGAAAACCTCTCGCCAGGCATCAAATTAATGTTGAAACACATACGCCTCACATTAAATCATGGATAAAAAACTGTGGGATGGTTTACAGCGGTTTATCAAGCAGGGTTTATGGATGGTTTACCAAGGTTTACTAAGCCACCCATAACAATTTGACTAAATATGAAGACGAGCTAGGCTTT
>TARA_R110002153_G_scaffold24259_5_pt1 | contig 11280 bp, 12 predicted proteins | sample TARA_R110002153 | Tara Oceans TARA_R110002153 (sample SAMEA4398193) | marine metagenome | biome: Polar Biome; feature: [SRF] surface water layer (ENVO:00010504); material: water (ENVO:00002006), including particulate matter (ENVO:01000060) such as... | depth 5 m
GCATAACCTGTCTGCGGTGCAAGCACACTTCACGGCGATGGACCTAGTTACAGGCCGCAATAAAAAAGGTCAGATGGACAAAGCGTTAGCGCTCATCTTCAACCGCGAGATTGCTGTGCTGTACAAGCACAACAGCGTCACGTTAATAAAAAATGGTGACACCATAACCGGCATCACCATTAAGTAGGTTCGCTGATTGGGGGCAGCTTACCCTACTGTGGGGGAAGTTACTCGTTGCTCCCTGCTGCTGCTGGGATCAAAGCGCCTAGTGCCATGTTGTCAATGCTGACAGGTCGAGAAGACCGCAGAGCCTCGTTTACCAACTGAGACCCTAGCTCAGCCTGCGACATACCCATCTCAGCTAGGCTAGTTGCCTGCGTGGCGTTCTGGCTTATACCAGTAGACGGGGTTGCGTTAGCAAGTCCACGGCGACCAGCAGAGATACCAATTCCTGTGCCAAGTGCCTTAGTAGCCGCACCAGTGACAATTGCAGCGTCTAGGATAGTCTGTAAGAACTTACTTGACCCGTCGCCACTAGCAGGAGTACGCCCAGCCAGAGCATCAGTTAGTTCTTGTGCCTGTAGCTGTCGGCCTACTGCTGTCTCTAGCTGCGCAAGACCCTCTTTCCCCAAGACAGCAGTGACGTTCTGCCGTAGCCCACGATTAGCCAGTAAGTCAGCAGCCTGCTGAGGCGAGGCGTTGTCTAGCTGATTGAACAACTCGTTGCGTAGACCCTCTGCAAACGCTGCTTGCTCGTTAGGTGTGCGGCTCGCAGACGTAGCCATAAACACATCGTAGGCGTTACCCTGCGAGTTCTTCCCCTGCGATAGGGTACTCCCTGCCTCGTATGCATTTTCTACTGCGCGAGAGTTAGAGTACGCTGCGTCCAGTTCCCGTAACTTAGGGGCTACTCCGTATAGCATCTCATTGTACGCCTCGCGGAACGGCACTAGCCCGTTACGTACTAAGCCTTTGTCTATGGAGCTAAGCGCGTCAAATCCGTCAAAGCTGTTCATTGAGCCACGAAACACGAGGCTATCTATTTCGTTACGTAGCGTCAGTAGCTCCTGCGGAGCAAATGTACGACGCTCAAAACGCTTAGTCAGCCGCCTCAACACCTCGCCAGCGTCAGAGGAAGCGTTGGTAAGCGGGTCAAGAAAATCACGCGCCATCTCTGCTATGTTATGACCGTCTACCTTGGCTACTGACCCTGACGGGTTAGACAGGTCAGCTATCATATCTGGATTTATATTTTCGAACGAGAACGCTTCATCGTATAGCGGCTGTAGCTCGTCACGAGCGGCCTGCGTAGCGACAGCAAACTGGTTAGGGTTGCGTAGCTGCTCACTACCAAGCGCCTCTGCTGTAGCCTGACGGAACTGAGGATCAGCAGCCTTAGCCACGCTGTCTAGGTAAGAGCGAAACGGGCGAAGCGCTGTCTGCACGTTGTCGTCCCCTGAGTTTACAACGCGGGTAAACTCCTTGAGCATTTCGTCAGGGAACATTTCTAATAGCGTGTCGTCCGGTGACATCATAGCGTCGAGAACTTTTTGTTCATCTAAGATGTACTGCCCTGCCTCGTTAGTTAGCATACCAGCGCCACGGTCTGTGCGCCGCATCTTGTTAATTAGATCGGTAGCTGCTGTCTCCCCAGCAGACACAACACCAGTAGCGCGAAAGAGCGCTCCCAGCGTCTCTGCTGTTAGCTTGCCAGCGCCACCAAAGCCAAATGCGAGTATGGCGTCCTTGGATGCTGCTGACGGTTCGTTTCCTTCCAGCATACTATAAGTAAAACCACCACCAGCGGCTGCGGTAGCTTCTGCTGACGCACGGCCAAGAGTGCCGCCTAATGAGCGAGTAGCTAGTCGCTCAGAGATGCTAGGTAAAGCGCGGGCCGCTAGCCGCTTACCCCCCTCTGCCGCAGCACGAATAGGACCACCAACAGCCGTTGCGACACCGCCTGCTATTTCGCCTGCAAACGAGCCGTTCTCGTCAACCTGATCTGCGTCAGCTTGCCAGCGCTCTCGGAACGTTTGGTCAGTGCTTCGTCCGCTGATTGCGTTATTAGCGGTCTCCCCTAGGGCGTTCATCAATCCTGTACCACCGAATTGAGCTCCTTTAGTACCACCAATAAGGAAGTTGGTGATCGGGCCTAGCTCCATCTCTCCGGCTTCTACTTTGTCTAACAACGGGCCGAGGGGGCTTATGATGTTTTCCGCTATATTACCTGCGGTGTCTCGCCACCCACCGGTATCTTCCCCTTGCGTAGGGGAAGTTGCTGCCTCTGTCGCTGCTGCGCGACGTGCAGCCATCTCTGCTAGTGTCTCAGCCATCTTAGTTACCTCCACCCATTAAGGTCATCATTTCTTCGTCGCTAAAGACTTCTCTAGCTAGCTTGTATTGACCGTCAGCCAAGATCAAAGTGTCTGGCGCTATGTTACCGGACGCTAGGTCAGCCATAACCTGATTAAGTCCAGCTTCCGTGGTTGTCGTAACCTCTGGGAAGATGTCGTTGACCCCTTGCTCAATTAACTGAGCATCAACCCAATCGTTCATGTCGGCAGTGTCTACCTGCTTGTCTGGGTTATCAGTGTTTTCGATGATCCACTGCTGACGAAGAGCAACGGACCGCTCGTTTAGCTCAGCGTTGCGTAGGATTGACTGCGACAGGCCGATTTGTTCGATACGGCTATCAGCAATTCCTGGCATGGCGCTAAGGAAAAGTCGGCTCTCCATATCAGACGTTGCACCAGAGCCAGTTGCACGGAACGCTCCAAAATGCTCACCTGCTGCGGCTTGAATAAAGCGCAACGAAGCTAAGGTATCACCCTCTACGAGTAAGCCCTCTGCTTGAGTACCAAACAAATCAGTAGCCATACGTTGAATAGGGGCAAAGTATTGACCTGTGATCGGGCCGCTATCGTAGCCTTCTGCTGTTACAAGCCCGTTTACAAGCTCCATACTCTGAACTAGTGGCCGAGCAGCGGAAACTTTATTAGCCTCTGCAACGTACTCTGTCATGGTGTTGTCGAACATGGCCTGCTGGGCTGCGTTAAGAGTTTTGCCTGACAACGCAGCGTTTGCCCGAATAAGCTGCTCGGCTACTTCTGGGTTGTCTAGCATATACTGCGCTGTGCGTATGTCCGAAGGCAGGGCAGGGTTGTTAGCGATATGGGCACGAAGAACAGCGTCAAGCTGGTCCTGTGACCGAACTTGGCGCAGCTCGTTAGCGCTCTCTGGCATGGACTTTGCTAGCTCTCGTGCGACTGCGCGTAGGTTGAACACCTCTTCGTCGTCGTTGGCTTTAGTTAGTGCCACGTCGAGGCCAGCGGTGGCCGCAAGTTCCCCTAGCTCAGGGGAAAGTACGCCAGCCGCTACAGCAGCGTTCGCTATATCAGCGTTAACTGCCTGCTCAGTATCAGTATCAGCACGGTTTATTCCGCTCCGCTCTCCGCCCTTCTCTAAGCCACCTAATGCTGCTTGTTTGATCGCTTGCTGTGCTGGTACGTCACCAGCCTTCGCTAGGTCTACTAACTCCTGCGTTACTAGATTACCAACGCCTCCAGCTTGGGCGACCCATGACGCTAGCTGCCCCTCACCCATCGGTGCCGCTGGAGCATCTCCACCACCGTTGTTAATAAGTTTACGTAAGTTCTGTTTGGCTGGTTCGTCTGTGGGGTCAGCGTCCACTGCACGAATAGCTGCCTCTAGGTTAGTGTTCTCAGCACCAGTCATCATAGCAACGCCAGCACGGATCAGAGGATCAGCGCTAGCTCGTGCGGTAGCTGTAGAAGTGCGTTCGTTATCAGCAGCGGTGATGCGGTCAGCACCACCTTTGATGAAGTCGTACCCTGATCCAGCGTCACCCATAAGAACGGGTAGCTGTTCGTCGGTAGCGCCAGCACTACGCAACAAGGCTACCTTGTCCTCGTTAGACATATTATAGTACGCCTGCTGTGGGTCATAGTCACCACCCGCTGTCCCGTTCTCGAACACGTCTCCTGCTTGGCCTAAAGCAGCGGCGTAGCTGTCAGGACCCATAAGCGCTAGGTTGGCTAGCTGTGGTTGTCCTGCTGCACGGAACTGCTGGGCAAGCGACTGCGCTGCCTGCGTTTGCTGTTGCTGCGCTCTTGCTGCCTGTTCTTGTTCGTAACGCTGCTCTTCTCGCGCACGTTGGGCGTTGCCCACGCTGTTCATCACCGAAGACAAGTCAACGCCTCTGCCTGCGCTCATTTGACCTAGGCCGACAGAGAGCACTTGCAACATGTCGCCAGCTACGCGCATACGGCGGCGGCTGGCTTGCGCGTCTGGGCTATTGTCGTCTAGTGCTGGTGGCGGCTCCGCGATTGCGGCTGCTATCTGAGCGACAGACTGCGGCGCATCGCTCACTGGTGTACCCATGCTCAGCGACGCTTGCTCTGCTGCTGAGATAACAAACGGCTGCACGTCGCCAATAACGCTGGTTATCGCGCTTTCGATTTCTTCTGGCTGCACACCCATACCAATAGCAGAGTGGACCATGTATTCGGCCTGCTTGTTTGGGTCTGCTGGCATACCGAGCATAGCCGCGTAATCCACGGCTTGCGGTTCCCCTTCGGTAGGGGAACTTTCGCCGCCCATCACCATAGTAGGGACCTGTGGAGGCTCTTGACCGTCGCCTCCATACTGTGCGGGCATAGGACGTTGGCCCTCTTGCCCCATAGCGGGCGGCGCTGTAGCAGCACCAGCGACAGGCATACCCATGCTAGGCGTACCCATACCGTTGCCGCCACCAGCAAGCTCACGTAGGCGCATCATCATTGGATCGTCAATGCGGTCGCTGATACCGTAGCCGCTAGGCGCTGCGTTGTCTTGCATATGGCTCTGGTTGCTAAGCCGCTCTTGGCGGTCTCGCTGCTCTGGCGTATAGGCTAGGGTCTCACCCGTAGCTGTGCCGCCTTCTGCCGCGCCGAACAGGCGCTCGGCGTTTGCTCGGTGTCCTTGCATCTGATTACGTACCTTCTCTGCGACAGTGCCGGAAGCACCGCCGTTGTTTTCGTCGGTGCGGTTACCGTAGTTAGGGCCACCAGCGTTGATAGTAGAATACGCCTGCTCTAGGCTCATACCGTTCTCGTAGCCGTTGTCGCGCATGTATCGAACTACCGCACCATTAGCGCCAAGTTGACTGCCTACAGGGTCAGCCCAGTCTACGCCATACTGCTGAGCCTGCGGCTCACCGAACTGTATAAAACCACGATGCTGCCCCCACTGAGTAGTGGGACCAGCCTGCGTTGGGTCAAGAGTTCCGCCTGTCTCGTACGACATAAGCGTACCGAGGTCTACAGGAGACATACCTAGCTCTGTCGCCGCCTCTGCGATGCCTGACCTGATGCGTGGGTCGTCGTAGTAACCAGCCATTAGCCCCAACCCCCTGACATACCAGTGCCGACCATGCCTGCACCAGTGCTAAGGTAGTCGAACAATCCTGGAGTTGATGTGTTCGTCGTAGTTGTATTGCCACCAAGAGGGTTTCCAGTCAGACCAGCAAGCAACATCTGGAGAGAGTTCGATGGCTGGTTTGCGTACTGGCTGTACTGGTCATTGCCTTGGTTCAACACCTGTTGGTTAAGCTGCTGTTGCTGACCGCCTGCCTGCATCAGGTTTTGGTTGAGCGTGTTGCCCATGTTGAACCCTTGCTGAGCCGCGCCAAGCTGACCTTGTGCTGCCTGCATACCCATCTGTCGGTTCTGCATATCGAGGTTGTTGCGCTGCATCTGGAATTGATTATAGGCGTTAGCGCCCTGTAGGCCCATCTGCTGCTGGTTCTGACCGAGGCCAGCTAGCGCCTGCCCAGCTTGGCTGCGCTGCTGTCCTAGCCCTGCGTAGCCTTGACCTGACTGCTGCATCTGTGAGATGCGGTTTTGCCCAAGCTGCGCCGCCTCAGTAAACCCTTGTTGATTTAGCTGGCCGACAGCGTTGCCGATATTCTCTTGCGATTGGTCATAGACCTGATCTTCTATCAACGCTTGCCGCGCACCACCAAAGGCACCAGACTGTGCAGCCTGCGCTCGTACTTGGTTCAACTGGTTGTTTCGCTCGTCGCGCATTGTGTCTACGGTCGAGTTGACCACTTGATCCTGATACGGGTTCAAGTATTGGTTCATCGTCTGACGGACGATAGGACGACTAGCGGTCTGCCCGTAAAGGCTAGCCGCTTTCTTCTCGTACGGGTTTCTACCAAGCATCTCTGCTCCTTGGCGGGCGTACTCAGTAGGGTTTCCGGCACCTAGGTTAGCGCCTTGCATACCTCCACCATTGTTTGTGCCGTACCATTGCTGCTGCCCAGCGTCCATGCCTTGTAGGCCAGCGTCGTACGCGCCTGCGGATTGATTAAAAATGCTCATTTGCCGCCTCCTGACTTTGGTGAGACTGCGCGGTCAACTCTGTTACTTACTGGGCTTAGCAGCCCTTCGTAGGTGTCGCCGCTAGCACCTGCGCCGCCCCCATCAAACATATCGCCAAAGCCAGTATACCCTGTGGTAGGGGAAGTTGTAGTACCGCCACTACTACGACTACGGCTACGGCTACGGCTACTGCTAGTACTGGGGCGAGGTACGGCGGATGATCCGGTTGTCGTAGCTTGTGATAAGTGCCCCGCAGCACCACTACCACCTTTACCACCAGCACCGACACGAGGGATACCAGCCATGTCGTTGATTTGGTCAGACATACCAGAGTACCCGTTCAGGATATTCTGGCGTTCCTGCTGCTGCGCTCGTGTCATAGAGGAGTTGCGGTTAGCGTCGTACAGCGCACCTGTGCTGTATCCTTGGATGCCGTTAGCCGCACTCTCAGTAGGCGCTAGGCTAGCGTTAGCGTTACGTGGTGCGTCTAGCCCGAAGGCGTTAGAGGCGTCACTGTAGTTCTGGTTCGCTGCCCGCTGCATGTCGGTCTGACCAGCAATAGTTACCCCTCGGTTAGGGGAATACGGCAGGGCTGCTGCGTCCATACCAGAGGACAGCGCTTTAGCCGCACCGAGCTTAAGCTCTTCTGGTATCTCAACCGTAGAAGTCGTTTCGCTAGATTTTCCGCCACCCATCAGTAGGTCTCCTTGTAAAGGACTGAGATTAAATGGTCCCAGCCATCGTTTTTAAGAGCGCGAGGCCAGCCTGTACGGCCAGAGATTGACATATACTTACAGTCAAGTTCTTTTGCTCTGAGATTGATTGTTGCTTCCGCATCTTTGATAGCCTGCATGTCGCCGCAAGCTAAGAAACAATGATAAGTCGCCCAAGCAGGGTACTGCTCTCGCTGCATTAGAACACAGCAGCCATCGAATGTCAAGAGGTCAAGTTCACCCTTACATACCATAGATACCACGTCATTGAAACGAAACATTCCGTTGACGTGGGCCATAGCCTTTTCGATCTTTGGTTGCCACTCAAGTAGAGTGTTCATTGCATCTATCAGCACTTTAGCGCTGTTATTACCCTCGTCTAGGGGAAGTTCGTTCATGGTCTTTATCCTTGTTGGAGGGAGTTACGGCTCGTAGGCTATTGGTAACCAGACACCGCCTTTGGAAACCACTACGTTTCCTATCACTGGGTCATACATCAACGTACCAGCAGTAGCAGCACTATCCCTGCTAGCTGGTTTTTGGTGTGCTAGCAGCACAGGGCGCGGGTCATTAACAGCGGTGTTAAGAGAGTTGTTTATATAGTATTGGTAGAACTGCGTAGCCCAAACCTCTAGCGAAGGTGCCTGCCTTGGGTTAGGCGGTAAGCGAGTAACAGACATTAGCGGCCTCCTGTTCCTACTGGCACGATGTCCAAATCTACGCTACCATACTCTGCTGATGTGTCGGAAAAGTCAACCCGCATTTTCAGCAACTTACCGATAGCACGACAAGGTATAGGCCGCTCAGCTTGGTAGGCGTAAGGTCCATAGTCGTAGTCAGTAGCGTTAGGAAGCTGACGACCATTGAGCGTGTACGTAGTTCCTACACCGTTTTCTGTGTCGGGATAGATGTAACGCACTGCCATGTGCTTTTCACCGATGGCGAGAAACCCGCTTTCAATGTATACATCGCCTTCCCCGCTTGGGATAGTTTGCTCCTGCTCGTGTAGGTATAACTCACCGTCTGAGCTAACCATAGTTACGCTAGACAAGACGCCACGGTCACTGCCTGTAGTACGATCAATGCGGCCAGTATGCCAAGTGTTCTGTTCGTAGTTCCATGTCACGTAGCTGTCAACCTCACCAGTGGTTGAGCTAAGAGACTGATATAGCCACCAGACCTCTGAAAACTCAGTAGCGGTAAACGAGCTAATCTTGCTAGCTTGGCCTACGTTCAAGTCTTTATACAAGAAGTCAATAACTTCGCAGTCTAGCTTCTTCACGGCACCGTCAAAGTACCAAAAGTTACGTTGACCCCACCAGACAGCAAAACGCGCCGTACCCGTCAGCGCTTCCGCTGCGAGTGGTCCGCACTGCTCGTCAACTAAGCTAGTCGAGTAGACGTATGGAGGGCCAATGTACTGCGCTACGGTAGCGTCAGTCTCACTGAGGATTAGGACTGTGTTAAGCACTTTCTTCATTGCCAACAACCGACCAGAACCAGCGATTACGCGGTCAATGGCTTGGTTGTCGTCTGCTGGTGTCCAGCTAGTGCGGTCCTCTACCTCAGACGCTTGGAAGCGCCGTGGTTCTCCGTCGCCACCGATAGCCAGCACTTGCCGCTCTTCGGACACTAGGGCGTCTTGAATGTCGGCAGGGGCATTAGTTACCCCACTTAGGGTAAGTGTAGCAATGTCGAGTTCTTGCATAGCACCATTATTCCGCACACCAGTCAGCAGGACCTCACCAAAGTTGGTAGAGTACCAACGATCAGGGGGAATAGGCATGGTGCCTCCTGCATCGTATGCCACACCGTACGGCCCTATGCCATACGAAGCAGCGCCGTAGCCATTGAGGATGAAGGCGTCTTTACCAGAGTTTATAGGGACGTAGCCTGCGTGTGTAATATCCTTTACAACGCCACCGTCAGTAACGTGGTACAGCTTGAGGTTCGACCCGTAAACGCTGTTACTTTCCTGCGTGTTGTCGCGCCATGCGAACATATCGCGGATAGCCTCTAGCGAGGCGTCTGCGATCAGAGGAACAATAATTACGTTACCGGACGTGCGGCGAAGCCACCCGCCAATTGGGCGGATAGCTCCATCGTGATAGCGCACTAGGTTACCGTCAGCCCATCGGCCAGACTGCGACTTAGGAGTGCCGTTCTTGTAGAACCCTGCCGGAATGTTGATCGGTACTAGTGGCATAGTGTTACCCTCTCTTAGGGGAAGTTAAGAACAGCCTGCGTCGTGGGCCAGCACTACAACAGTGCCAGCTTGGCCTACTGTATCAGGGGTTTCTGCGTTTGGCAAGGCGTCAGCAAGGCGCTGAATAGCCTGAGTAAAGTCAGGGCCACAGAAAGCCGCGTCACTTACTTCTGCCACGCAGCCTGTCACGCCAAGCGCCATCATCATCGTTATTAACGCTTTCAACCGCATCTCTGATCCTTTTCTCGGCGTCCATCTGCCGCTTCTTTTCTTCAAGTTCTCCATCGACGCGCTGCTTCCGCTGGCCCGCAAAGAACGCGCCAACGATGGCCACCACCAAAGCGCCAACGGCTATGAGCATATCCATCAGGTAGCCAGCCCCTTGCGCTTGGCTAGCCAGTAGATGCCTTCCACGACCGCGCCGATAGCAATCGACGCAAGCATTATCGCATCTGGGTCGGTCGATAGTGCCTCACCAATCCATCCGGAACCAGCGGCACCGCCGCCTGCCAGATAGCGCAGGACGATCCGCGCCACTGGCGCATAGCTTGGGTTATATTTAAGCATCGGCACGACCTCCCAGCAAGCGAATGATCCAAGCCAATAAAGGGCTGGCTGGCTTGGGCTTGGTGAACGACCCAGACTTAAACCAAGTAGGCACGTCAAAAGACGGACAGCCTTTGTTAGCAGCGTATTCGTTGTGGCCGCTGATCTTCGTGATTGACGGGAACGCTACCTGCTTCTCCTTTAGATACTCACGCAGCGCCTTGTCTTGCTCCGGCGTGAAGTGGTTGCTGAACTTGTCAGCAGCAGAGCCGCCATGCCCGCCGACCAAGCTAACGCCAAGCGTTCCTGTGTTGTGGCCTTTGACGTGTGCGCCTGTACGCTTCTCCGGCCTGCCACTAGCCACTGTCCCATCGCGGTCAATAATGGTATGGTATCCAATGTCCGACCACCCGCGCTCTTGAGTGTGCCATCGCCGCACTTCGTCGACCTTTGCGCTTGTCGTCTCGCCCGCCATCCACTCCGGCTTTGTCGCCGTGCAGTGAATTATGATCTCGTTGATCTTCCGCATAGGTTTCTCCTGTTGCCTCATAAAAAGGCGTTACTGTTTTCCACGGTAAGCCGCAGTCGTGGACCGTATCCGCAAAAGAGTTCCGTAGAAGGTCGTGCTGTGACATTCTAGCAGATTGCCCCTGCCACTCCAAACGGCCTTCTCTGCGTACTTTTGGTGGCCCGCTGTAATCCCAAAGGGTGCGGACGTTGGCACCGTCTCGGCTTCCAATGTACCAACGGCTTTCGATCCAAGTGCAATCACGCAGCTTGTCGGCCTCTCCATCAAATATGGTGTTGTACGGCTGTTCGCTGCCATAGACCTGCGTGACTTGCAGTGGACCCATGACGGGGTTGATCCGACCCTCGACCAGCGAGTAGCCAAAGGACGCGGCGGCAAGCAGCACGAGCAGCGCAGCGATGTGGGAGGCCAGTTCGTTCAACTTCCTAAGATGCTTCATAGTCATGACCCCATCATTGCTTTGATTGTGCGCTGAATTGCGTCCCACATGGCGACAGTAGCAGCCAGCACGATCACGATCCAAGACGCACCGCTGCGCATGTTGCTCATCAGCCAAGCGCGGCGCTCATCCATCTTGAGGATCATCCGCATCTTTGTCAGTTCTTCTTGTGTCAGTGGTGGTTCCTCAGACATCAATTATCCTCAAGCGCCGCAAGACGGCCTTCAAGTGCTTCATACGTAGCTTCTACGCTCATGTTGTAGCCTCCAACGCTGTGATACGGTCTTCAAGTGCAGTGAAACGCTGTTCGTTGTAAGCAGCTACGAAAGACAGTAGCTCAGGGTAACGTACACCCAAGCGAGTGCGTTCAGTTGCACCCACTGGGACTTCAGCTTCTGTATCGTAGGTGTCTGTGCGAGTGTAGGCTGCAACAGCTTCTACTGCCTCAGTGACCACATTGCCTT
>TARA_R110002153_G_scaffold10333_6_pt1 | contig 11265 bp, 13 predicted proteins | sample TARA_R110002153 | Tara Oceans TARA_R110002153 (sample SAMEA4398193) | marine metagenome | biome: Polar Biome; feature: [SRF] surface water layer (ENVO:00010504); material: water (ENVO:00002006), including particulate matter (ENVO:01000060) such as... | depth 5 m
TCCTACAGAAAAATTATCTAAAGTAGTATTAAACTGGGACGATAATCCTGAAGAAGTAGAAAGAGTAGGACAAGTTGAGATTTCAAAACAATATCCTATTTTAATAATGGTTGATGAAGCTGGAAAAATTAAATGGATTTTAGACGGAAATCATAGAGCACAAAAAGCTTTAAGAGCTAAAGCAAAAACAATCCCCGCTAAATTAATAAAACCTTCAATGTTGGATGCAAAAGCTAAAAAAGTTTTATTAGGTATTGTTGATGAAAATAAAAAAAAATGAAAAACTTAATACGTATAATTCTAAAAGAAGAGTCAGACAAACAAACTGATTTAGCTAATTCTAATACCACTGAACGTAATATATGTGACGATTTTAGTGCTGAAAGTTATGAAGACCTAATACAGTTAATTAATAAATCACATGTTTCGGAAGAAGACCATGGTAATATAGAAAAATTATTAGATAACTTAAAAAAAGAAATGAAAAGTTTAGATACTGATAAAGATTTAATTAATACCTACCAACATAAAATTGCGAACCGACTATGTAAATAGTAAAAAGGTCTGAGAAATCAGACCTTTTCTTTTTAACACCAATCTTTTTCAGACACAATTTCAAATTGTATAATGTCATGGTAAGTTCTTACTTCGTTACCTGACTCTATTTTAAATTCCATGTAATAATCATTGGGGATAAACCAAGACGTATCAACTAAGAAATAATTACTGTCATCAGTTCTATTAACTTCTTTCCAAGGAATATATTCTATTTGGGTCTCACCCTCTTTAATGTAAATTCTATAAGATATCTTATCTAATGGTTTATAACTATCAGTGTAAGGTACCATAGCCTCAATATCCACTCTTCTAGTATCACCACGTTTAATTTTTTCTTTACGTTTGATTCCACTAAAAGAAAAATGATAATCATATATAGATATATTACGAGAATTACCTACACCCCTACCACTTTTATCACCCGAACCTATATTATAATATGATTCATCATCTTTAATAACAAAATCTAACTCTACATTACCCAAATCCCTACCATTAATAGTCACACCTTGCCAAACATCTCTAAATTGAATGTTTCCACAATAACCACTAGTGGGATTACTACTAACAGATATATCTATATAATAAACACCTGTTGTTGTTTGTTTTATATCAGTACCCGTTAAGGTTTGGTAAACGTTATCATTTTGGTCGTATATTGTAACCCCTGAGATACTTGCATTAACACGTTCTCCACCCGCATTGACGTATAAGTATAGTCTATTACTTTTATCTAAATGAAACTCACACCTATCGTCTTGTATTAGGTCATCGTAAGTGGTCTCCATAAATGGTTCATATACTGTTTGGGTGTCTCTAGTAAAGAAACCAGTATAACAAAGTGACTCTTGTGGTGCAGACTCCAAGCCGGGACTAAAAGCTAAACCTAAATTAGCTTCAGTGACACCACTAGTAATTAAACCATTTATATAATTAGTAACATCTATACAAACATTTTCATTACCTTTTTCAAAATATTGTTCTCCTTTAACTAAATTTTTTGTTGTACCTGTATAACCGCTTGTATTACCTGAGTACCATGTTGTGGGGTCGTTATAAACACCAGGTTGTGACCACGCTGTAGCTGACACCCTATCTTCCCAATTTGCCGGACCTTCACAATAAGCTTGGTCTCTTATATCAGAAAAAACTCTAGTTTGTTTATTAGCTTGTATAATTACATTACTTGTCACATAATCATAACCATTACCTTCAGCCCATTTTTCAGGTATTTCAAAAAGAGTTAAATCAAAAGCGGTCGCTCTTGATGATTCTCCATATGAAGAACAAAATGTTTTACAATATAATTCCGAATCAAAACAAGAAGTGTTTGTTACATTTATTTTATGTGTCATTCCTGTTAAAGAATACTCACCCGCATTAACCCTATCTATTAGTTCAGTTAAATCAAACCCGAAAAGGTATCTTGAATAAAGTATCCTGGATGAGTTCAAAGAACCACCGTGAAATAACTCAGCTATAGGGTTCCTACCTGTGTTAGCACAAGAGTTTCTTACGATTACAGTATCTTTATCAAAATAAGTTCTATATATACTCATTAGTTTCTTTTACTAATAAATATCTAACAAAACTATATTGTTAAAAATTTTCTAAATCATTGAATTGGGGTATTGGTGAGTTTATACCCTGACCTAGTAAGTAGATACGTAATTTAGATACAGTTAATGTGTATGCTACAACTGCATTAGTATTTTGAGAAGAAAAAGATTCTATAGTTTCACCACTAACTAAATCTACTACTTTTAAATCAACACTACACTTTCCGTCTAAACAGAACTTTTGTCCTTCTATTTTAATTTGTGGTGGTGAACTTTTTGGGTCATTATTTTCAGGTTGGCTAGAATTAATCCTTTCAACAACTTCACCTTTCTCAAAATCATTATCATCTACTTTGTTAGGGTCAATTTTATTTAAATTACTACTTGGTATGTCACCTCCAGCAAAAATATTTTTACTATTTAGTTTAGGTAATTCCGATGTCATCCATTGTTGTAGTTGTAAAAAACCATCTGTAGCTGGGTTTTGTGGTACATTATGATATGTGTGGTTATGTGTTTGGGCCCATTTAAATAGTTTTTCAATAAAATCTTTTAAAATATCACCATAAACCACAGGGTGTAAATCCTTTTCAATATTAGATTGTTCTTCATCTGTCATGAAAGGTTTAACAACCGAAGAAGAACTATCCCTACCAACTAAATAAATTTTATTACTAACCACTTTTATGTCAGTTCTAGTTTTTTCAGTATTTTGTTTAGCTAAAAAGTTCTTATCTGAAACATTAACACTAGACTGTACATTTGCGTCTTCTTCGTATTTACCAGGATTTAAAGTTTTAATTTGTATGTAAGCTGGGTTTTTTTCATTTTTAACATTTGGTTTGTTTGGTAAAAATTTAGCTGCCCTCATCATAACCTCAGACTCTCTAAAAATTAAGTCAGCGTTGTTTCTGCCTTGTAAAGCTATTTCATATTCACTAGGATAAGTATCTTTAACTGTGGGTATGGTTTTTATTGATTGGTAAAAAGGTACTACTTCACCTTCTCTACCCGCCTTACCCTCGGTAGGACTGTCAATACCAATAAGTTTTTCACCCATTTGAGGTACAACAGGACCAACATATTCACGATAACTATCTTCATTTTTAGAATCATAAAGAATAATTTTCACAATCTCACCAGGTTTTGGTACTATATTTAAGTATAAAGGTAAAAAAGGCCAAACTTCTGGTAATTCAGAATCTAATTTTTTATCATCTTTACCTTTAATCCTAACCTTTATTCTGCCGGCACGTTCCTTATCCTCCCAATTAAGGACTGTACACAAAAACATTATCGCTGATTTAGAATCATTTTTATTACTTGAAGTGTTACTTCTTGCACCATCACCTAAAGAATAATTTCTACCCGTCATTTTATAAGTTTCTGTTTTTTAATTCTTGTAATACCATTTCATAGACTTCTTTTATTTTTTGTAAATGGTCGTATTTTTTTACTGTTTCTTCTTTGACTCGGTAAAAATCCTGAGCTAACTTAAATTTAAGTTCGTTTAATTGAGTATTATTTTTTTTATCTAAATCTTTCATTTTTTTTAAGACATTTGACCGTGACCACACCCAACTGAAACAACAGTACCAAAAACTTGTATCGGTCCACCGGCATTACCACCAGTCGCCTGTAGTTGAGCTCCTGGTTTATTACAAACATCTATTCTAGCGTCAGTTGTAAGTGCACTAACTATTTCTTCCATCATTATAACTGTCATTATTTCGTCAGGAGCACTACGACCACCAGCTATCGGACTGGTTGGTAATCCTGCTTCAGATTTTCTACTAATTATTTTTGCTGCTATTTTTTCAGGGCTAAGACCAGGTTTGTTCCCACCCAAAAAGGCTAGGGTGATTGGGTCTACTACATTTCCGCCCGGCAAGTTAGGTATTTTAAATAAATTTTTTAAAGCGTTTAACACTGATTGTGGGCTTTTAAAATTTATTTTACCAGGTTTTTCAGTTTCTTTACATTTATTTTTATTACTCATAATTTATTTATATTTAGAACCCTCTATTTCGGGGGTTGGTATTTTGTTTATGAGACCCTCAATAGCACCAGAAATGGGACCAACTAAGAAACTCGCTATTATTGCTAATTTTTTATCTACAATAGATTTAAGTATTTTTCTAATAACAAAAGCAAGTAATTTAAGTAATTCCGCTTTTAATTTATTAAAAATTATCCTAACTAAAACAGCCAAAGATTCTCTAGCTATATACTCAATAAAAACACGATTACTTTTTGACCAATCATAACTATTTCTTTCGGTAACTGTAGCACCATTAACAATAAAATTAGATAAATTATATATACCCAATATTTTGGGTGTTAATATTGACATTTTTGCTACAACCTTGGGGATAGACATTGCAGCATCCATAGCAAATTTAGCTTTTATACTGATAGAATTTTCAGGAGATATGTTAGCCATAGTTTCCTGTGTTTTTTCTATAAGTTTTTCTGTAGCTTTATTCTTCAATACTGGGTCATTAGTATCATCCATATTATTTAATTCTAAACCTATAATACCGCCTAAAGGGGAAGCTGTTGCATTAAAATTAAATACACCACAACCCAAATCAATCGCTACAATACCAGAAGCTAATTGGTTAGATTTATTTTCAATCTCAATTAAATCTTCATTATTAAATTCAAAAAAAGTGTCATCAAAAACTATTTCGTCTTGACAAGGGTCGGTGTCTAATATTTTTTCTATTAACTTATTTGTTTTTTGTTGGTTTTCTATTTGGTCGATATCTATTATTACGCTGTTAACTAAATTGGATGTAACATTACCGAAAAAATTATCCATAATGTTACCTAATAACATTTTTTGGTTAAAGATTTCTATACTATCAATATAGTCAGTAATAAAATCATTAAAACTTTTGTTTTCGTAGTTAGGGTTAACAGCCATTGATATTTGACCTGGTGGGATAAACGTAATATCTAGAATTGGACCATTTTCACCCTCCCAAGACTCAGTCACAAATGGTGTTTGTATTAAGTTATATAAAAATCTATTAAAATCTCTCTCAGGGTCACCATAAAATATACCACCAAGAAGATTGTCATCTGGGTTTGTTCGTAGTATTTCATTATAATCAATTAATGATAAATCCATCACCTGAACTGTGTTAATTGGTATTTTAAAATCTGAACTACATGATAAAGCTTCTCTTATTGCTACAGCTACAGCTTCTTTAACTATTCTTATTAATTCAGGTAAAAACTCTATTAAAATTTCTAATAAAATTTTAATAACATTACATTTAGCTGGCCCAGCCTGACTTAGTACCCCTACTTGTGGTGGACCACTAAATGTGGGGTCGAATTCTGGTAACGGTTCATCTTGTGGGTCTTGACAAGCGACAGATAACATGTTTGTTAAATAAGGTAGTATATTTTTTTTAGTGGTTTTAACTGAATCTATCGATGAAGTTACCTTATCACCTTTAGGTAAATTATTTATAACCTTAAAAAGACCTATTTCTTTTTCTATATTACTCTTATCATCAATGAAACCCATTATTAACCCTCCTTTTTATCAAACATACCTCTTAATAAATCCATATCTTCAGGGGTTAACGAACCATCTACTTTTTCACCACCACTATCACCTTTAAACACTAATGTACTCATTAGTTTAACTAAAGATAATTTCTTATCTATAGTGTTGTCAATAAGTTTAAGTAAATCAGTGTTAGCTTTATTTAGATTAACTAAATCATGCATATCATCCACCTCTACTTTTTTCTTATTTTCGTTAATTTGTCTAATAGCGGTTGTGCGTTGTTCAACAAGTTCATTATAAGCTTCTTGGGCCATACCCAAAAAACTATCTGTAGATATTTTAACTTCTTTTTTCTTTGGTCTACCCATAGCTTTTTATTATAAATATCTTTTATTTAATTTTAAAAAGATTGTTCTTTCAATAGATTATAAATAATTTTATATCTTTTCATGGCATTTCTAATGTCTTTAGTATTAAGAGTTGTCATTTCTCTCATATAATAAAGAATTAAATTTTTATTAAATTTATTTTTTCCAGGGACGTTATCGTCATCAAACAAAGTTTCCCAATCGTCTAATATTGCGGTTAGAGCGTTACCCACTTTAACCTCATTTTCATTTAAAACCCTTTCACCCATTTCTTTTTTAATAGCTTTAGATATACCTTCTATTAGTTTAGCTAAATCTAAATCATCACTATCAATTCTATAAGTTAACTCATCTTTTTCTTCAACAGCAGGAGCCACTTCATCAAAATTTAAGTTTTGTTTCATTTTTTTATCTTCTTTGATTAGTTTACCTAGAAGATAATGTTTAACTACCGTACCATAGTAAGAATATGATTTTTTGTTTTTTGCGGGTTTAAATTTATGAAATTTAACGTGTAAAAAACCTAAAGTATCTGCGTGAAGGTCTTCAAACTCCATTGTTTTAGAATAGAGTTTGTACCTTCTAATAATGCTTTCCACCATTTTGTTTAGTGGTGCTTTTAATTGTTTAAGATAAAGTTTATTTCTATCTATATCATCCTGTGTAGTACCAGTCCATCTATACCCATCTTGTGTATTAGGGTCTTCTATAATTGTGCCAAGCTCAAGATATCTCTTTACTGCTTCTTCCTCTTCTGGACCAAAGTAAGGTTTCTTTTTAGGTTTTCTACCTCTTTTCTTTGGTTCTTCTGACATACTACTGTGTTATTTCTTCTTCATAAGTTATGCCTCTATCCTGTTTAAAGTAACATTCTTTTTTTGCTTGATTAAACCACCATTTGGCTTCATCTGGTCTAAGTTTGTTTTCACCCATATAATACCCATAAAATAAAGCTGAAGGTCTCATATTAGTTTTCTTATAACCTACTTTAGGGATTGTCATAACTTTTTTATCGTAATAAGTCATTCTTAATAAGAATTCGTAAGCAAATTGTAATTTAATACCTGGTTTAAGACCCCCGACAGTGTCAAAAGCTTCTTTTTTGTAAACACCTCCAGAGATTTGGAACTGTGGGTAGTTTAATAAAGCGTCATTATCTAAGAAGCCTAATTTATCTGAAAAATCTTTTGCCCAAACTGGTTCATTACTAAAATGTATAAATTTACCATCGACATTAGCATCTAATACGATTGGTAAAAATACTTCTACTTCATCATAATAATTAGAGTATTTATAGAAATTATCAAACATGATTTTTGAGTATTCGTCATCAAACTCTAATATTGAAAACCATTCTGTCTCAACTTTAGAAACACCAAAATTAATTTGGGAACAAAAATCAGTTTCCCCTTCATTTTCAACGATTGACAAAATACTTTTGACTTTATCACCATAATCAAAAGACTCTAAAGTTTTTTTAACTTCACTGTCTTTTGGTACTACCACCATAACTTTAGTGGGTAGTTTTTTTTGTTCTCTAATACTAGCAATAGCTTTAGCAAAATAATCTTTCTCATTCTCCTCAAGTTTATGTACTGGTATAATAGTTGTTACTGTATTACTCATTTTCTAATTCATTTTTAGATTCTATTATTTCTTTTGATGCCCCTAAAAGAACATCTTTTTCTACTTTTTCTAAATCACCATCAAATAGGTTAAGAGTTTTTTCTACCAAACCTTCAAAATAAGTTTTAATAGATTCCCTTTGATTTTCTTCATTATACTTAACGTAAGTACTTTCCATTTCTTCATATATTTCTTGTGGTTCCAAATCTTCCAACCAAGCCTGAACATAGTTACCTAAAATGTCTACAATATTATTAATATTATTTGTCCACATCCCATTTTTATCTGTAATCCATTCAGGTACCATATTTGGTACTTTTCCGATTACAGGTACACCACATTTCATAGATTCTAATGGGAAGGTACCAAATCCAGAAGCGTCATCAACCCAAACAGAAACACAAGATTCTGACAATTCTTCAGCGAATTTTTCTCTCGGTATTCCTCTTAAATCTCTAAAAGAAATCCATTTTAAATGTGGGTATTTAACATAAAAAGCTTTAAATATTTTAACCGTATCTCTTTGGTCTCTTGTATGTATTGTAACGATAGGTTTTTTAGGTTCATCATTTTTCTTAAAATAGTCAGGAATACTAACCATAGTTGTACCAACCTCTAGATTTGGGTTATTAAAAATGCTGTTTATATATTCTTTTTGATTTTCTGTTGTTGTGAAAGCGTCAAAAACTTTATAATCTAACCAAGTACTACCAGGTTCTAACATTTCAAAGATATAATCATAAGCTTGTGACATCACAACTTTTCTACAAGGTAGAGCTTTTATTTGTTCTAAAACATTAGCAAAAATTTCGGGAACAATAACAAAATCTGTATTTTGTACTTTCAAACTTTCTTTTTCAATCGAAAGGTGTGGTAGTTTAGCGTAACTTTCACCTAACCAAGAGGATACACTAGTGTATTCATTTTTTTCATGTAATATGTAGGCTTTATAACCTAATTCTGTTAGAACTTTTACGTGTTCATAAGTGTTGGCTACCCCAGCTGACGGTGCACCCTTAGTATCCATAGTAAAAAAATAAAAACCAAACTCTTTAGTTTTTAATTTTTCAATACTGGATTTAATTTGTTTTAAAATTTCAACATTCTCCATTTTTTAATTCTTTTTAATTCTTTTTTATTAATTTATGTTTTATTAATGTATTAAATGATAAACGACACGGTATTGAAAGTTGTTTTCCCAACATTGTTGAACCCATCCCTTCGTCTACAACACCATTTTCACTTAATATTGTTTCTATCATAACTTTTAATAAGTCCCACCTAGTCATGTCAATTAGTGGACCTTGGGACTCAATAAGTTCATTATTTTCTTTTTTTTCTGAGGTGTCAAATAATTCCTCTAGTTTTTTTGGTTCTTCCTCGTTAATTCTAACAAAATCAGATATCTCTTCTAAGTCAAAATAAAATTCGTTACCAGCTATTTCAAAAAATTCCATGATTAATTAATACTATTAATTTATTATATGTAAACACTTTTATTATACAAATGAACTGTTTTGGTATACTTGTTCTATGTTGTCTAAAAGTCTTTCATCTACTTCTTTTATTGTTTTTATTCTATGACCCGGCTGAACTACCTTTTTGTTGTACTCTTTATCAATAACAATATTTAACTTATCTATTGGTTTTGTGTTTATTATTTTTGGGTGGTCTGTCACCATAACATCAACGTAATCCCAAACCTTACTATACTCAGTAACAAATTTTATATTAGGACAAGTAGATTTTGTTTTTGCTAAGAAGAATAGGGTGGAAGGTATTGCCATACCACCTTCTCTACTAATTAAAATAAATTCATGTCTTGGGTTGTCTAATATTAATTGATTTAGTGTTTCTACTGCTGAACTAATAGACTCTTCAGCGTATCCAAAAATTTCTACAGTACACCTTTCGTATAAAAACTCATCTAAAGTTACTTTATCTTTAACCTTAGTTAACTCAGTCTCTTCTTTTGATTCTAAAAAAGACTCTTCATTAAAATCAGGGTTAAAATCTAATTCACCTTGATTAACTTCTTCTTCAGGAAAAGTTATCCATTTTTCAAGTTCATAATCAGAAACCTCAATTTCACTTTCCCCTTCTTTGGTTGGGAAATATTTTAAATGGGTTTCTTTTACTTGTTCTAAAAAATTTCTTAACACCCCATCTATTGATACACCAATTTTCATCCTTTTAATAAAGTTTTGTTTTTTGTTATTGGGTCATCTAGTTCATCAAATGTTGCTTCAATGATTTTAATTATAGGGTTTCTAACAACGTCATTAGGGTCTCTTAGTTCTACACAACCAAAATTATCTACTTCATTAAACTTTTCTATAATAACTTCTAGTGAACTATCTTTTTTATTTCTAATATCTTTTTGTTTAACATCCCCTAAAATAATCATCTTTGAGTTATCACCAATCCTAGTCATAAGGGTTCTCATATTGTCAATAGAAATGTTTTGTGCCTCATCAACAATTATAATAGTGTTATCGATACTTCTACCTCTAACAAAAGCTAATGGTTGAATGTTAATTAGACCTAATTCCCTAAGTTTACGAGTTAAAGACTCACCAATGATTTTTTCAAAATTATCTACAAAAGAACCCATATAAGGGTCAAACTTTTCATTTAAATCACCCGGTAGATGACCTAATTCTTCACCCTTTAACTGAACTACTGATTTAACCAAAAGTATTTTTTTAAATCTTGGTCTAGATTTAATCATTTTTAAAGCTTCAGCACAAGCTATAAAAGTTTTACCTGTACCAGGTAATCCAGAAACAATACTAATTTCATTATTCCTTATAGAATCTCGTAATTTACCTTGATTTTCTGTCTTACATTTATAGTTAACAGACATTGATTTTAAAAACTTATCCTCTTCTATGTTTTTACTGTAAACAAACTCATCAACTTCTCTCAACTCCTCTTCAGATAGTTGTTTATTTCTTCTTTTACTCATAAATGAAATATATAATACTTTATTGTAATGTATATATTAAACTCTAGGTTTAAGTATTGTTTTCATTACCTCACTTGGTATACCTACGGTAAGTTCGGATTCTTTATAATAATCTAACCAATAAGAAACCATTTCATTTATCATCGTTTCAAACGTATATTTAGGTCTCCAACCTAACTCTTTCTTTGCTTTTGAACAATCTCCTTTTAAATCTCTTAACTCTTCAGGTCTTAAATGTTTTTCATCCATTACAACATAGTCTCTAAAGTTTAAATTTAAATTATTAAAAGTGTACTCACATAAATCCTTTACAGAATGTGAGATTCCTGTTGAACACACATAATCATCGGGTTTATCTGTTTGTAACATCAACCACATAGCTTCAACATAATCTTTAGCGTGTCCCCAATCTCTAGTCGCATCTAAATTACCTAAATGTAATTTTTTTTGTAACCCCAACTTAATTCTAACGGCAGCTTTCACAACTTTATTAGTTACAAAGTTAGTTCCTCTTCTTGGTGATTCATGGTTAAAAAGAATTCCATTCCATACTTTCATGTCATAAGAATTCCTATAATTTCTAGTTATATTATATGAAAAAACCTTAGCACAACCATAAGGTGATACGGGACTTAGAGGTGTGGTTTCTCTTTGAAACCC
>TARA_R110002153_G_scaffold260968_1_pt1 | contig 11264 bp, 14 predicted proteins | sample TARA_R110002153 | Tara Oceans TARA_R110002153 (sample SAMEA4398193) | marine metagenome | biome: Polar Biome; feature: [SRF] surface water layer (ENVO:00010504); material: water (ENVO:00002006), including particulate matter (ENVO:01000060) such as... | depth 5 m
GCTTGAGCTTTAAGCCAGCGGTCAGCACAATAAGCCGAAGAAGTTCCTGTAAAACTTGTGCCACGCTGCCAAATATCAAAGCCGCCATTGATTAGAATGTTAGGACTCACTACATCATCTACATCAGTTATCTCTCCGATAAAACTAGACACTTGTGTGAGTTCGTTCTGTAGATATAATGCTAAGTCTTTACTAGACTGCTCAGTGAGGGATTGAGGTGGAGGGTTTGGTGCATACTCTAGCCTGCTCATCGCTCCCCAACCTCCTTATATTCCACTGTGTAACCTGTTAGGCTCCAGCTAGTTGACGTGTTAGACTCAATCCTAATAGAAATATACCTACCACTGACTCTGAAGTCTGCTTTATAATCAGCATCTATCTCAAACACAACTGGCTGGCTCCACAATATACCTTGGCCTTGTCTGTCCTCACTACCAACAGTGATGTTAACAGTACCTTCACCAAGGAGATGTGGAGTTATTGAATTGACATATTTGTAATTTAAATCATCTTGGAAGTCTAACCCTGTACGTTCTACGAAGCTACTGTAAGCCAATCCGTCTAGCGTTGTCGATAAGTTAGCTTGGAAAAACTTGCTGTCTGTGTAGTTGGATAGTAACAGCTCTGTCTGTGATGGGTTGTAACTACCTTCTCCCCACGCACTAGTGTCATCATTCCATGAACCTGCTGGAGAGCCATCCCACGTATCACTCTCTACAGGGTTGATGTCACCCACAGCTATGTGTGCAATGTTCTCTAAGTCTCTAGGACTCCAATCATTAGTCTCCCAGTTCCACACTAAGGCTTTATCACATAATCCAGAAGCACTGTCTGTGCTGGGGTAGTATATCCAAACTTCTTTGTTAGGAGTGTCAGCTACACACTTAACTCTATTGACAAAGCTTTCATTTATTCTAGAAAATAGTTCTTTCTTAATCTTATTAGTTATGATGGAATTCTTACTTGTGCCATCATGCACATAGACATCACTAGGAGCCACAACAAAATGCTTACCTTCAAACTCTGTGATGCAGTCAGAGCTTAACGCTCCCTGATCACTAAATATCTTACGAAATGAGAATGTGAAGCTACCACCAATAAATTGCATACCCCAAACACTATCACTCTTGTATATCATAAAAGTGTTACTCAAAGCCCTTCCATCTATAATCACACCACCACTATCAGCTAAGGAGTTCTCCCCAGCCTGACTAGCAGGATTCACACTGTCCCAATCAGCAGGTACAGAGCCAACGGGAGCGCCATTGCTCCACCTAACTAAGCTTGGTATATTTTCCCCTGAATCATCAGTGATGTTTAACGCTATAAGATAGTTCTTAAAAGGCCGTACAACAGCAGCAGAGTAATCAGTAGGCCACCCAGTCAGCTCTTTCATTTTCCCTGTTACTGTATCATAATACTGGGGAGCGTCCGTAGTATTGTTCATAACAGCAACACCATTAAACACATCACCAGTCCAACCGTCTACGAAAGTCCCTGTGTAAGGGACATCAACAGCACCAGTCTCTCTAGTTATGTTTGTTTGTGTTGTACCATTAGTCTTATAAATATCTGTAGTACTTCCGTAGAACCAATTACCTACATTACTGATGCTAGATGACAAGGCAAATAAAGGTTGTATAGATAAATCAGGAAACACTTGACTATAACCAATCTCCCTGTTAGTTCTAAAGTTACGAAAGTTTACATTATTACCACTACTCCAAGCTTCGTTAGGGAGCTCATAAGGAGATAGGTCAGTTATAATCCCCTTTGGTCTTGTAATTTCTAATCTCTTGTATGCCATTTTAGCCCTTTGTATTTTATTGGGTTGTTGGTTCAACCTCAGTATACATCTATACCAATTGTTCTATACTTCTCTTTCCAGCCTTGGGCTTGGAACACTCGTGACCAACCCTTTCTACCTTTAGCTTCTAGCTTGTCACAACCCTTACTCTTTGCAAGCTCAATCAAAACCTCGCTAGCCTCTAACCAAGCACTAGCACTAGCTCCAGCAGCCCCAACAACTATAAGTGTTCTATGGGCAGGGTAGGTTACAGTTACATAAATCACTAGCCCTATAGGTTTGTCATCTTGGCAGTAGTAGGTTAGAGTCCAATGATTCTCTCGAACAAAATCAAACACCTGTTCAGCACTGTTCTCACCAAAACTATCTCCCTCAAGTTTACTTATCCAGCCAGTGATTCGGTCTATGTCAAGCTCAATGTCTTCTGGGGTAACTTCTCGTAAACTTATCACGTTTAAGTCCAATTTAGCGAGTAGGTGTTGCCAACAACAAAGTCTCCCTTGCCACCAGTGTTGTACAGTTCCCAGCTTCCCCCAAAGTAGGACTTTGTATCGGCGGGAGTATAGCTTTGAGTACGGGCACCATTATCAAATGTACCTGTTATATCTAAATTACTCCACGTACCTGTTTGTGAGTTGGCAGTTCCACCACTAAATGATATATTTAATTCAGGCCCAAACGTACCACCAGAAATACTACCCCCCACTCCAGTATATAACTGGGTAATTGTTGCAGTGCCTCCATTGTTTCTTACAAAAGTATCTGGTGTAAGGCTACCAGTAATCAAGTACCCTACTGCACCAGACCCACCAAACCCACTAACATCCACTGCCACTAGTGTGTGGGTGGCTCTTTCGTAAACCATTACACCGTTGGCGTACACCTTGTCCATCACCGCCCCGTTGTAGTAGACACCAGACTTCTCATCACCATTAGCGAATATGGTCATTACGCATTAGACCCGTCGTTTCTAATATATAGATTCCCACCAGATACCCGCATTTTAATAGTGCCTCCTAACGTGCTTGTTGCATACTCTGTACGTCTTATTGCTTTAGATGTACTCGTTCCCGCACTAGCTATGCTAAAACTGGCACCAGTAGATCCGTTTGTTGCGGCCTTACCGTTGAGTTGGGTTTGGATGTTTGATGTCACGCCGTCTATGAAGTTAATCTCTCCTGTGGTGGCAGTAACGCCGTCCATCTTGTTAAGCTCTCCCGTGGTCGCAGTTAAACCATCTGTTATATTAAGCTCTGCTGTAGATGCAGTACAGCCATCTAGCTTATTTAGCTCTGTTGGTGTAGCTGTAATACTAGAGAGTTCATTTATCTCTGCTGCTGTGGCTGTAATTGCAGCAGCTCCTAAGTTAGGAAACTGTGCTTGTAACACAGCTTTAATTAAACGTAGGTGGTTATCCCCTTCGTTCTTATTATCAACGCCAGCAGGGTATGTGTTTACTAATTGGCTTATGTATGTTGCACTTTCTAATCCCATTAGGATCTCCTTATAATGATACGCTTAATGGGCCACCTGACCACATTGCTTTGTCTTCTACACCTTGAAGCTCTTGCATAACTGATCTAAACTTAGCTTCGTATGTAGCAGCATTCTGGTCATCCCTGATGTACAAGAACAACTCAGTTAAGGCTCCATACTTTAGTAGATCAGGACTGTTAGTTATAAATATGTTAGTGTCTGCATCTGCTACAAGAGCAGGGAGTTTAATGTAGTAGTATAGCTCGGCTGTTACAATGTCATTTACAGCAGGGGCCATGTGGAAGTTAGTTAGCTTACGAGCGAAGATGCAAGGATCTCCTGTGTACGTAGCATACCTATCAACTTCACTGATAGCTTTACGCTCTAGTGATCTATTACCATTAGACAATGAGACAAGAAGCTCTTTAGCTTCTTCATAGTCTGATGGAACAGCAGCAATACCTGTGGCCACTGTTAGGGTTGCAGAGGCTTCCATGTCAGGAAGTCTTAGGATTCTATTAGCTCTAGTCTGAGCTGTATTGATAAAACTATCTACTAAAGAATCAGAGATGTTGGATCTATTACCCCAATCTTTAACCTCTGCTCTCAGCTCCGATAAATTAGTTATAGCCATCTATAGCCTTCCTGAGTCTGTGCGTAGTAATGAATATGCTGGATCGCTTAGTCTTTGGAATATCTTTACTTTAACCATTGGGTCTGTAGTAAATTCTACAAAGGTGATGCCCCATTCTTTACACCAAGCATCTACTAGAGATGTTGGGATGGATGCAATTTTTCTCCCAAACGTATCATTGTTGGTACGATTGAGATTGTTATCTGCTTCTAGCTTGTTACGTGCTAGTATCTTGCTTACGTCTTGTGTGGTTCCAATACTTAATGAACCATCTGAATTCTTTATAACGTGTTTCTTTATGTCACTCATACTTAGTCCTATGGAAATAGCTCCCCCGAAGGGGAGCGTCAGTCTTAAGAAAGGTCTGCAATAATACCGTTCGCAGCTTCTTGCTTAGAACACAAAGTGTACTCAGCGAGCATCTGCTTGCTTACGCTATCACCAGTAACAGCCAAGTCTTTAGTCTGGAATGGACGATAGTAGTCAACACTCCACATGTCAGGCTCGATCAAGAACACTTCACGTTGACGCATGAAACGGTTAGGAACAACCATCAAAGCACCATAGTCGCCTTCATAAACATCAACAGCATTGACGATAGTTTTATCATCTACATTCTTGAATTTAGTTCCAGCATTACCAGTGAAGCCAGTGATAACACGCTTCTGGGTAGAGTTACACATGATAGTAGTTGGATTACCACCACTTAACCATGTAGCATCAATTACAGCAGTTAGCATTGCTTCAGTGAAAGTACGTTGAGTACCGTCAGTACGAGCATCAGTACCGTCACCAGTAGGAGTAGCACCGTCACCAGCTTTAGATTCGTTAGTAGCAATCCATGATAGTACTGGAGCTAGTTCACGAGCAGTACCAGAAGAACCAGCAGCACGAGCCTTGTTAGTACCTACCAAAGTAGTTTCCATATCACGCTTAATTTCTAAGCCTGCTTTAGCAACTTGATAAGCCATTTCTTGACTACGGCCAGCGTTATCAGCAGCTTGGTCAGAACCAGTTACAGCAATAACTTTGTCAGCAATCTGAGTGTAGTTACCTAGACGAGTGGTTGCACCACGAGCTTCGGCTACAGCAATAGCACCTTCAACTGCTTTATTATCAGCAGCGGCTGCTAGAGCATCAGTTTGCCATTCATGGAAAGTACCCTTAGCAGAGCCGCTAGATACAGCAGACTGGAAAGGAGTTTCGGTTGGTGAGATGTTTGAGATGATGTCAGTTAGATCTTCACGAATACCGACACGATCAAAAGTTTCTACAACATTAGTTGGAATAGCCATTATATATTTCCCTTATTTATTTAGAGCGTCATGGATGAGCTTTGCTGCATCTCCGACTTTACCCGTTGATTTAAAATTAGCACGTTTTTGTTTAGTTTGTTGTGCCTTAGCAGCACTAGCACTCTTCTTAGCCTTAGACCTAACAATAGGCTTGGCCTTAGCAGGAGAGCGTTTGTCACGAACTACAGCTTTCTTACCCTGTAACTCGTCATACAATCTAGCTTTGTTTAAGACAACAACATCACGAGCACTAGAAATACTATTGATTTCAACTTCACTATACCCTAGAGTCTTTGCAAATGTGGCAACCCCTTCACGGACAGCAGCTCCCTTTTGAGGATCTGCCCATTCTGGAATAACCTTCGACAACTCTTGAGCTTGCTCAGCTAGGTACTTCTGCATCTGTTCAGTATTGACAGCACGCTTCTGTGTTTCAGCATGTTCCCAGTTCTGACGTTGTGCTTCAAGACCCTTAGCAACCTCTTGTACTTCTAACTGCTGTGTCACATAACCCAAAGGATCATCAACCCTGTCTATAGATTCTAGTTTGGCTTGTGCCTGTGCTAGAACTTGCATCTGTGCTTGAGCTTGTTGCTGATTGAACTGAATATACTTATCACGTTCAGCAGTTAACTCTTGCTTCATAGCCTCGACAGAGGACTTCTCTTCAAGCAATGCTTGATTGTTTTTCGTGTAATTCTTCTCAAGCTGATAACCCTTGATAAGTTCTGCTTGGTTGACTTCGTACTCTTCACCATCCACTTTAACAGTGTAAAACTCACCGTCAGCTTCCGACTCAACTACTCCGTCATCAAGATCCTCCTCATCAGACTCTTCGCTCTCCTCTGAATCCCCCACTACTTCATCTTCTTCAGTGACTTCCTCTTCTTGGTACTCGTCACCAACCTCTTGAGTTTCCTCATCAAGGATTTCTGGTGCAGTGTCTTCTACTTCGGGTTGCTCCGCTGGAGTTCCTAAGATTAAAGATGCTGCTGCTTCTACTGATGTTGCTTGATCGCCCATTGGGTAGATCCTCTTAGTTTAAAATTATTTAAAGAAACCTTCTTTAGCTCTTGTTGCAAACTCATAGTTGGCATTGTCAATGTAACCCTTAAGGTTATTAACAACAGAGACAAGGGCTGCTTGGTGCATCCATATCTCTTCTCTACGTTCTGTCTTAGTAGACCTTGCCCACTCTTCTGTCAAGGCTCTACTGTAATCAGCTACAGCAGAGTCAAAGGCATCGTTATCTAATAGGTCTTGTGCTTGCTGTCCTTGTATACTCACTTACCATCACCTATGCCAACAGCTCTACCTTGCGAAGCTTCAAGTCCTGCCTCAACAGCATCAACCTTCTTCTGCCATTCAAACTTAGCTACGTCTAATTGCAACTGCTGTTGTTTAAGCTGCATTTCACCTTGTTCTTTCTGTGCTTTAGCTTGTGCTTCCATCTGATTAGTCTGAGCTTCAATCATCTCAGGACTAGGTTGTGGTTCTGGTGGTTGTATTGTTGATGGATCAGTTAGGAACATCTCAGGGTTCTTATAACCACTGTTCTTAATTGTCTCTAACGCTGTGTTGTACACATTCTGTGGTGTAATCATATAACTATAGGGAGTGTTGCCTATAGATTGTAACATCTGTGTGATGTTGTTCAAGTGATATAGTTGTTGGTCTTTATTACCATTACCAATACCAACTGTAACCTTCATGTCATAGCGGTCATACCAATCAAAAGGTGCAACCTCTACAAACTTACCACGAAGCTTGACAATATCTTTCTCATTCTGGTGTGTACGTACTAGACGATACAACTCCCAGAACAAATCCTTAACACCTGTCTCAGCAAACACACGAGCAATCAACAATATCTTCTGCTGTGCAGCAGACATAACCTGATTAACTGCTGTAGCTGCTGTGTTAGAGGTTAGGGCATTAGAGTCTAAGCCTTGTGTCATACGGCTAACGCCTACACGATTCTCTTTCTCGGTGTCTAACAAGCTAAGGAATGGCAGAGTTGCTGCTGAAAGCTGTGGAGTTGGTAGTTGACCTACAGCACCCTGCACCTTCATACGAACAATCTGACCAATGCCATTCTTCTGTAAGTCAGCTAGGTTAACTTGCCCTTCTACAGCCGTATAACGGCCTGCATTAGATAAGGCAAGGTTGTCTAATGTGTTACGGTATAGCTGTGTTCTAATCTCTTGTATGTCTGTCACTAAGTCAGCAGGACAAATACCTGTAAACTTATGTGGCATCATCATAGGGGATAGTGAGATGAACGGTGCCTTCTCTACCTCCTCAAAATCTAATACTGTTGTACCAACTTGTATTACATGGAAGATCTTAACGCGGTTGTCATCTTCATCAAACAACTTAACATAAGCATCAATGACTTCTACTTCTTTTTCCATCTCCCCTATAGCATCGTCTCTAGGATCTTGCTCATCAGGATCAGAGAACCTAGCGTCACTCACTATGTCATCGTCCATGCGGTCACTTCCGCCTAAACTTAGAACAAGATCTTCATCAAAGCCATCTTCAATCAAGCTACCTAATGACTTGCTAGGTACATGAGCTACGAAGTCTGCTTCAGCAATGCTAACAGAACGCTGTTTAATCTTAAATTCTTCTGAAGGGATTAGATCAACTACGGGTTTACCCTTAGTAACTATACGACTAACACGTACATCGAATGTACCGTCTTCGTTCTCTTCAGCATCAATCTCTTCTATCTCATCGTCATCCTCAAACAACTCAAGTTCTTCTTGGGTTACGTCCTTGAAACGATGAAACTCTACTCTGTCTTCCTCTGCCCAACCAACCTTGATGATACCATTCTTCATAAGAAGGGCATCTTTAAACCAGTTGTATAGGATTGAAAACCCACCCATACGGCTATTGAATACATAGTTTAGGTAGTCAGTTGCTTGGTTAGCGGCTTCTAAATCCTCCGCACCTTCAGGCTCAAACTGTACAGCGTTATCGCCTGCGGTAAATATCTTCATCAGCTCAGGCATAATGCCCTCAACTGTCTCTAACACGTCTCTAGTAACTACCTGACTGAATCCTGCCTCTTCGTCACCACGGGGATTACCGTAGTAATAGTTTAGATTACGGGCTTGTTCGTCAGCAAGTGCTGTATCTGTATACTCTTCAGTTGTACTAAGCTCTCTAGCCACTACACCTGATAGGAAGTCCTCATCAATCTTTGCCATACTAGATGCTGCTCCAGTTTCGTACAGGTAAGTCACCTGTGATGTTATATCCATTACTGCTGTTACTACCCGCCACTGCATATCTAATACTTAAAGAAGCGTAACGTGTAGCACTCATTAAATCATCTCTCATAGGAACAATCTTTCCATCCTTCCTGTAGTAGCTACTGTATTCCTGCCACCAATCATGTAGGTGACTGAATACTTTAAAGCGTCCTGTCTCCATACGCTGTAGCATATCCATAATACCACTCTCAATACTGACACTACCCTTGGGGTTGTCAGCAGTTGGTGGGTTGGTGAACCATCCGTGGGTCATGTTAAGCCCTTGCTGTCTATACTGATCAGCTAGTGAGCTACCCGAACCCTTATCACTCTGCAATCCATCCTTCGGCCATACAATAGGTATGTAGTGAGGTCTAGATTTTATAGCAGCAGCGTGTATGATGGCTGTCTCTTGTCTCTTACTGTACGTATCGTACACGTATATAGTGTCTGCTTCCCTATCGTAGGCAATCCAGACAACTGCTGTAGGGTGATCCCACCCAAAGTCAATAGCAGCTATACGAGGCCAACTATCAGGTATATCAAAGGGTGTAACCTCCAGTTTATCAGAGGGAATGGGGAATACTAACCCACTACCTAACACTGGAATACCTTTAGAACGTAGCTCTCTCTCATGTGGAGGGTACTGACCTAACAACTGCTCCTTAGTGGCTTCATCTAAGTGAGGAGCATCGTCCCAACTAGCTTGTAGTAGGTATTGACCTCTCTGTATGTCGTGCATAAACTGATGTACAACTGGCGTAGCACCTTGCTCAGGTGTAAAGGTCATCAATACCTTCCCGTTAGTTGCAACGGTACGTGTGATACACTGTGTATATATGTTACTTGGAGGTTGTTCATCTAGCCAAATCCAATCAACAGGTCGTCCGTAGAACTTCTCCTCTCCCATCTCGTAAGACTTAAAGCCTATACGGGACATTCCATTGTATTCCCCTGTCTCAGGGTCGTGATGTCTAACCATAACACTGTCATACGTGTTACCTGTAGTCCCTCTACGTCTTGTACCACCCTTGATGGGTGCACATTCTCTAGGAACCATCCCTGATCCCCACGCTTCTACGTCTTCTGGAAGGCCAAATAGCTCTGCCTGCATGATGTCTCTTGTTGTATCATTTGATACACCAGCAGCCCAAGCATATATGGGGTCTTTATACTTGTGTCCTTCCCACCAATCAGGGTATAAGCCTGTAAGGTGACAGGCTGTTACAAATGCCCCTGCTGTACTCTTACCAATCTGGTTAGCACACATGGCTAACATCTGCATAGCATTAGCGGAGGAGTTGGAAAGCTTACGCTGCCAGCTATAGGCATCAAACCAACTAAGCTTATTGAAGACCTTACGGTCTTCCTGCTCCTTAATCAATTCTATAAGCCTAAGCTTCTCCTCATCTGTCATCTATGTTATTTACCTTTCTTTCTCGTATTCATTATAGTAGTGTGTCTTTCTGCTCGATCCATAAACTGCTTCATCCCTTTACTGGGAGAGGCTTTAGGTTTATTTACTGAGGCTTTAGGTTTATTTACTTTAGGTTTAGCCTTCGACATCTGCCCTCTGTATATATCATCGCTGCGTCTTCGCATATCAGTGATTGACTTATCATGCATAACTATTTACCCTTCTTAACTGGAGCTTTAACAGCAACCTTCGGTGTATGTGTAGCAATGACAGCATTCTGTTTAAGAACGATGTCCCGTAGGACAGCAATCTCTTTACGCATCTTAGCAAAGTTGTCATTGTTAAACGGCATTCTTTCTATATCCAAGCCTTCCATATCTTATTCCTTAGTGTGTTGTTTGGTCTTTATCAGACGCTTCTTTGTTAGCCCTAGCTAGCAGAGCTGTAAGCTCCATGTCTAAATCCTTATTAGCTAGCTTCTCTACGTCCATATCACCTGTAATAATCTCAAGAGGACGGTCATACCCAGCACGATACATAACGTCCTGTAAAGCTTTAAGCTTAACACTGTCATTCTTAGCATTCATAGCCAGCTCAACAATCCCATTCAAAGCCATTGGTACATGGCTTCCAATACGATCCCTGATAAGCTTCTCAACTAGACGCCAGTTGTCTCTTATCTTACCCATAGCTTGATTGGTAGTAAGCTCGCTGTAACCAGCCTCCACCCAAGATGTATTCTTATCGCCAGACTCTACATACCGCTCAATGAAGCTAACAAGCTTCTCTGTCTTGCCTGCAAAGTCCTTATCGTTCTCTATTAATATCTTGGCTCTACTCTTGACAGCCATATAATCTCCTGCTCTTTAACTTGTACGTATTATATCATTTAGTTATAAGCCTGTCAAGACCTATTCCAATTAGCATTGTCCCCATTGACAATGGTTCCGTCTTGGGCAGGTAAGCCTCGGCTGTCCTCTATCGTGGCTATGACACCCTCGTCTATTCTATAGCGTCTGTCTGTTCGTGGCAGGTATTGTAAATCACCTATTACAGCATTAACCCACGTACCATCAGCACCACCCGTGGAGTCTGGAAGGATTACAGAACCACCGCTTACGTAATTATCTGTATTGTTATAAGTGCGAGCAACACCTGTCGTTAAATCTTGGAATACTTGGTTAACTGCTATGCCGCTGCTGTAAGAACCGCCTGATCTGTGTATAGACTCTATGTTCCAAGCTAAGCCATTAAAAGTACCAGCTACACCACTAGCCTGAGATACACCATCAACCCATATTTCACATGAACCATCAGCTAAAACTTCTGTTTCTAAGTAGTGGTCTTGACCCTCTATAATATCGCGAGATGA
>TARA_R110002153_G_scaffold14522_8_pt1 | contig 11256 bp, 13 predicted proteins | sample TARA_R110002153 | Tara Oceans TARA_R110002153 (sample SAMEA4398193) | marine metagenome | biome: Polar Biome; feature: [SRF] surface water layer (ENVO:00010504); material: water (ENVO:00002006), including particulate matter (ENVO:01000060) such as... | depth 5 m
ACTATCGTGTACTTTCAGGCAGCCTAACGCAAAACATAGCCATTGCTCTTTGTTGCATGGTTATTCTCTGGGATTCAAATTTACTTTTGCTTGTGAAAGTTTAGATGATAAGAACTGGGTTGTAGATTTCGGCGGTTTGAAAGACCTTAAATATTGGCTTGAAGATCACTTTGACCACAAACTTGTTGTCGATATTAACGACCCAGCAATGGATACGTTTGAAGAGTTAGAAGTAGCTGGCCTAGCGTCACTGACTATACTTAAAGGCGTGGGGTGTGAAAAGTTTGCTGAACACGCATTCTGGTATGCTGACGAAATGATTAGAAACATGACAGACAATCGCTGTTGGGTGACCGAAGTTGAGTGTATGGAGCATGGTGCAAACTCCGGTGCCTTTTACGCATGAAGGTAGCAATCATCACGGATACGCACTTCGGTGCTAGATCGGATTCTATTCCGTTTGACAATTTCTTTGAGAGTTTCTACAATGATGCGTTCTTCCCTGAGATAGAGAAGCAGGGTGTAAAGACAATCATTCACTTGGGTGATATCTTTGATCGACGAAAGTATATCAACTTCAACACCTTAGCAAGTTGCAAGAGATATTTTTTTGATGAGGCACGCCGCAGAGGTATAGATATACATCTTATACCAGGCAATCACGACACCTATTTCAAAAATACAAATGAAGTAAACTCACCCAACCTATTACTCGCAGAGTATGACAACATAATTTTGTATCAAGATCCGACTGAAGTTAAGTTCGGTAATACTAATATTCTACTGATGCCTTGGATATGTTCAGAGAATTATGCAGCATCAAAAGATGCTTTGGAGAATGCAGATGCTGCCATTTGTTTTGGTCATTTTGAACTTGCTGGTTTCCAGATGTATAAAGGCGTTAGAAATGAGCATGGTATGGATCCTAAGATTTTTAATCAATTTGATCTTGTTTGTAGCGGGCACTTCCATCATCGTGACCGTAGTGGCAATATATTTTATCTCGGAAATCCATATGAAATTACTTGGTCAGATTACGATGATCCGAGAGGGTTTCATATCATGGAGACAGAAACGGTAGACTTTACATTTTATGAGAATCCTTACAGAATGTTTCATAAAGTATACTATGATGATAGTGATGTACAGGCTATGAAACAGATTGCTGAATTTGATTACTCTACGCTACAGAACCGATCTGTCAAATTGATTGTTGTGAACAAAACGGACTTCACGGCATTTGACAAACTAGTTGATACGTTGTATACTTGTAACCTTAATGAGTTGAAAATCATCGAGGACTTTTCTGAGTTTGAAGACGAGGCAGTCGGTGAAGAGAATATTGATCTAGAGGATACAATGACATTGCTTGTAGATTATGTGGATAATATCAATACTGATCTTGATCGTGATAGGTTAAAAACACAATTGCGAACTCTATATGTGGAAGCACAAGATATTCAATGAAGGTATTACTAACTTCAGGGTGTAGCTTTACTGAAACAGAAGAAGGTCACACGCGGTGCTGGCCTTTACCTCTGTCTGAAAGTTTAAATGTGCCACTAGTAAACTATGCTAAATCATCTGTAGGTAATCAGTACATTGCGCGAACTATTGTTCAAGGCGTTGAGCGATTGTTAGAAGAACTGTCAGCCGAAGATCTGCTTGTAGGTGTAATGTGGACAGGCATTGATCGTCACGAAGTTTATCAAGGCGACGAATGGAAAACTCTTAATGCTCATTGGGATGATCCTTTGTCAACAGCGTACTATAATAACTTACATGACTTAACAGGTGCCGCCCTGACTACAGCATACTGGCAGTTTCTAACTGAACAGTATCTGCAAAACAAAGGCGTGAAATATTTTATGACTCGTATGTCAGCATATCCTAGCGAACTGAGCCTAGAGGGTACTGATAATACCGAGTATAAATTATTGAAAGCGAGTAGAAAAAACTGGCTGCCTGTCGAAGGTGAATTTGATTGGTTAGAAGCGTATTCTGACACAGTGTTTACAAAGAGAGAGTCTGAGGGCTATCACTGTCATCCCGACGATGTGCAACATAAAACATTTACACGGCAAGTCATCATGCCTTGGTTGAAGAGAACTTATGATATATTTTGAGAAACTTCGATGGAAAAACTTCCTGTCAACAGGAAACGCATTTACTGAAATGCAATTCACTCGCAGCCCGTCTACTCTTATTGTGGGTGAGAACGGCAGCGGCAAATCTACAATGCTTGATGCACTATGCTATGTGCTATTCAACAAGCCATTCAGAAACATCACTAAGCCGCAACTACTCAATACTATAAATAACAAGTCACTAGTAGTTGAAATCGAATTCAGGATAGGCACACATAATTATCTTGTTCGCCGAGGCACCAAGCCTAATATCTTTGAAATATATTGCGATGATGTTCTAGTAGACCAGGACGCTGCGGCGAGAGATTCTCAGAAGTACCTAGAGGAGGTAGTTCTAAAGTTAAATTACAAATCGTTCACACAGATTGTGATACTAGGCTCCGCGTCCTTCACTCCTTTTATGCAGCTACCATTGGGTCAGCGCAGAGAAATTATCGAAGACATCCTAGATATCAAAATCTTCACTGTGATGAATACTGTACTTAAAGAAAAACAAAACATTCTCAAAGACACAATTCGTGACGTAGAAACTAAAATGGAAGTTGCAAAACAGAAGGCTGAATTGCAAAAGAAATTTATTGAAACGTTAGAACAAAGCAAAGCAAATAAGATAACAGAGATAAAGGAGCAAATAGGTGAAATCGACAAGACGATTAGTGGCGCGGAAACAACAGCAGTTGCGCTCACAGAGCAGAAGACGAATCTGGGTGACCCAGAAGGAAAAAGAAACGACCTTGCTCGATACCGAGATCGATTTGCGCAACAACTCCGAAAAATCAGAAACGAGTTAGACTTCTATCAGGAGCATGATGATTGCCCTACATGTAAACAGGGCATTCCTCATGAATTCAAATCGGGGATGCAAGAAGCGAGAACTTCTAAGCTAGAGGAGTTGGAGACAGCTACCTTAGACTTAGATGCACAAATGGCTGAAGTAGAGGCTACTCTTAAAGAGTGGGCTAGATTAATGACTCAGATAGCCGATGCTAACAATGACATCATACTTAATCAAAGACAGCTACAGAGGTTAAATCTGGAGCTCCACGAAGCTAAAAGTAACGCGGCAGACATCGATGAAGAAACTGCAAAGTTAAAAACTCTGGCTAAAGATGTCATAGCGAAAAACAACACTAGGTCAGAGAAAAATGAAGAGCAGCACTATCTAGCAGCATGCGGCTCGTTGCTAAAAGATACAGGCATCAAAACTCGCGTGATAAAGCAATTTCTTCCTGCGATAAATAAACTTGTCAATAAATACTTAGCGTCTATGGACTTCTTTGTTCAGTTTAATCTGGATGAAAAATTTAACGAGACGATTAAGTCTAGACACCGAGACAAGTTTTCGTATGCTAGTTTCAGTGAAGGTGAGAAGCAGCGAATTGATTTAGCCTTGCTATTCACCTGGAGAACAATAGCAAAGATGAAAAACTCAGCAGCAACAAACTTGCTGATACTTGACGAGGTGTTCGACAGTAGCTTAGATAATAATGGAACGGACTACGTTATGAACCTGTTAAATACTATTGGTGATGAAACACATGTATTTGTCATATCACATAAAGGCGATGTGCTATTTGATAAATTTAGAAGCGTGATCAAATTTCAAAAGAAACAGAACTATTCGGTGATGACATAATGGATTTAAATAATTTAGAGCTGGTAGAATTTGGCAGCCCCTTGTTGAGAAATCAGCCTGCTCCCTTCGACTTTGAAAAGTACAATGCAGAAGAAGTCGGCAAGGCGCTTATGAAGAAGCAATTGGAATTGAATGGCGCTGGCTTATCTGCCAATCAGGTTGGTCTAGACATGCAAGTATTCACATTCGGTGATGGAAAAGAGCTAGTTCGGTACATTATAAACCCTGAAGTAGTTGACTTATCGGATGAAACTGTTACAATGAGAGAAGGTTGCTTGAGTTTGCCAGGAGTGTGGTTAAACTTGACTCGACCCGTTTCAGTGACTGCAAGATATCAGCGAACAGACGGGAGTTGGGCTACAGAAGAATTTATAGAATTGGCTGCTAGGGTGTTCCTACATGAATATGATCACATGATAGGTCAAAACTTTACGCAGCGGGCATCGAAGTTGAAATTAGATCTGGCATTGAAGCGTATTAAAAGAAAGGTTAAAAATAATGGTCTTAGATTACAAAATACTTAGAGGATCGACTAGAATAGGTTTCACTTGTTCTACCTTTGACCTATTACACGCAGGGCATATCGTGATGTTAGCAGAAGCAAGCCGACACTGTGAGCATCTTATTGTCGGCTTACAAAATGATCCTACTGTAGATAGGATTGATAAGAACAAACCAGTGCAGAGTATTGTAGAAAGGCAGTTGCAGTTAGCTGCGGTAAAATATGTAGATGAGATTGTCGTTTACAATACTGAGGCAGATTTAGTTGATATCTTACTATCGTTGCCTATAGATGTAAGAATCATCGGCGAAGAGTATAGAGAAAAAGAATTTACTGGTAAAGAATTGCCAATAGAAATTGTTTACAATTCTAGAAAGCATTCTTTCAGTAGTACAACCCTAAGAAACCGTGTCAAGGAGGAGACATAAATATGAAAGATAAGATGATTAAAGTAGCGCGTGGCTACTTCTCAGGGCAAATTGGTAAGCATCTTTTGAATGCGGACAACATGCTCACTAACCCTGTTGGTATCGGAGAACACAGTGACATTATGTCAGAGCTAGAATTACAGCTTGCTAAGGTTGCTGAGTATGAAGAGAAACTAGCAGTACTTGATAAATACTTTTCAGATAAAGAAGGCTAATATGGCAGACGATTTCGATTTCGGCTTTACTATTGTTGACAGTGAGGATATGACCCCTACTAACGCGGCGCCTGCACAAGCAGCCGTCTCGGATGATTTTAAAGATGAAGTCCTATCTAAACTATTTGATATTGAAAGCAGAGTCCTCTCTGCTGATAACTCAGGAATGATTAATGAGCATCGTGCTTTGGTAGAACAAGATGTTGCGACTAAGTTGCGCGACCTCGAAGATCTAATCATGCCGCTACTTACTAATTTGAAAAAGAATCCTGAAAAGGATTACATACATTGGCCTAATAGAACGGCTATCATTGACAAACAGATCGAAAAGATCACGGCGGTAACGAGATATTATGAACGAGTTAATTGATGGACTGACCCAAAGACCTGCAGGCTACATAGATCAAATCATGACCAAGGTACATCATTTTTATGTATCTGGTGAAATTGAAGAGCCAGCAAAGTACATCGAGTGGTTTAATATCATTCGATCAGCAGGGCCCAATGACATATTGTATATACATTTGAACTCGCCTGGGGGAGATGCATTTACTGCGATACAGTTTATGCGAGTATTATCTGAGACTGAGGCTACAGTGATAACCTCAGCAGAAGGTTTTGTTGCATCAGCGGCAACCATGCTATTTTTGTGTGGTGATCAATGCGAAGTCTCAGATCATACAGTGTTTATGTTTCATACCTTCTCCTCTTTCTCATATGGCAAGAGCAGCGAAATGTTTGCCCAAGTCACAATGGAAAGATCGTGGGGCGAGAAGCTGGTACGGCAGACGTATGAGGGATTCATGGAAGATGCTGAACTCACATCATTACTAGACGGTAAGGACTTCTGGATGGAGTCACCTGAAGTGATCGAAAGACTGCAAAAAAGGAAGGATTTGTACGAAAATCCACCCAAAAAGAGTACCAAAAGGGTAAAAAAATAGCATTATTTTTGAATATCCAACAAAATCAATGACTTAGGTTGTGAAATAGTTCTTGACATAGAGGCGCTAAGGCAGTATAATAGTACTTCAAATCGAGGAGAATGCGTTGGATATTCAAAACAAATCAATTCTAGCTAAGTTGCTTGCTGCTGAGAACGTTACTCTGAAGCATCGCAATGTACCTACTGCATCGTTTGATCTAAAGTCTCGCACTCTTACTCTGCCTATCTGGGAAGAAATGAGTGTGGATCTTTACGATCTATTCATCGGTCACGAAGTTGGCCATGCTCTATTCACCCCAATGATGGGCTGGCATGATAATGTCATGGAGTATGGCCCTGCTTTCAAGTCATTTCTCAATGTAATTGAGGATGCTCGTATTGAGCGCAAAATCAAATCAAAATTTCCTGGTCTAGTTAGAAGTTTTCACCGTGGATATAGTGAATTGTTTGAAAAAGATTTCTTCGGTGTCACCCAACGTGACATTAGTACACTAGGTTTGATCGACCGCATCAACTTGCATTTCAAGATCGGTGGGTTGCTAGGCGTCCCGTTTAGTGAAACCGAGCAACAGTATATTCCTCGGATCGAGGCTGCTGAATCTTGGGAAGATGTCGTGGTTATTGCTGAGGAACTATTTGATGAAGCTAAGACTTCTCAGGAAGAACCTGAGCAGGCACAGACTCAGACTGATCCGGAGTTTGGTGATTCAGATGAGGGTGAGCAAGGAGAATCGGTTGACGATGGTGACGAGAAGTCCGAAGAGTCTCAGTATGACGAGTCTGGCGATGCTTCTGGTGACGAGGAGTCTGAATCAGATTCTGAATCAGGCGGTAAAGGCGAAGATGATTCTGAGTCTCCTGAGCAAGAAACACCTGAGCAAGAATCTACATCAGGCAGCACTCCAAATATCAATGCTACGGAAGACAATGGTTCTCAAGATCCAATATCTGAGACTGACACTGCGTTCCGTGAAAATGAAGGCTCGCTAGTTTCTGATACTGCAAAAGAAAATGCGTATGTTGAATGGGTATCTCCTAAGATCGAGAACTGGGTGTTTCCTATTCACAAAACTTGGGCAAACGTTAATTGGGAAAATGCTTTTCGCGCAAGAAGGAACAGCTTTGATGCATCACCAACGGCAGTCGCGCAAAAAATGCGCAAAAACTTTGACTCTAAAAACAAGGCAGTCATCAACCAGTTAGTGCAGCGGTTTGAAATGAAGCGTAAAGCATCTACTCTTTCTCGCGCTAGGACTAATAAGACTGGTGAGTTGAATATGAAAAAGCTGTGGGCTACTAAGTTGACTGAGGATGTGTTCCTGTCTAACACGGTCGTACCCAACGGCACCAATCACGGTATGATGATGTTCATTGATTTCTCTGGATCTATGATCTATGATATTAATGCAACAATTCTACAAACGTTGGTCATGGCTGAGTTTTGCAAAAAAGTTAATATCCCGTTTGAGATCTACTCATTCACCAACGCTGTTGATGATAACATGCCTGGACGTAATTGGGATCAAATGACTAGCATAAACAACAATTGGAAAGATGGCACCACTTGCATCAAGGATGATAATTTTTATATTGTTCAGTTGATGACTTCCGACTTGTCACCGAACATGTACAAGAAAACTTTCACCAACATGTTGCTGCTGGCTGAGTCTTACAATAGAAAGCCTAGCCCACAGTCTGAGTACTGGAGTAGCAATCACGAATTACCTGCGTGTTTGTCACTCGGTGGCACTCCCTTGCTAGAAGCTATATTGGTTGCCCGTGAACTTGTGAAACGTTTCAAACGTAATCACAAAATCGAAAAGATGAATACACTCTTTTTGACTGACGGCGATCCTACTGGTGAGTTGCACTTAGGTTCTCAGTTTCAGGGATGGTCATGGCAGCGTGATACTGAAAATGTTTATATCAGTGATAACGGTGTGACCACGCAGTACAAAGTGAACCGACGGGAGTCTACTCGCACTATAGTGTACAATGCATTGCTGAAGCACTTCAAGGCTAGTGTTGACACCACGCTTGTGAACTTTCACATAGGCAACTTCAAGTCTTATGAAATTTCTCGTCGAGCTGGAGGATATGAGAATGATGCAGTTGCAACCGCAGCTTTAAAATCGTATCGTCAGCAGAAGTTCGCTGAAATACGGGATACTGACGGATTTGATCTGTCTTACTTGATTAAGAACGGTGACAACCTCTCGCAGGAAGATCTGGAGATGGAAGTGAAATCTGATAAAAAGGGCGATATTTTGCGAGGATTCAAGAAATTTCAGTCTAAAAAGTCAGGAAATTCACTGTTTCTTGGTAAATTTATTGATCTGGTAGCGTAAGTTGCTGATTAATAACAAGAAAAAAAGCTGCCTTTTGGTCAATTAAAGGTTGACTTAGGCAGTAAAATCGACTATAATAGTCGCATAGTTTAGAAAAATGAGTCTTGTGGAGAGATATACTATGGAAAATCGAGCAAAGTTAATTGAAGTTTTATCATCACTGGACAACGGATCGGGAGTTTTCTCTCGCATTCAAGTCCTCATTGCTGCTAAGGATGCTGGTATCCCATCACCTAAGTGGTTCTTTACTGAGCGCAAAATTGGTCGTAATCAATACGCGCTCAACATGGAAGGTGTTGCTCTTGTAGCATCTGCCCCCGCTCCCGTCATCATTAAACGTAAGCCCATTATAACAGTAGCACCCGCTCCCGAAGCGAAGGTTGTCACTCAGGCTAAGTTGACGGTTGAAGTGGATGACTTGGTTCCCGCTACTGACCCAACGTATGTTGCGTTTGGATTCAGCCGCGATCTAACCAAGATCCTTAAGTCTCGGATTTTCTATCCGACATTTATCTCTGGTCTGTCAGGAAACGGCAAGACTACAATGGTTGAGCAAACCTGCGCAAAGCTGGGTCGCGAGGCTATCCGAATCAATATCTCTATTGAGACTGATGAGGACGATTTGATTGGTGGGAATACACTAGTCGATGGCAACGTAGTCTACCGTGAGGGCCCTGTGCTGACGGCGATGAAGCGAGGTGCAGTCTGCATCTTGGACGAGTTGGACCGAGGATCCAACAAACTTATGTGTCTTCAAGCTATCTTGGAGGGCAAGCCCTACTTCAACAAAAAGACTGGAGAGGTGATTACTCCTGCTTCTGGTTTCAACATCATTGCAACCGCAAACACTAAAGGGCGCGGCTCGGATGACGGCAAGTTTATGTCGGCTCAGATATTAGACGAGGCTTTCCTAGAGCGTTTTGCAATAACCGTTGATCAGGAGTATCCCTCTCCAGCTACTGAGAAGAAAATCATTCTCGGTAAGATGGGCAAGGTCAACAAGGTTGACGAGGACTTTGCTGACAAGCTAGTCACTTGGGCTGATATCATTCGTAAAACATTCCGCGAGGGTGCTATCGATGAGTTGGTTTCAACACGGCGCTTGGAGCACATTGTCAATGCATACGCTATGTTTGATGACCGTATGAAGTCTATCGAACTCTGCGTCAATCGCTTTGACGAGGACACGCGACAGGCATTCAGTGATCTCTACACTAAGGTAGATGCTGGTGCCACGCTAGAGTCTATGTCCGCTGAGTCGGATGAAGTAACCCTCGATGTTGTTATGGATGAGGACTTCTCATAATGACTAATAAGGTAGATTACAAGTACAATGAGGGTCAGCTTATTGCTGATCTTCAAAAGTATGTTGACAGCACTTACGGTGAGCATTATTCCGTAAACAAATTTCAAGCCACTGAATTCATTATTGACGGTGGACACGGCGAAGGTTTTTGCATCGGTAACATTCTGAAGTATGCCCAGCGTTATGGGAAGAAGGAAGGTTACAATCGTAAAGACTTGATGAAGGTTCTTCATTACGCCTTAATCGCATTACATGTTCACGATTTAGAACATTAGAATTAGGGACGCAGCGGCGATTTTCCTATTGAAACTTCTCTCCTCAGACGGCCGCTGCGTCTCTTCTCTTATAAATAAGAGAAGTAACTTTGAGGATTGACAAATGGCAAACATTTACGAACTAACTTCTACCCGAGATTCATTAACCGATGTTTTTTGGGAAGGCATTTCAACATCAGTCGCTGATAACTACAGTGCCGCAATCACTGACATATGTGATAATTACAACGGCATCTTTGCTCAGATAACTTCTGATGACGGGTTGACATCTACAATTCAAATCAGATTTCCTGATGATGTTGACCTTGCAACTATATCCGAAGCATTTATTGCTGCGATGAATGAAACAGCCGATGATCGTGTAGCAATCGACGCGGCTAAAACTAGTGGAAAGATTCAGGTGACCTTTTCTGAATAAAGTAGATTGACTTCTACTTGAACATCATGTACAATGTGACAACAAATTATAGTATGGAGCTATCTTATGAAAATATCGAAGTCCACCCTGGACATTCTAAAAAACTATGCTAGTATCAACACGAACATCCTTGTTCGTGAGGGTAACACTCTAGCGACGATTAGCACGGGGAAAAACATTTTTTCTCGCACTACAATCTCGGAGACATTTGATCGTGAGTTTGCGATTTATGATCTCAATAGTCTGTTAGCACTTCTCACTCTGATGGATGATACTGATGTTGCATTCGGTGAGAGTAGTATGACAGTAGGCAAGGATCGAAGTCAATTTGAATACTACTATGCTGATCCTAGCATTGTTGTCGCAGCACCAGACAAAACGATTGAGGTGGATGAACATTATAAGTTTACTTTGTCTTCTGATGAAGTGACTATGGTAATGAAGGCTGCTGCAATTGTATCTGCGCCAATGCTGAGTGTAGTTGCTAAGGGCGGCACAGTGACGTTATCAGTCGGTGACCCTTCTACTCCTAAGAGCAACACTTTCAGGCATGTGATAGGCGAAAGTGAGCTTGACTTTGATTGCCGTCTCGCAGTTGAGAACTTCAAGGTGATCACAGGCGAATATGATGTTACGCTTTCAAAGAAAAAATTCATGTACTTATCTAGCACTTCATCTGATATGAAGTATTGGTTGGCACTTGAACCTAGCTCAGTAATTTAGGAGACACTCATGGCAGGCGATGCAAATATGTTCCAGTCGGATCTATCAGAAACCACTCCAGCTAATATGATGATTGCGAATGTAGTTTTTCGCATGCGAGTGCGAGATGAAACCACCAAAGGAAATTCCTTTCGATGGGGAAATGTCACAACCGCTGATCTAGTAGCAGGTAAACGAGTAATCATATTCTCGCTCCCTGGTGCATTCACACCTACTTGTTCAAATCATCAGCTTCCTGATTTTGAAAAGATGTACGGTGAATTCCAAGAAGAAGGAATCGATGAAATCTTTTGTCTATCAGTAAATGACGCA
>TARA_R110002153_G_scaffold200290_1_pt1 | contig 11256 bp, 24 predicted proteins | sample TARA_R110002153 | Tara Oceans TARA_R110002153 (sample SAMEA4398193) | marine metagenome | biome: Polar Biome; feature: [SRF] surface water layer (ENVO:00010504); material: water (ENVO:00002006), including particulate matter (ENVO:01000060) such as... | depth 5 m
AACCTTATAACAACCATATCAAATTTGATACATGAATAAACTAGCAAATACACTACTTTCGATTGAAAATGGAGAATTCACAGAGTCTGAGTTAGTATCAATTTTAGTACTTATAACATCTGAAATTAATATTGATACAGTATCTGGAATGTCTAGAAAAGAAGGTAAAACACCAAGAGGTATTTGGGTTTAAAATAAAGAATTTACATAAATATTATATTACATATAGAAATGAATTTGTTTACTTTAGTAATGGTGAATTTGTTTACTTTAGTAATATTAAAAATGAATAAGAATAGAAATGGATATAATAATAGAATTATCACTACAGTTAATATTGACATTAGTGATACATGAAGTAGGGTATTGGATGTATGGTAGAAATTATAAGTTTGTTAGAATATGTATGGATAACTTAATTTCTGGTATTATATTATCATTTTCGGTAACAATAGTATTTTATCTTTCATATTTATTTATAAATCAACTTATATTAACTTAAAGTATATATATAACAACATTGGGATTTGCATCATTTTGTGTAGCATTGATAGTAAAATTAATAATAACTAAAAATAGATTATGAAAGAACAATTATACAAATTACTTAAAAGTAAAGCACTTTTGGAAAAAGAAGAAGCAACAACAACATTTAAATTGATGACTGAACATCCTGCTGGAATCGGTGATCATTCTACTGGTGACTTTTATAAAAACGCAGAAGAAGCTTTACAAAAATTAGTTGACGCTGAGGATAAATTATCTACGTTAGAAAAATTTAAATTGGATTTATTTACTACACAAAAAAACTCATGAAAACAAACTTAGAATTTGATTTAGAGGATTTAGAAGATGTAATAGCTCATTCAAGATGTATGAAGTCTTTAGATATGGCAAAAGCATTATTTAAAATTAAAAATATATCAAAAGATAACTGGGTATTTAACACATCAGAAATACAAAGTAAAATACAAGAGGTATTTGAAGAATATGATATTAACTTAGAAGATTTAATAAATGAAAAATAATAAAGTAATAATAACTACATCCGATAATTTAAAAAAATTAGGGAAAGAATTATATGACGCAAGTGTTATAATTTCTGATAATAAGATTTATAAAAACCACATTGGTTTATCAAATGATGTTGTTTTAGATTGGGCTATAAATCATCCAGGTAGAATTGAAGAATATATTGAATTTAAAGATAATATGATTGAAGAAAGACGCATATCAAATAGTATAGAACTTGGTGATGTTTCCTTTGATGGTTTAAATTCTGAGGTTAAAATCGATATAACTGGATTGTATGGTAGTGGTAAATCTAATATTGCCTTATTGATATATGATACTCTTAAATTACATGGTATTAAAACAAATATAAGTGATTGTGATATTGAATATGAAGATATAGATATGATGAGATCAAAAAGAATTGAAATTTTTAGTAACTTATCTGAAAAAAATGGTGTTTCTATTGAAACAAAAATTGCTCAAAGAACCTTTGTTGGAGAGTAGAAGTTATGGTATATATACCATAACTTATGTTAAAGACCAATATAGAATATAGACCATGGGGTTGTTATGAAGTAACAAAAAAATCATCTGATGGTTCAGAATTAGAAAAATTAATTACAATTAAACCTAATAATAAATTATCACTACAATCACACAAACATAGAGAAGAGTTCTATGTAATATTAGAAGGAAATGCTTTAGTTGAAATAGATTCAGTTACGTATACCTTAACATCTGGTGATGAAATTAATATCCCTATAGGTGCTATACATAGGGTTAGTAATATAGGTCAAAAGGACTTAGTTATACACGAAATTCAAAGAGGTGAATTATTATCAGAAGAAGATATTATCAGATATGAAGATGATTATGGTAGAGTTGATTATAAAGAAGTTCTTATTGAGATGTTTAAAAAATACCCAAACCATTGTGAGTTTGGTGAGAAATTATCAATTTTAATTAATAATTTATAATATGAGTGATAAAAGATATCAAGATTCAAATAAGTTAGTGAAGATAATTAGACGTAGACACTATCTTTATTTGCCATTTAAATGGTTATGGTATAAGTATGTTAGATCGTTAAATATAGTTGATGATAATACTCTTAAACAAGATGAGGTAGTTGGTGTTGGTTTAAAATTATTAGTATCTTGTTTATTCAAAAAATATATTCTTAGAAGAAACATTAAAATTACAAAATGTGTATTATGGTCATTACTGATAGGTATAGCTCAAGGTGATATGAAATGGTATTATACACAAGATGAGGTAATAGATTTTATAAAAAATGATTGAGTTGTTATGAGTAGTATAATTTTTTTAATTGAAAAAGGTTGGATTAATCCAATGGAAAACAGAAATACTTCTGGATATGAAATACATTCTTATGTAGAATCAGAACAAGAAGCTATCGATTTTTGTGAAAAAAATGGATATTGGACTGGTGATGATTGTTGGGATATAAGATTAACTTCTAATGATAGGATGTATAAATATAGATATACTGAAGTTAAAATATTAAAATAATAAAAAGTATACATAAATATTATGATAGGTACATCAGATTTAAACAAATTAATTGACATCTTAAAAATAAAAGGATATAAATTAGAAACTGAATTAGTAGATTTAGAAACTATTAATAATTGGCTAATGAATGATCATCAAATATTTATTGAAATAAAGGTGGATAAAACAACTTATCCTAAATATTGTTATACCATAAGTAGGTTCCATGGGAATCCAAAAAACTTATCTGAAAAAGTTTGGTATTGGGAAACAGAGTTGGAATATGATTGTAGAAAAAATTTTAAATTAGAAGACACACACAAAGAAGCTTTCAATAGCTCAATTTTAGAATCATTAAAATTAATAAATGATTATGATAAACAATCAGTCACTAATATATTTGGTTAATAACAATTAAATCCATATATTTGAAGTATGGTTAAAAATGTTTACATAGGAGATATTCATGGATTAACGGTATGGAAAGATATCGTTAAAAAACATTCAGACGCTGATAACATTGTTTTTATTGGTGATTACTTTGATTCATTTGATGTTAGTGGACTTGATCAGTTAAATAACGCCAAAGAAATTGTTGAATTTAAGAAATCACAAGAATTAAATACTAATAAAAAAGTTTACTTACTTATTGGAAATCACGACCATCACTATTTACCTGGTACTAGTGAAAGAGGATTAACTTCAGGTTACCAACCTGTAATGTCTTTTCAATTTGAAGATTTCTTTAGAGAAAATAAAGATATGTTTCAAATGTCTGTTATAATCGGTGATAAATTATGCACACATGCTGGAGTTAGTGACAAATATATAACTGATTTCGGATATTGGAAATATGATAGTCATAAAGATGAAAGTAATGTAGCTGATTGGTTAAATGATTTATTTAAATACCAACCTAATAGCTTTTTATTCTCGGCTGGTTATGAGAAAAACAACACTGGGATTGGTTCTGATGGATATGGTGATGATGAGTGGCAGTGTCCAATTTGGATTCGACCTAAATCATTACAACGAGTTAATAAAAAAACAGATTTAAAAAAGATGTTTATTCAAATAGTTGGACATACTTTACAATCAAGTATTGAAACAACTGGTGGTAAATACTACTACATAGATACTTTACCTAATAATGAATATCTTGTAGAGATTGATGGTGAATTAATTGTTGATAAAATAGAATAATTATGATGTTAAATGATTTGAGAATAGGAAATTTGGTAACTCCTTTAAATGATATTGGAGATCCAATAGATGATTGTAATTGGAGAATTACGACTATTGCTAGAAATTATGTTTGTGTTGAATACATAACAGAAATAACAAGGTCTTCTGTTGATATCAAAGGTATTAAATTAACAAGAGAGTTATTACTTAGGTGTGGATTTTATAATGATAATAACTCTGATGACTACATTTTAGATGACTGGATAGAACTTAGATTAAAAGATGATGATTGGGTAGAACCTTCCTTTGATGTGATATTAAAGGGTTCTTATATTACTTACTTATCTGATATACATGAGTTACAGAATTTATATTATTTTTTAAATAAAATTGAATTAGATATTAAAAATGTATAATGAAAAAAAAATACTTAGAGATAAAGAAAATATTCTAAAATCTTTAAATGAAAACCATCCAAAATATGGATACTCTAAACACGACTTAATTGACATTTTAGTTAAGTCATGTGGATATGAATGTAACCTTGTGTTTATTAATTCAATTTTAGACACAGAACGTTCTATGATAAACACAATAGGTAGTTTAGATGAATTGTGTATGTTTTTAACTACTAGAGGAATATTAGATGTTAGAAGCACGATATTAAAAGATAATTTTCTTAGACTAAGATACTTTACGATGAATTATGATAATTTTGAAAAAAATAAATTAAGAAAAAAGAAAATAAATAAAATTTTAGATAAATGAATATTAAAAAGAAAGAAACACTTGTTTGGAATGGATCACACAAAGGAGTTGATTTTGAAATAAATAATTGGAATAGGAATGGATCCGAACATTGGTGTTATTATCTAATTTTAAAATTAGATAGAATACCCAAGGAAAACAATCCTGATAGTTTTTGGTTAAATCCAGGTGATATGGGATATGGTGGTGTTTTATATAAATATTACGACCATGAAGTTATTTCTGATTTAGATTGGCATGGTGATATAACATGGTATGAAAAAAAAGGTGGATTTGATGGAACTAGTAAGATAATTAAAATAGGATGTGATTACCAGCATTATACAGATGAAGGCCGTAAATATACATTAGATGGTATTAAATACGATGTTGAGGGAAGTATAAATAGATTTTTAGAATATGTACCTAATTATAAATACTGGTGTTGTGGTAATGGTAAATTATATGATTTAAAAGAAGGTATTTTAAAATCTGACAAATTTCATAGTGAAGAATATTATGGCGATAAAGAATGGTATAAAAAAGAAAAAAAGTTTATTTCAAGACAAAAAAATATAAGTTCAATATTAGAAAATTCAAAATAATAAATTAAAATAAATATATATATCATTATGTTGCACCTTTTCAATATAATGTCGTTTAAGAATAGGGAAATAAACTTGGATAAAAAAGTTTATGTTTATAGATGTTTAAATAAACCTGGATATATTTATAGTATTAAACAATTCGGGAAAGTAGTTGGATATACAAGTAATTTAATATTGTCTGATGTTAATTTTAAAATAGTTAAAAGTGGAAAAGAAAAAGCTATTGAAACAAATGTTAGAAATGTTCACGCTTTAATAAATGGTTATATAATCAATGATAGTAAAAGTAATAATGTTATAGGTGAGTTAAAGTATTATCCTTTTTGTCAAGAAAACTTTCAGTGTAATAATAAAGAAATTAAAAAGTGTAATAAAGTTACTATCGATAATAATAAATTATTTTGTTATGATTGATCTTTGCCTTTAAGTATTTTTTTAATCTTATTATTTAATAATAATTTTTTTATTTTAGATTTTAAATCACTTACCATTTTATTATATTCTTCTTCATTATATGAACCCATAACTTTATTAGGTAGCCCATAACTACTATTAATAAATAATTTTCTACCAAATTTTAAAACACCTAATTGGTTTTTTAGTTTTTTTATTTTATCTGAATTTGTATCCATACTTTTCTAATGTTTTTTCGTTTGGGTTTGATTTTTGTTTTTCATAAAATAAATTAAACTTCCATTTTATTATTTCGTTATTTTTTATAAAATCTATTATTTTAAAATCCATAGCTTCTTCTAAAGAACATCCATTAATCCCAAATACGGATATTGGATTTAAAGAACAATAAAAATAAGATTCAAACTTTATATTAAATTCTTTTAAGTCAGTTATATCATTATTCTCACAATCAAATACACTACCTATTAAAGATTGGTTTGATTTTAAAGATGTTAATTTATTGTTAGAACAATCAAAACTTTCATTTATTTTTTCTGGTAAGAAATATAAATTAGTTAATTTGTTATAAGAACAATCAAAATGACCTTTGACATATTTTGGTGAATTTTCTAATGTTTTTAAATTGTTATCTGAGCAACAAAAATCACCATAAACTTTATTGAATTTTAAAGGTATTTTTTTTAATTTATTAAACCTCAAATCAACTTCATTATCAACATCAATAGACTCATCTGAATTAATAGTATAATTGTGTATACTATAACGTTCACATAATTTGTCAATATCATATTTCATAATGTTTAAATATAACAAATAAAAACAACAAAAACAATATAAAACTATAAAACATATATAAAAAAATTTAAATAATGAAAATACCTTATGTTGGAGAATTAGCTTATTTAACTATAGGAGTAAGACAATTAAATATGAATTTGTTTCAATATCATATAAATGATGGATATGATGAAATAATATCTAATATTAAAGTGATAGAAAATAATAAATCATTTGATCAATGGAATAATAAAAAAGCTTTATCTGAATTGTTAGATTATTTAAAATTAATTAAAAGACAAAAAAATATCAAAAATATACTTGAGTTTAAATAACTTTATAATGGTATAATGATAATTCTTCGTCTTTTAAAAATTTAAAATGGAAAATACTATGTAGATACATAAGTTTTTTTCTATTTATAGTATCACCATCAATTACATTAAGTCTTTTAAACATTGATATACAATCATATTCTTGATTATCTAAGAAATAAAAACATGTCCTACTACATGAAAAATGACCACTGAATTCAGAATTAAAATCTTTTAAATCAGATAAATTTAAATTACCTGCACAATCAAACTCACCATCTATATTTTCTGGACAACCTTTTAATGTTGTTAAATAATTAGACTTACAAACAAAATCACCTTCAACCAATTTAGGGCCATATTCCAATGATGTTAAACTATTATAATGTGTGTGAAAAGATCCATTTATCTTTTCTGGACAACCTTTTAATGTTGTTAAGTTATTTTTAGCACAAAATAAACTTTCTCCTATTTCACCAGCCATAAATTCTAATGAAGTCAATCTATTAACATTACAATCGTAATAACCACCTACTGATTTAGGACCTCCTTTTAATGAAGTTAATTTATTAACCAAACAAGAAAAATCACCATCTACCGATTCAGGACTTCCTTTTAATGAAGTTAATTGATTATTACTACATGAAAAATGACCACCTACTTTATTAAATTTTAATGGCATTTTATCTAAAGAATAATTAGATAAACTAACATCACCATCAACATCAATTGAACCATCTGAGTTAATAGTATAATCATCTATTTCATATTTCTTACAAATAGAATGTATTTCATTAAAAGATTCATAAAGTATCATAGTTTATATATTAAATTAATTTAGATATTTTTAAAGATTCTATCCAATCTTTAGCTGCTTCTTCAGATTCAAAACTAACAAACATTTGATCAGTTTTTTCATCCGAATCATAAGTAAAGTAAGGATCGTTGTTAAAAAGCTCTTTAGGTAGCGATATTGTATGAGTATAATTTATTTCAATCAAATCACCTTCTTTATACATACCTTTAACCATTTGATAAACAACTTCGGTTTGATCAAATTTACTATACTCATCATCTTCACCTAATGTATAATCACCATTATATGAATTTGCTTTACCAACAGATTTTTTCATATCTAAACCATCACCTGTTAGTGAAACTTTTAATAATCCACCAGCTGGATGAAAAATATATTCAACAATTATTTCAATATCATCGGATAACGTAAAATATAATTCACAATCAGATTCAGATACCTTACCATTAATTTCAATTACTTTAGCTTGTGAAGCTTTTTCTATTTGAGTTACATAAAGTTCTGTTATGTGTTTTTGTTCATCTACATTAATATAATCATCTTTATCCAAATTATATTTAATGTTCTCGTTAAATTGTTCAAATTTCTTAATCATCTATAGTATATATTTTATTTAATTTTACTAAATCGTATTCTTGTCCTAAAGAACTCATAACATATTTAAACCTTTTAAGGTTTATTTTATTACCTTCTATTGGTTTAAAAGTTCTGAACCAATCCAATTCTTCTGGTTCAAATGTTGGAAAAATACTAGATATTGGATTTTCATAAACTCTAATGAATTTTTTAACATTATATCCTTTTAAATCATAAATATCATTGTCTGATATATTACAACTACCGCCCAACTTTTCTGGGAAACCCTCTAAATTAGTTAAATTATTTTTATTACAAAAGTAATTATTAGATACGAAAATAGGACCTCCTTTTAATGTAGTCAATTCATTCCATTTACAATAAAATGTATCAACTTTTTTTGGACTTCCTTCTAAGTTGGTTAAAAAGTTATGTGAACAATCATATATATCATCCACATATTCAGGACCTCCTTTTAATGTAGTCAATTCATTTGTTGTACAAAAAAAACCACCAACTGATTCAGGACTTCCTTCTAAGTTGGTTAAGTTATTCATACTACAATTAAAATTACCATTTACTTTTTTTGGACTTCCTTTTAATGTAGACAACCCATTTGCTGAACAATCAAAATAACCACCTATATAATCAGGGATGTGTTCTAATGAATTTAATTCATTATTACTTATTCCTAAATTACCACCCACATATTTTGGTCCTCCTTTTAAAGAAGTTAATGTATTATATAAACATTCAAAATTACCTCCTATATACTTAGGAGATCCTTCTAAATCAGTTAAATAAGAAGAACTCACACATGTAAAATCACCATCTACTTTTTCTGGACATCCTTTTAATGTAGTTAAACGAGTATTTGAGCAATCAAAATGGCCTCTTATTATTCCAAATTTAATTGGTATTTCAGTTAATCTAGGTTGGCTGTTTATATTCAAATATCCATTTACATTAACTTTGCCATCATCATCTATATCATATCCACCATTGGTGGTAAATTTATCTAAAAATTTTTTTATTTCTAATAGATTTTTCATATATTTATATATTAAAAATAATATATAAAATTATGAGATGGTTTGTAAAAAAAGCGATGATGTCAGGATATGGTTGGGGTAATGGATATGTTGTTGTTCCTAAAGGACATCCTTTATATGGTGTTGATAATTATGAATATGATTTACCAATACATGGTGGTATAACTTTCTGTAGTTTCGGTAACGATATAGATTGGCCAGAAGTTAATCTAAGAGACGATGATTGGGTAATTGGATTCGATACTGCACATGGTTATGATCGTTCATCAGATTGGACTAAATCATCGGTGGTTAAAGAAACTAAAAGATTAATTAAGTTGGTTGATCAGTATCAAGATAAGTAATTTCAGAATTTAAAAATAATTTATTTAAAAGTTTAGATATAGATTCCTGTGATTTGTCTGATAAATTTTTAATGTGCTTAACAACTTTCATAAATATATTATTAGCATCATTTAAATTTGAAAATAAAGGATCTTTAATTTTCCAAATATCATTACCGTATTTAATATTAATAGCAGATTCGTCTGGTAAATACTGCCAGTTGATGGAAGGTTTAAACCCAAACAATTCATTTACATATTCATCATAATTCGTAATCATGTGTTATATATTAAAATATTAAGCCTTTTTAATATTAATAACTTTAATAATTTTATTATTAACATCATCATTAAACACATCACATATCCAGTCTTTATCTATTGTAACTTTAAATGTTTTATTTTTTACTCTTTTGCACTTTCCTTTAATTACTGGTGTGAAATATTCCCATCCGTTATAATAGTTTGGTTTAACATCTGGGAAATAAATATCAATTTTTTTATCGGTTCTACAAATACCATATTCATTAGGATTATCTAAAATGGTAAGTTCTATTTCCCCTGATTTTCTTGTTTTTTTAACAATTTCTAACAAAGCTTTTTCTTCGTTTTCTTCTTCGGATAATTTATTTTTCCAATAAGTTGTATTTTCAATACCTTTTTTATCGGCTTCTGAATTATTATAAGCCCAATGTAAGTATTCAGAATCTATTTCAGAAACTTCTTGATATGTTTTATTATTATGTTTACCGAAAGTAAATGTAGTTTTACTTAATTTATTTTTTATAGATTCTTCTTTAAGTCTTCTTTCTTTTTCGGATTTTGTTTCTTGGAAATATGTAACTAAATTTGTTCCTCTCAAAGTTGGATCAGGAACTAAATCTACACAACCTAATTTTTTAGCTTTCTCTATAGCCTTTTCCTTATCCATTGATAAGTTCTTTATATATGATTTTTGAAAATCATGACCAATTAATCTATCTCCTATATGAACAGGATATGTTCTAACTGACCAAAGTGTGTAATATTTTTCTGTAAATCCGATTGCTAATGACATATCTATTTTTTTTGATATACCTAAGATACTAAATTAATTGTTATTTTTCAAATAAATTCGTAATAATTTTCCACTTTATCCATATAATTACTAGCTTTTTGTAAATCATAGTCAAATATACTTATTAAAACATATTTAAATCTTTTAATATTGATTTCACCACCTTTAATAACTTTAAATATTTTAAAAGGTTCCATATTTGAATATTTTTCACTATCATTAAAAATAAGTGAAATAGGATTACCAGTCATATAAATCATTTGGTTTTTATCTAATCCTTCTAATCCACTCAAATCTTCAATTTCGTTATTTTTTAAACTTAAACTATTTTTTATATATTTTGGAATATGTTCAAAGCTTTTAATATTATTATTATTACATGAGAAATAACCATTAACCGATTCGGGACCAAATTGCAATGAAGTTAATTCATTACCAGAAGCATCAAAATGTTCTTTTATTATTTTAGGACATCCTTCTAATGTAGTTAAATAATTATAACCACAATGAAAATAACCACCAACCTTTTCAGGACTTCCTTTTAAATCAGTTAATATATTATAAGAACAATCAAATGATTTAGTTTCTATTAAATTACTTTCTTGTAAAGTTTTCAATCCATTGTTTGAACAATTGAAATCACCGGTTACATATTTTGGACTTCCCTTTAATGATTTTAATCCATTGTTTGAACAATCAAATACTCCGTCAATTCTTTCTGGACTTCCTTCTAATGATATTAAAGAGTTTGATTCACAATAAAAGTTACCAGTTACATGTTTTGGAGATCCTTCTAATGTATTTATATTATTATGTGAGCAATCAAAATGTCCATCAACTTTATTGAATTTTAA
>TARA_R110002153_G_scaffold33967_5_pt1 | contig 11256 bp, 7 predicted proteins | sample TARA_R110002153 | Tara Oceans TARA_R110002153 (sample SAMEA4398193) | marine metagenome | biome: Polar Biome; feature: [SRF] surface water layer (ENVO:00010504); material: water (ENVO:00002006), including particulate matter (ENVO:01000060) such as... | depth 5 m
CAGCAAACCATTGGTAGGTTATGGTACCTGTTGCACCATCAAGATCAGTGATTTCAGTTGCTAATATATTACCTACCGTGGGTGTACCTTGAATAACGACAAAACCTTGGGAATTATTACGAAATACGACGTCGGTCGCTGCTGACGTTACCGATTCATCAAAACCTCTGTCATCTTCAAACGCCGCGTTAACCGTAATCACTGTTCCGAACTGGGCTTCTTTGAGCTCAAGCTCAGCCGATACTTCGTCTTCTATTGCTACATCATCAGCAAACCAGGTGTATAAAATCGTCGCATCTTCAATACCATTTTCGTCAACTACCGAGGCTGCTAATGTGGAGCCGACAAAAGCATCTCCAGTGATCGCAATTGACGCTGGAAAGATAATTGCTGAAATATCAGAAGTGGGATCACTAATATGGGATTCGTTGATATTACCATCATCGGTATAAAGGGCTTGAACGGTAACGGGTGAACCGATTTGCTCGTCAGTTAACGTAAAAGAAGCGGTATCAGCGTTTGGAATAGCAACACCATCAGCGTACCAATAATAGGTAATATCCCCTGATATACCATTTGCATCGCTTACTGATGCGCTCAAGGTTTCGCCAGATGTTGGTGTCCCTGAAAGGGTAATAGAGCCCAAAGTGTTGGGGTTATTGTCTGAGTCTGTACTGCAACCTGTTATAGCGGCTGCAATCGCACAAAGTGCAAATGTTTTAAACTTCATAATGGCTCCATTCTCCGTATTATTGATTTTTATTAGCAGTTAGTTGCGCCATGTTATTACCATGAGTGACTTAAATGATTACCAGAATGTTAATTAATTGCTAACCAATTTGGTTATATAAGCATAATAATGTTGCGTCTTCCACTACATTTGCGCTAAATAATTAACTTTAAATTTACATTTTGAATGGGTGATCTATACCCTGTGGTCCATATTGGTATGACCAATGTGGACGATTCAGCAATGGGGGGTAGGGGAAGCGGGATAAATTGTCTCTCGGTTAAGGGAGTCCTATTTCGAGGATCTTAGAGGCGTTATGGCAGGAGAAGATAGCGATGGCGGGATTACGCCTTCGCTATTTCGGCCTAATGACTAAAATCGATAGCCTGCGTGCTGATTGTCTAGATGATAGAAAGTCGCTTGCACGTAATCTTTGGGATCGCCGCCATTATTCTGATTATAAACCCCCGCTTTAAAGTACATATATTGATTACTTTTACCGTAGCCGCTCGCACTCATATCAAGCTGTTTATTTATATTAGATTTGCCCTCTCTTATAAGAGTGACAAACAGCACGCTATTTTCTACGGAAATTTTATAGCTAAATTTTTCATTTAATTTAATGCCTTCCCTAGGATCGGCTAAGGTATGGGAACGTGAACCAATGAGGTTTATCCAACTGTCATCACCACCATTAATTTCGTGAGCAAAGTAGATTGAACCATATTCATTGTTGGGCAATTTTCGATAATAAAGTCTAATCGGTTCGTCATCGGTACCATGAATTTGACCTATTATCACTCGGCCTACCATTTTCTCTTCACCGGTTGTTGATACGCGATTGACGGCTAAGGTCGCTTCTAAACTACCTTCAACAGCCCCTGCTTTTCGTTTAACTGAACCATGAGCGTCAGCAAAAACCCAATTATTTCCCGTAATGCCCTGCGCTTTTACCCGACTATTACCACGCCTGAGCATTTCCCGAAGTTCAGTGCGCACATACTTAGTATTTTTAGATGTTTTTGCCCCCACATTAGGACACGCGAATACCATTCCACCATCAATAGCCGTATAAAAAAGAGGCTTCAATTCAAAATTATTACTTAAGGGTTTTTCGTAAATATTGTCAGCTTTTAGGTCTTTATTGAGATCAGTGGGAAGCGTTAAACTCCAATCTAGTAAATCAAAATTTCCACTGGGAGGTTTACTAGGGTCAAGGTGTGCCATTTTACCCAATAGCACACCTTGCGCTAAAGCACTGTGTGAAACAGGCAATGAAACTACATCATTCACGGTTATACTTTTTGATTCTACCGAACAAAAAGTACTCGCCACTAAAAGTGTGCAAGCGACTGTTCTATTTATTGATTTCATTGCACTGCCCTTTATTAAAGTATTATTTATTAATGCTATTTTTTGGCCTAATTCGATCAATGAGTACTGATAGCTAACAGCGAAGCTGCGAGCCAAGTTAGCCAATATCAAGCCGCTACGAAAGTGGTCTTTACACACTAATTAAGTGCATATGGGTTGCTTATTTTAACATTTCGGCATAAAAAATATAACAATAAGGTAACCAATCACACTGCATTTCGTCAATCGTGGTTTACCAATTTTATTTATTGGTTTGTTTAATTTGAATTACCAAGATGGTTGTTCCGAATAAAGGCATGCTTCACGTTAGTTGAAAATTGCTATAGCGAAATTGCCATATCGGCATGATTTTTTGACTGCTTGGGCGCTATTTATTTAGGGTTTAGCTTTATTGAAATGGTATTTTTAGGGGGAATTATTATTGATTTAAACGTATATATAGAGACAGTGAAAATAGTGATTTGGTATGTATGCTAAGAGATCAATCTTGGATTAAGTATACTTTTCTAGGTGTGCTTTACGCAGTTGCGTTTAATTGCTTGTGGATAGTCAGTACCCAATTGGAGCTGATACCAAATGTCGTTAGCTGGTATTTGCCTGCCGGTTTACGTATTTGTGTTTTCTTATTTTCACCCATTCGCAGTTGGCCTTACCTATTCGTTATCGATCGCATCGCGTTTTTGCTGTTGTTTCACAGCGGAGGATGGCTGTCATCTCCTGTATTTTATCCTGAGTCTTTAATCTGGTATGTCACACACTTTGTGCTCTATCCATTTAGCTTTATCTTTCTATTATGGCAATATCGAAAGCGTTTTGGCACTAACGTACTCACTTCCCTAAACAACGCGTGTGCGTTACTCGTGCTTTTCATTGTGACGAGTGTCACTAATGCCACGCTATTTGTTGGAAGAAGGGCGTTGGATGATCCACATGTGGCAATAAATTTAATACAAAACATCACCAATATGGCTTTAGGTGATTTAGTTGGTATCTTCTTTATATTTCCACTGGTGTTACTCACACAAAAATTATTATTTCATTTTGATGAAAAATCAGTGGCTGCTGCTGGGCAGTGCACAGTTGTTTGGCTATTTTTGCTCAGTGGGTATTTTTTCTTAACCATTTTTCATGATGGATATGACCAATATGTAAAATTAGTGGCGCTTGTTCCGGCAATGTTTTATGCCTTCAGGTATGGGGTAATCGGTGCGATGTGTAGTGTGTTTTTTGTGTGTGCAATGACTTACATGGTAGCGTTATTGACCCAAGGACCCACGGTGGAAAATCAGATTTACATGATAGCCATATCAATTTGCCTGTTTCTGATTGCCGGTGCCGAATTCAACAAACAACAATTTTCGAATCATAGACCAAACTGACTATTTAGCATTCGTAGATCTACTGTTTTGGCTATTATCAGAAATTTATATTGGGTAATGCTTCTTCTCCAATAAAACGGTTAAGTCCCCAATAATTTGATTAATTTAGATGAAACGGGTAATTCTAGAATACTCGACTAAAGTACAAAGGCTATTGCTTATAAATTGTTGATACTTAATGTATAAGCCTCACTTTAAATAATACGTGTTGAGATAAAAATGAACATCTCCAGTAAGCTAAAGCTCATAGTCGTATTAACCGTCTTCGAAATATCTATCACGCTTTTATCAGTGTTTGAAATATCTAAAGGCGCGCAGTTTCATCAATTAAATTTGCTGCACTTGAAATATATTAGTCAGTTTACCGACAACATTGTAGCGCTTGAAAATAAAATGCAGTTTGATGCACTTGATACGAAAAGAGTAATTACCGATATTCGGCAACAAGCTATTGATTGTATTAAAAAAATAAATTTCATCAATGTATTTATGATGCGTCAAATAGGTACCTATTCTGCCGTTGATATTTGTCACGAGGATATAAAACAGGCTAATCGCGCTTTGTTAGCCGTTGCTAGCTTTGCAAACCAGCAAATAACACGCGAACAGTTACTGAGTCAGCTTAAAGAATTTGAAAACATATTCATTCAGCATTCACAGCAGTTTGAAAAACCTGTTTCGGATACGGTTTCGTTTTTAATGCGCACCATGATCCCTCTCATCATTATCATTTCAATGTTCAATATTGTGTCTATCGGCTATATGTCGAAAAGCATATCAAGCTCCATTCGTAAAGCGATCAACTTACTCGAAAGAAACTCGGATGATAAAAATTTATCTGAAGACATTGATAAACATGTCAGCGGGGAATTACAAACTTTATTACTGGCAGCCAGAGAGCGCTTAGCCAATGAAATGTTAGTAGCAGAAGTTAATCAAAGACTTGAAAAGTTAGTTGAGCAACGAACCGAGAGTTTGACTCAGGCCAATGCCGAGCTGGCTCAATTTGCGTATCGCGCCTCTCATGATTTAAAAGCCCCTCTTAGTTCGTCAAAGCTGTTGACCCGATTTATTGTTGAAGATATTCAAAGTGGACTCCTTACCAGTGCCATTGAGGATGCGCAGAAAATCCATGGGCAAATGGAAAAGTTAGAGGACTTGGTGGTCAGTATTTTGTCTCTAACGGAAATTGACAGCTTGGATAACAATGTGACTGAGATTGAGCTTATACCGGTGATTGATGAAATTCAGCACCGTTTATCAAGTGTCATAGAACTGCACAACGAGGCAATTACTTGCGATGTCTGCCTTGAGCACCCTTTTATTAGCGATAAAGTCAGGGTCGTTCAGATATTAGAAAATTTGATATCTAACGCCTTTAAATACCGTGATGACGATAAAGTAGAAAAGCCATACGTTAAGGTGTCTCTCTCAGAAAAAACCGATAGTTACCAATTAAGCGTGCAAGATAACGGAATTGGCATTCCGTTGGACCGCCATGATGAGGTTTTTCAAATGTTCAAACGGTTTCATCCAAAGATTAGTTTCGGTTCAGGTTTAGGGTTAGCGATCGTTAAAAAGCATGTGGATTATTTAAATGGAACCATACTTATGCAAACGTCAGCACTGGGCACCCATTTTACAATCAATATTCCTAAGCAGGTAAGTTAATGAAACGAGTTAATGTTCTTATCGTTGATGATAGCGAATTAGATAGATATATCCTTAAGCGCCAATTAAAGACGTTAGGAGTAGAAAACATTTTTGAAAAAGACGATGGCGCGACGGCATTGGTTTTTTTGCAAGATTACGAAAATAATAGAAAGCGCTATCCCGATGAATTCCCTCCTGTGGTTATCTTTCTGGATATCAATATGCCGATTGTTAATGGGTTTGATTTTCTTGAAGAGTTTTCTAAGATCAGAATGCAATTAGCATTGTCAGCTTGTGTGGTCACTATGTACTCTTCTTCTGAAAGAGCAGAAGATAAGGAACGTGCATTTAAATACGATTTTGTTAAGGGCTTTTTAGTAAAAGGTGAATTAACGATTGATTTTCTTAAAGCAACGATTGAAGCGCTTCGTTAATACCGATGTTTAGCTAAAAGGAAACCCCATGCTCAATATCGAAAATTATGTTGGACGTCCTTCGTTAAATAAGCACACCGATGCGTGGGAATTAGACCTAGATCCTGGAATAGCGCTCAACCTCGAAAATATTTGTGAATTGATTTTGACCATTTTTGACGCGCAATTTTGCCGTATTTTTTGTCAATGCGCAGATATGCAGGTTTTAGTGGCACAAAAGGGCGAATGTAATAAAGAACTAGCAGCGCAAATATCGTTACTTGATATCCAACGAGATGATGGGGAGTCACCTGATGTAATTAGAAGTGTTACCAGAGGGCAATCACTATTAGGCACTGGGATAAGTCGCGTGGTATCTCCAGTTATGTTGCCATCAGGCTTGAGCTTTGGTTACCTAGAGTTTTTTCGTTCTAAAGGGGTCCAGTTAACGGCAAAAGAACAGGCCGTTATGACTGTGCTTCAGCGTGATATAACGAACCATATTGTGCAACATAAATATATTTTGCAAGCAGCTAAATCTCGTGAACTACACCTTCTTATTTCGAAACACAATCATGACTGGATCTTTGTTAAAGATACCGATTTCAAAATGGTCTACGCCAACGAACCTTTTATGTCTATTTTTCCTAAGGGCTTGCGCGACAAAATAATCGGATTCACCGCTACTGAAGGGTTTGACGAAGGCGAAGCGAATCAATTTTTTGAGCAAGATAAAATCGCGTTTGAAAAAGGGGAGTGCGTTGTTACGGAAGACGTCTACCATTCTGACGGAAGCAGAATGGTCTTCGAAACGATTAAGCGTCGATTTGAAGATGAAAATGGTAAGCCGTATATTTTGTGCATTCGCCGAGATGTAACGGAACGCGAAAACCTTATTCGGCAATTAAAAGTAGCCAATAGCGACCTTGATGATTTCACCAATATCGCGTCTCACGATCTTAAGTCCCCTTTGATCGCTATTCGTCGTTTATTGGGCTGGATAGCAGAAGATTGTCAAGATATTTTACCGTCAGAGTCGCTTGAAAATCTACATCTGGTAGTCAATAGAGCGGATAGAATGCATTCCTTACTCGAAGATTTACTTTCATTTGCTAGGATTGGCAGAGTAGATACACCTGCAGTGAGCCTCGAACTTTCAAAGCTTGTGGAAGACATCACGCCATTACTCGATGTGCCCGAGCAATTTACCATTACAGTTGAACCAGCAGAATTGGTTGTGCCCTCGGTTCCGTTTAAAACAATTATTTTGAATTTAGTCGGCAATGCCATTAAACATAATGATAAAGAAAAAGGCCTTGTGAAAGTCAGTTGCCAGACTAGCCAACATTATTACGAAATCCATATTACCGATAATGGACCAGGTATTGCCCCTAAATATTTTGAGCGTGTTTTTCAGCTTTTTCAAACACTCAAACCTAGAGATGAACTAGAAGGAAGTGGGGTTGGGCTGGCTGTTGTGATGAAGCATTTGAATCAATTTGGTGGCAAAATTGAAATAGAGTCAAATGGTATTGAAGGCACGACGTTTAAAGTATTTTGGCCAAAACCCAAACAGTGAACAGGAGGCGTTTTAATAAAAAACTCCCTAGCCTTAGGACTTGGCTATTATCAAGGTTGTTAAATTAAGTTGAGGTTGCGAGATGAAAGTGTTGATTGTAGATGATGACGTCGTTGACAGACGACTCGTTAAAAGAACGCTTAATGCATCAAGTGATTCGTTCCATGAGATCCAAGAGGCCACATCTGTTGCACAAGGACTGAAACTGCTTAATGAACGCCAGTTTGATGTTGTTTTACTCGATTGTAAGATGCCTGAAGTAGATGGCATTGAGATGCTGATTGATCTGCGCGCTAAACCAGACATGGGTAATACCGCTATAATTATGATAAGTGCCTCGGAAGAACCTTCTTTAGCATTAGATTGCATCGAGGCAGGGGCACAAGATTTCCTGTCAAAAAATGAAATTTCCATAAGTAAACTTGAAAAAGCCATATTGCATGCAAACAAGCGCTTTGAAATTGAACAACGTATGCATTACAGCTACTTGGCTGTAAAGAAGATGGCGGAAAAAGACACGCTTACGGGGTTGTCCAATCGGTATCATTTTGAAGAAACACTGAAAATAATGATTACCAACAACAAGCGTACTCAGCATAAGGTCGCATTGCTCGCTCTAGACTTAGATAACTTCAAGCATGTGAACGACACGATGGGACACGATGCGGGAGATGACGTACTTAAACAGTCAGTCGATAGAATACGTACCTGCTTACGCTGCAATGAAGGATTTGCTCGGCTCGGCGGAGATGAATTTGCCATTATTATTGGCAGTATTTCGTCTCCGGGGGAGGTTAATCGAATAGCTAGCCGTATTCTAGATTCTTTTAAAACACCGTTTGATTTAAACGGTAAAGAAGTCGCATGCGGTGTCAGTATTGGCGTAGCGCTTTGTCCTGATGATTCAGCAGACGCCCAAGCGTTATTAAAATGCGCGGATATTGCCATGTATCGCGCGAAGCAAAACGGTAAAAATAGCATTAGTTTTTACCAACCCCATTTTCAAACCGAGTTTAATCTACGTTTTTTGATTCAAAATGAATTAAATCGTCACCTAGAAAACACGTCGTTCCGACTTTTTTATCAACCGCTATTTTGTGCTAAAAAGAATACTTTACTCGGTTTCGAAGCACTTATTCGTTGGCCAAACACCGATCCTATTTATACGCCCGATGAATTTATTCCTATCGCAGAACAAAGCAAACTGATTAATCCCATCGGACAATGGGTAATCAAAACTGCTATTTGCCAGCTATCAAAATGGCATCAACAATTCGATCCACAGTTGACAATGTCTATCAATATATCACCGGTTCAGTTACAAGATGCGGATTTACTCGCAGAGTTGACCCAAGCAACGACAGAGTATTTAGTGTCGCCAGGCAAGATAGTGCTAGAGATAACGGAAACAGCCCTTATAAAAGATAATATTAAAGTCACCGATACATTGTGCTTATTGTCACAAAAGGGTTATAAAATTGCACTCGATGATTTCGGTATGGGTTTTTCATCCGTTGCCCACCTGATGGATTACCCAATTGATATCGTGAAATTAGACAAAAGCATGCAAACCACAAGTAAGCGTTCAGACAAACGCATACGTGTATTTGAGGCACTTGCTTTGATGCTAAAGAAACTTGAATTTATTGTTGTCGCCGAGGGAGTAGAAACAGAACAACAGTTGCGCCTATGCCAAGAATTTGATTTAGACCGACTGCAAGGTTATTTATTAGGCATACCGATGGACGATGCGAAAAGTGAATCCTTGTTACAGGGAATTTATCATATCTAACTTAGTCGACCGATGGATATACATGTATACGTGCTTACGATGAAAAGCCCACCGCTCTAAGAAAGCTAAATTCTATTCAATCTCCTCGTAGCTTAGTGCTGCTGGATGAGCTAAAAGCGTTTAAATATTGAAAATAGTGATTGCAACCAAAGTATCACCTTCATTCAAAATTACCATTCAATAATTTCATTCTAAAGGTGTCATTTTTATCATTTTTAAATTTTACCTATATAAAACAACTGGTTATTTATTGGCCTGTTAATTGCTTTAATGAGAGTAGTTATCGCCGAAATATGGCTAGTGGTTAACTCGCTTTCATATCGCGACAAATTTACCGGATGAATACAGATGAAACCAAAATTTAAAAAACGCAATACACTATTGCTCATAGGGATGATGGGAGCTCTGTCTTTACCAGTCGTTGCAGCAAATAATGGTTTGGTTGGAAGCACTGTTTACGAGGTGGTACATAGCGCTAACGTAAGCGAGATGAAAGGTTCACTTGGCGCCACAAATATTATCAAGGTCGTTAATAGCCTTGTCGGGCTAGATAACGAAGTCTTAATTCAAGGTGCTGAGGTCAGTGTTTTGAAAGACTTAGTTGAAAGCATTGGCGGTGTTGTAACACATAAACTTCCGTTAGTAGGCGGTATCGGTGCCCGTGTTAGTGACACGCAACTGGTTATACTTACCCAATTGGCTCCCTTGATTAAGGTTTCTAAAAACGAAGCCGTTTTTACTTCGGGTTCGCTAGACAACTGTTTAGTTTATGGTAGCCATGTTGTAGAGCTTACAGAGAATAAAATTCGTTGGAATTTATACAACGCCCGCGACAAGCAAGCCAATATGGAGAGTATGTCATTTACGTGACCTGAAGAGCTGGGACATGTGCGCTCAGTAAAAGTGAATGGAAGTACTGTTTACTGGCGTTTATTCAGCCGTAAAACGGGTGAATTATCGATTAATATCAAACGCTTAAAACGCTTCGCTAAGTTAAATGCGTTCGAAAATGCGACCATTGAACTGAATTTTGCTCGGCAAGGTACGCAAGATTATACTCAACGCGATTTCTCACTAGATGTGCAGTTTAAAGAAAATTGTGATCGCAGTTTAGTTAAAGGCTATGACACTCAAGCAAACGAAGGGGATAGCAACAGCTACTATGTTAATAATATTGGGGCTGATGAACTGCATGATAAGGGTATTACCGGTAAAGATGTTACCGTTGCCGTTATTGACAGTGGTTTGTGGTCAACCCACACCGCCCTTAGCAATGACACCACTAACAACACGCGTATCAAAGCGGCTTATAATGCGCTTAATGACGAAGACGTTGACGCACTTAGTGTAACGGACGAGAACAGCCATGGTACCCATATTACGGGCATTATTGCTAACAGTGATCATGCTGTTGTTGACGGTCAAATGCGCAGCTATTATCAAGGTGTTGCGCCAGATGCTAATTTAGTTGTTATCAAGGCCTTTTACGAAGATGGGCACAGCACCTATTTAGATGCACTTCGCGCATTGCAGTACATTGCTGATAACCATGAGGCTTTGAATATACGGGTAGTTAATCTGTCGTTTGGTGCGCCGCCTCGCTCGAACTACTGGGATGATCCGATAAACCAAGCGGTAATGGCATTGTGGGAAAAAGACATCGTTGTGGTGACGTCGGCAGGTAATACTGGTCCGAGCGCGATGACCATAGGCGTACCAGCTAACGTTCCTTACGTTATTAGTGTTGGTGCCATCAGCGATAACTACACCCAAGACAATCCAAATGATGACACTATGCTATCGTTTTCGTCTCAGGGGCCAACTCACGAAGCCTTTATTAAGCCAGATATGGTGGCACCGGGCGGACACATGTTCAGTTTAGCCAACGAAAATATGTATGTGCCGAGTAAATTTCCACAATATATGGTTGGCGATGACCGTTTCATTATGTCGGGTACGTCACAAGCGTCGGGCGTGGTTAGTGGTGTGGTTGCGCTAATGCTGCAAAACGACCCAAGTCTGAGTGCGAACGATGTGAAATGCCGCTTAATGAGCAGCACCACAATGGCGCAGGTAAATGGCAAATTGGCTTATAGCCCATTTCAACAAGGCTCTGGGAGTGTTAATGCGGTTAAAGCGGTTGAGTCTAACGAGGCAGGTTGTGCCAATAATGGCATGGATATCGCGGCAGACTTAAGCGGTGAACAGCATTATATGGGCGCGGCTCGTAAAGACGAAAACGGCAACTACTACATTAAAGGCTTCGAATTTGAAGTATGGGAAGAAGCCTTCATGTGGGAAGAAGCCTTCATGTGGGAAGAAGCTTTCATGTGGGA
>TARA_R110002153_G_scaffold10481_1_pt1 | contig 11244 bp, 6 predicted proteins | sample TARA_R110002153 | Tara Oceans TARA_R110002153 (sample SAMEA4398193) | marine metagenome | biome: Polar Biome; feature: [SRF] surface water layer (ENVO:00010504); material: water (ENVO:00002006), including particulate matter (ENVO:01000060) such as... | depth 5 m
AGCCTAGAGGTGTACTGTCCTAGTATAAAAGACTATTCTTCCGACTATAATCAAAAACTAGCTACTGAAGTTGAAGAACTTCCTAGCGAAAATTCTGCCATTGAAACCGCAATACAAGACTATGCCGCTCTGAGGGATGATATTAGAGTTTGTAGAACAGAAAAGGATAAACTGTAATGAGTTGGTGGTCAGATAATGTAGGCGGCGGTAACAGTTTTGGTGAAAGCGTAGCTAATACTTTTTCAAAAGGTGACGGGGCTTCCTATGTAGGCGGCGAACTACAGTATGACGCAAATGAAAATACTGTAGGCGGCGGCGGTGCTGTGGCGGTTAATACCAGCGGTGGATATGGTACAGACGAGGATGGAAATTCTGAGTACTCAGGTATTATGGATTCTGGATACACTAATACAGCAAACACTACTATAATTAAAAACACAGCCAAAGGTATAAAAAAAGAAGGAAGTGTTGCGGATGGCACAGGAACAGATGGTATAATACCCGGTATAATAACTTGGTTAGGTGGGGCTAAATCTACAGATAAAATGGTGGATGGAGATACTAGAGACCCTACTGGTCAAAAACGAGCCATATACACAAAAAATGACGGAACTTTTTACACTATGAATATGGTAGGTATCCCTTATTCCGTAAGTTTGAATGCAGATGGGCAATATCAGGATACGTTATCAATGGTAGTAGCAACGGACTCTAAAGGGCGTACAGGATATCAAATTCAAGCTGACAATTTAAGAGCAAGCGGAGATAATGAGGGAGCGGATAAAGTTGAAGCAGAAGCTGTTTCAAATGCAGCTACGGGAATAACTGGTGAGGGTGCAGGCGCTATAGCAGAAGGCACTCAAATACTTAACGCAGACACTATTTTAGAATGGGCTAAAACTTCAGGAGTTGAAACTACCTCTGCAGATATGGACGCTATTTTAGCAGACCCTAAGGCATGGTTAGACAGCAGGGGAATTTCTTACTCTGATGTAGTTCCTAGCATTGACCCAGATGCTGAGGGAACTACTCTTGACGGTACAGATGCTAAGTATGATTTAGGAGTAAATACTCCAATAGAAGTAGCTGTAGGAGATACTACAGACGTTGCAGAAGTAGGTCAGCCTACAACAGTTACTTATGATGCAGAAACTAACGCTGATAAACTAACAGATAAAACTAAAGTTAATGCCGTTACAGGAACTATTGATTCTGATAATCTAGTAGATGCTGATGGTATTACAATTGATGTGGAAGCAGAAGGTGACGGAACTGGTGTTCTAGGTAATGCCCTTAATGATTTTGCTACACAGAATATTTCAAGTATAATTGATACTAGTACTCCAGAGGGTAAGCTCTTAGCTCAAAAACTAGGAGAAGGTAACTACACAGACCATAAGGCTACTATCCTTGGTCAGATGAAAATTATCTCTGCAGAGTTTGTAGACAGTAACGGAGAGCCTCGCATCCCTACATGGGCGCAGGGTACTCTTAGAGAAGTACAGAAGAGTATAGCTTTCGGAGGTATGTCGGGTACTGCAGCTACTGCAGCTTACGCTAATGCCATCATGGAATCAACTCTAGGCATTGCAGATAAAGAAGCTGCATTCTTTCAGTCTATCACAGTTAAAAATCTTGACAATAGACAGGAAGGTATTATAAACAAAGCTAAGATACTAGCCCAGTTTGAGCTTGGTAACTTAGATGCTAGACAAGCAGCGGCGGTTCAGAATGCCAAGGCCTTCCTAGAGATGGACTTGAAGAACTTAACCAACGAACAGCAAGCGGAAGTCATTAACAAAGAAGCAATGGTACAGGCTCTCTTTGAGGACAGCAAGATTATTAACGCTCAACGTCTGTTCACAGCCGAAACTCAAAACGAAATGAACAAGTATTACGACAATCTTAATGCCCAGATACAGATGCAGAACGCCAAAGAATTTAACGCTATGGCAAGGTTTAATGCTGGAGAGATAAATGATACTGCAGAATTTAATGCTGAAATGGAAGATAGTAGAGACAGGTTCTATGCAGAAATGCAATACAACATAGACGTTAGTAATGCTAAATGGCGTCAGAGTGTGGTAAAAGACAATACTAAAATGGAGTGGGAAGCACACTCTATGGACGTTAAAAACAAACTTGATATATCAACAGAAGCACAGAACAGGTTGTGGGATCGTGCCGATAGTCTGCTAGACCATATATTTAAGAACTACAATAGTGAATCTGACAGAGACATGGAAATTCTTAAGGCGCAAATAACGGCTCAGTCTAACCAAACTGTACCTAAAAAGACGAATAGCTTAAACGATGGTATAGACACTGCTATTAAAATAGTGAATCTATGGAAACTGAGTGATGAACGTCTTAAAAAGAATATCCAAAAAGTAGATACTCTTAAAGGTATTAACTTCTATCAGTGGGATTGGAATGAAGAAGGTCTAAGAGTAGGTGCAGACAAACATCCTACCTTTGGGGTAATTGCCCAAGAAGTACAAAAGACACATCCAGAGGCCGTTGTTAGAAACGAACAAGGGTATCTTATGGTTAACTACGGGATGATTTCAAATGAAATTTGAAGATGCTATACAGAGGTCAATCAAAGACTTTCTTAAAGGAAATTCTGCAAGTAAAACCGCTGAAACTGCAGAGGGTGGTTTATATTACACTCCAGAATTTTTTGATGAGTTTGAAGAGAAATTTTTAGAGGCTACTAAAGGACTTAAAGTAACTAAAAAATCTAAGTCTAAGTCTAAAAAAGGGGAAGATAAAAATGAAGTTTGAAGCCCCACTTCCCGGTGCTAATTTTACCGCTGATACTAAAAATTATTCATGGCATCGTCCCCCTGACATAACAAATTATGATGAAGCAATAAACTATTACATCCAAAAAATGGATGAAGATAGAGAGCTAGAGTTAATATCTTCTATGCTTCAGATTGATATACATATTAGTACTGTTGTAGCTGGTCTACTAATGCAGGGAATATCTAAGGGTAAGATACCAATTGATCTTGCAATACTTATTGCTGGACCTTTAGCTAGGTATATAGAGATTGTAGCTAAGTCTATGGATATAAAGTACGATATGGGAGTAGACGATAAAGATAGAATTAAAGTAACTCCTACTCTACTACGTGCGTCTTTAGGCATGATAGAAGACGGTGATGATGAAGTAGATACCGTAGATGAGATTGAACCTACAGAAGAAAATACTGGCGGTCTTATGTCAGCACCTGAAGAAGGTCAAATGATTGCGTCTTCAGAAGAACAATCCGACATGCTAGGCGGGGAAGAAGAAACTGAAATGCCTGTTGAAGGTGAAGAAGTTGCAGTAGTTTCAGAGGAGCTTGAAAATGAGTTGGCGTGATATCAAAGAAGGCGTAAACGATGGCTCCATTAGTTTTGCAGACAAACCTGAAAAAGAAACATTTATCCAAGGTCTAAATAGAAATTTAGATACATACTTAGACCTTAATAAAGGAAAAATAGAAGCCAAAGCTAAGGCTACTGCTGATAAGGCAGCAGCAGACGCTCTTGCAGAGGCCGCTAGTAAAAAAGCTATGTCTATGGCTACTCTAGCATTACAAGGATTTGGGCATGATACATCCAGCCCTGCTTTTGCACAAACCTTGCAGTATGCTATTAATAATCCAAAGCAAAATGACGTAATTGAGTACGTAACAAAGTTGGCTTTAAAACCTCAAACTACAACAGTTCCTAGAGTTAACACAACAAAAACTGTTGTAGAACCCGAAATTGTTGCAAAGCCCCCAGCACCAGATGATCTAGAAAGTACAGATGGAGTAATTGAACCTGAAATAGTTCCAAAAAAAGTAACTACAGAAACAAATGACACTTCAAATGAAGTTACTGATATAGGTAATACTAATGCCATAACTATGATGGAGTCTAGCGATAGGCTAGACGCTCTATGGAGAAACTATGCAGATACCCAAGGTATAGATTTTAAACCAAGTACCAGTACTATTCGAGAAGTTTTAGAGTTTACAGCCACAAGCGGAGCCTATGCACAATGGTCTAAGACCCAAAGCCCAACTAATGAAATACACACTCCAGTTGGTAAGTATCAATTCTTAGGAAGTACTCTAAGGGATATCTTAGATAGAGCAGATTTAGAAGCTATGGGTATTACTGCAGATACAGTATTTAATGCAGAGGTCCAAGATAAACTATTTGATTGGTATGCTAAGGACACTATTAGACTTGCAGGATCAAATGCATCTATAGAACAAATACGGGATAAGTTTAGAGGTCGTTGGGAAGTACTTAGGCAGACTAAAAAAGATGGTGTAACTCCTAAAGTATCTGACCAAGAACTAGATGAAATAATTACAGATGTTAAGAGTGGTGCTTATTTACAGAGTTCTTCAGTACCTGCTGAAGTAACAACTGAAGTAGCAGATGAGACAGATGGTTTATTGGATAGCGAAGAAGTTGTAGCAACAGTAAGTGGTGTGTTGTTTAAAAAGAATGATCCATACCTATCAATGAGTGCATCAGACTTACAGCTTAGGTTAGGAGATAATCAAACTTCTAATGAAGACAAGACCCGCATCAGGGCCATGCTTTCAGCAATACCAGCTAATGATCCTCTAAAAGATAATCCTGATTTAGCAGCCTTAAATCAAATGAAGGCTGATCCTAAGTATAAAGATGATACAGTTTTACTAAGTAGAATTGATGCAAGAATAGCGTCTATTGGTAAAGAACCCGTAGATTTTGCAGGCATGCAGCCAGAAATTTTAAGGCAGCGTCTTGCTGTACTTGAAGTTAATACTAACCCTACTGAACAAATGCTTGCGGATATAGCCAGCATTAAAGCTGCGCTAACTCCCGATAATCTAAGAGTTACTGCTGAAAAACTAAAGGCAGAAGCAGAAGAAGATTTTAAAAATAGCGATGAAAATTTCTTGTCAGGACTTACATCCTTAGAGATTGTAGCATCAAAATCTTTGCTTGTAGATGCTATGGAAGCTAACCTACGCAATGGTGGCGTTGACAATCCAGAAAACAGGAATGCAAAACAGATAATTGATAGACGTAGACAAATGCTACTTAAACAGAAAATACGTCTAGAAAAACTTGCAGAAGATAAAAGAAAGCTTGATATACAAAAAGCTAAAGAATTAAAAACGGGTGAAGGTGCGGCTCTAAATAAAACTACGCGCCGTATAATATTCTCTTACGATCCAACGACAGGTAAAAGGATTGGTCAAGGAAGCGTATTCTGGGATGGAAAAGAGTGGGTAGACGAAGCCTTCCAAAAAGTAGAACAAGCCGTAATTGATGCTGGTGAACTATATTTACCAGAAGATGTAGACCAAGTAGTAAAAATATATAACGATGAAATAACAAAATATTCTAGGTACTCTTCAGACGCTGTTAACATGACAGTTTCTATCCTAGAGTTGAAGCAGACTGTTAAAGATAGGCCTGATCTTTTAAATAAATACACAGTAGCAATAGGTGGTTTAGCCGATCAAGTTATGAGCATATCAGATGCATGGTCAGCTACTATGGTAAAACTTGGGACCGGACCTGCAAACGGCGGCAACATCATAGATACTGATGCTAAGTCTGAAAATTTCTATAAGACGTGGGAAAATACTGTACTTGGTAATTTAGGTGAATTAAACAGAGATCAACAAGTATTAGCGTCCCAATTCTTAAGGGTAGCATATCAAATAGCCAAGATACGAGGCTCTACAGGTCAAGGACTATCTAATGCAGAACTTGATGGTATCTTGAGGAGCCTTGGTCAAGGTCTTACACAGGAACCTGATTTTGCAAGGTTAATGGATAAAACTTTAGCATCAGAACTAGGGTTTGCTGAAAGAACACATGGTTCTAATCAGCAAAGTATGTTAGCTCCTCGTTCAGGTAATAGAAAAGTCTTGGATATTTTAGAAGGAACTCCTTTAGGTAGAACTATAGAAGAGAACTTTATGTTGTTAACTAATGAAACCCAGCAAGCACAGTATATGGCTTTTAAGAATGGATTACCTGAAGATCAACCTACTTTTGAGGTTCCAAATAGTTTAGGTAGACAACCTACTAAGCTTATGTATGATTCTATAGGGACGGACCCTAATAAACTTGCTCAGTTTAAGGAAGCTTTTGGAATAGAAGCTTATAATTACTTTAAGGGGCTTAACTGATGGCAGAAGAACCTGAAAACACTAATCCTTTTTTAGGATCAGGCTGGAATACTGAAGTAAATCCAAACTATGAAGGTAATATTTTTCTTCAAGAAGAAAAAGTAGCAGAACCAGCAGAAGTTGTTGAGGACGCAGAAATAAACTTTATTAACAGCAAAATGTATGATGGTATGTCTCAAGAGGAAGCCATTAAGCTGTACAATGAACTAAAGGCGAAGGCTGAGGCAGGGGATACTGAAGGGTTTGCTAATTCATTTATAGGAGGCCTGACTTATACTAATCCTGATACAGGACTGAAAGAAGGTGTTCCTATACCTGAAGTGGATTGGGATTTAGGTGACCCTACTACATGGTTCCCTCAAACTCAAAATTTATTTTATAGTCTTACAGGACAGCCTGAAAAAATGAATCAGGGTCCATCTAATGTTAGCCCATCCCAGAACTTTATGAGAGGAGCCTTGGAATCCGGTGGTGATGCTCTTGTAGGCGTTGCAAACGTAGCCGATACTCTTTTAAACTACGCTGGCAACGATTCTAAAATGGAACCTAAAGAACCTAACGACTATTTTGACCTGACAGGATATGCAGAAGATAAAGTAATTAGCTATGATACCTCTGAAAGTATTGCAGACAGTCTTATTGCTGATGGTGGGCCTATGGCAATTGCATCATTGAGTGCAGGAAAAAAAGCTTTTGATGTGTTAAAAAATGGAGGGTGGTTACTACGTACTATAGGTACAGAAGTTGCGGCGGCGTTTGCTGGTGCGGCTACTATGGGTACAGATGAAGAAACTTTGTTAATGGGGGAGAATGCTGCATTCCCTATCTTCAAAGGATTGGACTTAGAAGATGAATCTAGGTCAACCAAAGGCCTAGAGACACGTATAAATGCTTTGGCAGAAGGTCTAGGTTTATCTACTGTTTTTTACTCAGGTGCTAAGACAGCGCAGGCTTTAGGAGTAGGAGCCTACAACCTAGTTTTTAAAGGTCTAGTGGATGCATTGCGTCCGGTTAAAAGTGGTAGACTTATAGATGGATTAGATAAACAAGTATATGATCGTCTAATGACTAAACTAAGCGATCTTCCTATAACAGCAAGTCCACAGGAGATATCTGCTAGGGCTAAAGAGATTGCTATAATAGTAGAAGAGAATAAAGAAGTTATACTAAAGTTGCTTGACGGCACAGATGGATCACAAGAAGTTGCTATAGATACTATATCAGCTTTAATAAAAGGTTCTCCTGAAGGCTTTGATGGATCAGGACTATTAGCATACCGTAGAGGGGCCTCTCTTAATGACGTTACTCAGGGAGGTACAGGTGTCTTAGATAAAGCTGTTAGTGCGCCACAACAAGCAGTAGACGCATCTTTAGCGGGTCAGAGGGCGGCTATCGTAGATGCGGCGGGAGATGGTGCTACAGAAACTTCTGTATTGCAATCTAGTACTGATGCTATTGTAGAAGAAGGCCAAAACATAGTAACAGGTGCTAATAGGTCTTTAGCAGAAGCAGAAGAACAATTAGCAAAAGATGCTGAAAAAATAATTCCTACAGACCCTAATGATTTAGAATTTATAGGTGCTGTAAGTAGGCTAGAAGAAGCCACGGGTTTAAAAATTGGTACTACTAAAGAAGCCTCATTGGATGAAATTAAACTAGGACTTCGTAACGCTTTTGAGGCCATAAGTAACGAAAAAAATGCTAGGTATCTTGCTATTAAAGGTGGTGATGTAGACCCTGATGGTATCATAAAGGTATTAGATGACCTTACCCCTGAACAATTAGATAATGCTTTCTTAGGTCTTCCTTCAAAGTCTCCTTTAGGGGTACTGATGAATGGCCTTAAATCTGTTCGTACATCTGCAACACAAAGAGTTAATCAACAGATAGCAGATGGACTAATAGATGAGGCTGACGCCGGAACAATATTAGTCCAAGAAGTCTCTTCAGGAATGAAGGAGTTTCTTTCTAAGAATAACATGACATTTGAGAAACTATACACAGAGATCAGGCCTGCAGTATCAGGTCTTGCAGAAGATTTGTTTAACGGTAGTGGGGTGCTAGACAAAGCAGGGGGAAGAGTTCTTAGGCAATTCATAAATTACATTGACCAAGATGCGTTAGACTTTGCTGCAAAAAACGATGAAGCTCTAGTTCCTGCCGTAAACGCCGCAAAAAAATACTATGAATTAACTTTTTCACCTTTCTTTAGGGGTGGAGGTTTCTTAGAAGACTACTCTAAACTGTACAATAGAACAATAGGAAGAACTAAGTCTACTAATTTAACAGCAAGCGTAGACGGTACAGAATTTAAGATTGCGGGATATAAAAAAGATTTAGATGATATGCTGGTTAACAACATTTTATCAGGAGGATCAACACCTGATGATGTAGTAGAACTAGTAAAATTGTTAAATACAGAGGATTTGGCTGCAGGTACAGGTGAGCTTCTAGGAAAAGCAGAAGCAGCTTTAGACTATATGATATTTGACGTAGTTAATAGCTTTGCAGATACGGTACGATCTGGAGGTATGCAGCTTGCAGACTTCTCTACTTTCTCCTCTCAGCTTCAGCAGTATGCACGTCAAATAAACAAAGCGTTCCCTGAAAAAGCAGAAGTAATACAGCAACTAGTACAAAATCTAGATGCGGCTAAAGGCTCCCAAACAAAGCTGGCAGATTTACTAGAAGCTGCTAGGTTGGCATCTAAGCAGAAAAAAGAAGAAGTGCAGCAAACTGTTATAAGTAATTTTCTAGATAATAATGCTACTAATATTAGTTTTACTAGGGGGGATGATGTTCTAAAAGCATCTAACAACCCTATGGATGCATTTAATTCTATATTCTCTAGCTCCAACAGCGTTAATGACATACGAGACTTGCTTGCCTTAGCTAACTCCACTGCCAGCGGCTCTGAGAAGAAGATTATATTAGATGGTCTCAAGCTTGCATACAATAAACATGCTACGAAGAAATTCATAAACTCTAGCTCTAACCTGCAGGGCGTTAAAGACATATCTATAGCTAATATTGAAGCAGCGCAGCAAGAGACTTCTAACTTACTTCTATTAGCCCGTGAAATATACTCAACGCCTGCAGATAAAGAATTTGTTTCTGCTTTTGAACAGATACTAGACTTAGGCGTAGTTTCTGCTAAAGGTCAGAGAGCTAAACCTATACCGGGAGAGTCATCAACAGCGTATAGTAAAGCTGCTATGAGTGCTACTCAGACAGGTATTAATTTAATCTTAGGACCACTAACTAGAGGCGGTACTAGGATTAGAACTGGTGTTGGAGCGGTACTAACTGCAGTAAACCCTGACCGTGTGGCAAATCAAATACTTATAAACCTATTAGCTGACCCAGAGTACTTCTTAGAGCTTGCTGCTAAGTTTAATAAAACTCCTGCAGACCCCTTGTTACAGGAACTTCTAGAAAAATATCTAATGTCTAGTGTAATAAAAGGTACGGCTGCAGAGGAAGGTTCCTCAGAAGCAGAGGATGACCTTGTAGGCACTTTAGATGATCAAATGGGTAATATCTTGGATACAGGTAGTGCTGTAGTTAATGCAATTAAAGGTAAAAGGTTTAAATAAAAGAAGCCCCACACTGAGAAAGGAATACCAGTGCAGGGCCTCTACCAACTAACGAAAGGTGACCAAACCTTTCATAGTAGTTATACCAAGTAATAGCCTATAGGTCAAGCGATCTGTAGGCTATTTCTATATGAATCATACTTTTTCAGGTAATTTTATACACATAGATATTACCTCAGAATTAGGTGTTGGTGCGCTATTAACAAGACGATCTGTGTCTAGTTTTTTATATATAAAGCACTGCCTTTCTGTCTTAAATACCATGTTAGGGGCGTGTACTTTATACCCCCCCAAGTGTACCAGTATTACTATGTATACAAACATCAGATATCTACAATCTCACAGGAATCTCCAGAACAAGCTAGAGTTTGCATTCCAGTGGTTGTATCTTCTAGTTCATAATCAGAGAGAAGGCTCCAATCGATCTTGTCTGGCATACACTCTAGTAGTGTATGATACTCCTCTTCTGAGCATTCCTGATAAGGTGCTTGCTGATAGGTATGATCATCATAAGGCAAGAAACTTACCCCAGACATTTCGTCAAAGTTTTCATACACAAATCCACCAACAGAAAACCATTCGTCTTTTTTGACGTTAATGGTAACACTAGGCTTATGCTCTGCCCAGTGCCTTTGGTACATCAACCAAGTCTTAAGTTGATCTATAGCAGAAGTATCCTTAGTACAGATTGCACCCTCTGGTGACTTCATAGGAAAACTAAACACTGTAGTCTGGTCTGGCTTAAAAGCCTCTGGCTCATTAGGTATGCCCTGATCCATCATAAACTGTGTTAGTGGGTCTTTGTTATCACCACGCACAGTACGAATATAATAGGGGCTGTGACGAGCATGCACTCCGCTACTGGAATTAACCAGTTGCGATACGGTTCCAGACGGTTTATTACAAGAAATAGCACTAGCAACAGGAATCCCAAGGCGTTCAGCCCACTCAGCATTAGTAGCAATAGCGACATTTTTTAAATACTCCAAGGTTTGTTCTAATGCTGCATTAGCAGTAGTCATTAGAGGGTTGTCCATAACTCCGGTCAACGATACACCAAGCAGACGTTCTTCAGAAGTATTGTTTTCCCACGACTTTCGTAAATACGGGAACTTTATGTAAGTAGCTTGAATTGTACCTAGTATGGTAGCAATTTTAACTTTAGTAGCTAAAGTATCAACAGTGTCTGTAGCTCTTACAACTACCTCTGTTAAGTTGCAAAATTGCATCGGTCTTAAAATTATTTCGCTGCAAGGATTAGTTCCGAACTCATAGTTAGGATCACGCCTACCATTCTTAGCAGCCTGTGTCTTAGCAGCCTGACGATTAAAAATACCTCGTTCACCAGAACCACTCTCAACCAGAGCCATCCACTCACGCATGAACGACATACTGTCTGGTTTCTTAGAGTAGGCAACAGAGTTATTAGCTAAGGCTCTCTGTGGCTCATTCTCATACCACTT